>SXGQ01528565.1_pt1 | contig 13354 bp, 9 predicted proteins | sample 3178371 | NCBI WGS metagenome assembly SXGQ01 (sample SAMN11356859, study PRJNA531348) | freshwater metagenome | isolation source: freshwater sample F1-20 | place: China: Fuxian Lake, Yuxi | collected 2017-12-25
GACAAGGTGATGAACCTCGACCGGTTCTGATAGAACGTCGATCGTGTCCCGCGCGGGCGGGCGGCGGTGCGCAAACACCGTCGTCCGCCCGTTTGCGTTTGGGGCTGGGTTGGATTCGGGTGGCGTGAACGGATAATGCGGGGGTGAGCGATGTCAGCGAGTCTGTCCATCGGGATCGATTTCGGCGGAACAAAGATTGAGGCGGCTGCACTCGACGCATCGGGTATCCCCGTGGTACGCCGCCGCGTGGCGACCCCCGACAACTATGCGGCTGCACTGCGTGCCGTGCAGGAGCTCGTGCGTACGCTCGAAACGGAGACTGGGGTCACCGTCTCCCGTATCGGTGTCGGTGCGCCAGGCTCGGTATCGCCGCGCACAGGCTTGCTGCGCAACGCCAACACGCAATATCTCAATGGCCAGCCCTTCGGCGAGGATCTCGCGCGCACCCTCGGCAAGGCGGTGCGCACCAGCAACGATGCAAACTGCCTCGCGCTCTCCGAGGCGAGCGATGGCGCGGCGGCTGGAGCACGGGTCGTATTCGCCGCGATTCTCGGTACCGGCTGCGGCGGCGGCCTTGTGGTCGATGGTCGGCTCATCGACGGCGCAAACGGCATCGGTGGCGAGTGGGGCCACAATCCGCTGCCCTGGCCGGATGAGCAGGAGCTGCGTGAGGCGCCACGCTGCTGGTGTGGTCAGCGGGGTTGCCTTGAAAACTGGATCTCGGGTTCGGGTTTGCAGCGCGACTTTTTTGTCACCGACGGCAAAACAGCGAGCGGCGAAGAGATCGTGGCGGCTGCGCGCGCCGGTGATCCGGCGTCGGCTGCCGCGCTCGAGCGATACATCAATCGACTTGGAAGAGCGCTCGCCAGCGTCATCAATCTCGTGGATCCCGATGTGATCGTACTCGGCGGTGGCATGTCGAACGTCGATGAAATCTTTGAGATTTTGCCGACGCGAGTCAGACCGTATGTGTTTTCGGATATCTGGGAATCGCCGATTCGCCGTGCGCGCTGGGGCGACTCATCCGGGGTACGCGGTGCCGCCCGCTTGTGGGACGAGTCGCTCCGCGAGTCCTGAGGCCCGGCTCGCCGGTCTTTCGCAGGCTTTGCGCAAGGTTTCGGCGTCGGCCCATATCTCGACGTCGTGTCGCGCCCGGCTCACTGCGGTATAGAGCAGTTCTCGACTCAGCAAAGGGCCATCGGTCGGTGGCAACACGACAAGCACGTGATCGAACTCCGATCCTTGGCTGCGGTGGACAGTCATCGCGTAATTGGTTTGATGCTGCGGCAGGCGTGTGGGTGAGAAGCGTCGGATGTCCCCGCCCTCACCCGGGAAGATCACCTGATGCTCACCGGAGATTCGATCGTTGAGGACGACTCCGGCATCGCCGTTGAAAAGCTGTACGTCGTAATCATTGCGCAGCACGAGGATCGGACGTCCCTCGTACCAGAGCCGATCGCGATCGATGACTCCCGCGTCGTGCAATAATTGTTCTGCGGCCGTGTTCAATCCTTCGATGCCCCAAGGGCCTCTGCGTAATGGACAAAGAATATGCGCACTGCCCAGCGCGGCAAGCAGCGCTTCGGGTTGACGATGTTCGCAAGCCGCCTGAAGTCGCTGGAAGGCGGGCGTAGCGTGAAGCCGCGCGGCGATCGCTTCGCGTGTCGGTAGCGACCGCAGGCGCACATCCGGAAATCGATCGTCCTCGAGCACCGCCAGCGCACCCGCATGATTTCCTGCGCGGATCGCTTCGCAAAGTCGACCGATACCGCTGTCCGCACCAAAGCGATGCGGAGTGCGCAGCCGCTGCAATGCCTGCCCCAGCGTCGGATTTTGCGCCGCCGCCGCGACGATGTCGGCCAATACCGAACCGACCTCAACGGAGGCCAGTTGATCAGGGTCGCCGACCAGCATCAGTTGCGAGCGCGGTGCGAGTGCTGCGAACAACTTCGCCATCATCGGCAGATCCACCATCGATGCCTCATCGATGATGACGAGGTCCACGGGCAGTGGATTGGCGGAGTTATGCAGCGGAAATGCCGAATCGCCGCGACTGCCGAGCAGTCGATGCAGGGTCGACGCTCTTGCCGGGATACGGCTGCGGATCGAATCGTCGATGGTCATCGAGGCGAGGCCTTGCTGAATGCTTTCTTCCATGCGTTGGGCGGCCTTGCCGGTCGGGGCAGCGAGTGCGATACGCAGCGTCGGTGTGTTGGCAAGCCGGTCGATGAGTGTATGCAGTAGCGTATAAGTCTTGCCGGTACCCGGGCCGCCAACGATCACGCGCAGCGTATCGCTCGCGAGATGTACCTCGATCCCTGCGGCTAGGCTTTGTTCGTACTCGGCATAGCGGTGTAGATAAAGTTTGTGCGTCGCCGAGAGCAGGAGTGGCAGGAACGTCTGCTCGTTTGTGGCCACTACACCGCTCGCCAGAAGATCCTCTCGCCACTCGGCAACAGTCGGCCAGCCGGTCGCGAGCATCCCGTTTTCCGCAAGAGCGCTCGGTACACGGTCGAGTGCAATGCAAAGATGACGACGTTGCAGCATCTGGCTCGCAAGCGCTGCGGCATGCCCGGCAAGTTTGGAGCGTGGCGAGGCCCAGGCAGCGACTTGCCGCGCGAAATGCCGATCGAGGATCGAGAATGCTTCGTTCGCCAGGAATTCTTCGAGGGGTGGCAGGCTCATGCTTGCACTCTCGTCGCCGGGAACAGCGTGGCCGCGAGATTGCGCACGAACGCCGCGTCGGGTCGTTCGAAGTGAACGCCACGCTTCGGCACGACAGGATCAAGTCCACGAACAAAAATATAGAAAATCCCGCCGAAATGGTCCTCGTAGCGATAGTGTCGCAGTCGGGTGGCGAGATGACGATCGAGCGCAACGGCGTAGAGCCATGACTGCAGATCATAGAATTTGCTCGCCATGGCTTGCGCGAGGCGGGCGGGCTCGTAGTCGGCGGTGGATTTTCCGAGGAGATTGGATTTCCAGTCGACGAGGTAATAGCGCCCTTCGTGATGCAGGATCGCATCGATGAAGCCACGCAGATAGCCTTCGACGGGATCGAAGCGCAGGCGTCCAATGCGTCGTTCGCGGGAGTGCAGCGCCTCCTGCCAGTACGTCGAGGCGGGTCCGCGCGGCGCGCAGGCTAGCGCGAGCTCAGCGGCCGCGAATTTGCGGATGGGGTAATAAAACTCGATCTCGTTGACGCGGGCGCTGTTGGGGATGTCGCGTAGCCTCAGGGTTCGCGCGTCCGCCTGCAGGGGATGCTCGAGCAGCAGCGTCAGTTGTTGCGTGACGACCGCTTGCATGTCTGCGGTGAGCTTGAGCGGTGCAAAGTGCTTCGCCACCAGCGGGGCGAGCGTGTTCGCTTGCGTGAAGTCTGCGTGCTCGAGCACCGCGTGCAGCGCCGTGCCGGTGACCGCACCCGGCGCGAGTTCGAAAATTGGCGCAACGCTCGAGGCAGACGAGTCGATCGAGTTCAAGGTCTCGATTTCGCTGCCTGCGTCGTGATCCTGGGCGGTTTCTTCGGGTGCGTTTGCTACGAGACGCGTGAAACTGCCGATCATCGGCTCATGGGCTAGCGTGCGTGCGAGCCGGCGTGCGCCGAGGGTGGTCTTGTCAGGGTGATTCGCGTTATCCGCATGAGCGGATGACGTCGATCGTTGCAGGGGCTGGTGCTCGAAGAGGTGAGGCTCCCGATCAACCAGCTCACGCGCAGCCGCCGAAAGATCATTGCCCAAGACCTGCAGTAGCGCCGAGTGTTTGATGCGACTGCTGCGATGCAGATAGAGATAGCCGCGGTGCACGGCCCGAGTCAGGCTGACGTAAAGCAGCCGCACGTCCTCGGCGAGTTGTTCTGTGATGGCGCGCTGCTTGTGTGCGTCTGCCGTGGGCTTGGACAAGTCGAGCGTCAAGCGATGCCCGTCTTCGGGATCGTGAAAGATCGTCTCAGGTACGTACGGCTCGCTCCAGTGCATGGGGCAAAACACGATCGGATACTCGAGTCCCTTGGCATTGTGCACGGTCACGATCTGCACGGCGTCGTCATCGCGCTCGAGTCGTTGCAGCACCTCGTCCGCTGGGTTCGTCGATGCTTGCTGCTGCGCACGAATCCACTGCACGACCGTGGAGGGAGCGAGCCGCAGGGTACGCTCGGCGCGGTGTACTAGTTCGGCGAGGTGCAGGAAGTTGGTGAGACGGCGCTCGCCGCCGACTTCGCCCACGAGCCTGGCGTGAACGTCAAAGGTGATCAGCAGATCGCGAAATGCCGCGGCAAACCCTTGTTGATGCCAACGCTGATGCAGGGCGTCAAATTGCCGGGTCCAGTCGCCGCAGCGCACAGGGTCGGTATCCAGCGCCAGCAGATCATTGGCGTTGAGACCGAAGCAGGAACCCGCAAGGGCTGTCTTGAGTCGCCGAGTTCGACCGGGTTCAAGCAGCGCTTCCAGAATGCGGACGAGTTCGACTGCTTCATCGGTATCGAAAACACTGTCGCTGGTGCGGCGCACGCTGCTGAGGCCCGCCGCGCGCAGCGCGTCTTGCACGATTACGGCCTCGCGATGCGTCCGCACGAGCACGGCGATATCGGTCGCGGATACGGCTCGATCGCCCAAGCGATATCCCCCAGCGAGTATCCGAGTGATTTCGGCGGCAACGTGCTCGGCGATCCGTTGGCGGGCTTCGTCAGCCGACGCATCCGCTGGTACTTCAACCAGAGTGAGCGGCGGGACGATCGGCGCGCCATCGCGAGTCAGGGGTGTCTTCGCTGCGCGCGTGCCGTCTGCGATGGCGGGGGTGAAGTCGATGTCCGCTTGCATGAAGCACTGCGGAACGCGTGTAAACACAGCATTGACCGCATCAACCAGCGCGCTCGTCGAGCGGAAATTGCGTCGCAGGGTGTAGAGATTGGAACCACCCTCGATCGCGATATCGCGCTTGGCTGCGAGATAGGTGAACAGGTCCGCCCCGCGAAAGCCATAGATCGATTGCTTGGGATCGCCGATCAGCAGCAGACGATGCGGTAGCAGCGCAAAGCAACGACGAAAGATGTCGTATTGCAACGGATCAGTATCCTGAAACTCGTCGATCAGTGCGGCCTGCCAGCGTTTGCGAATCAAGGTCACGAGGGCGTTGCCCTGCGTGCCGTGCAAGGCGGCATGGGTTTGCGACAGCATGTCGTCAAAAGTGATGACCTTGCGCGCGGCCTTGCGTTGCCGCAATTCCTGCGCCGCAAACGCAAACCACGCCGACCGCAGGGCGATGGCCCAGCGATCACAAGCGGTGGCGAAGGCGCTGCACAGCGCATGCCACGGTTCGTCGGGATAGCGGGCTTTTGCTGTTTTCTTGTGCCGTTGCTTGATCGATTCTTTGCTGAGATCGCGTAGTGCGTTGATTGCCGCAGTGGTCATGATGCCGCTGGCGATGGCGTCATCGAGTGCGGCGGCGATATCGCTGAGTCTTGAGAGGGAGAGCCCTTTTTCCTTGTCGCGGCTCAAGCCCGTGTGCGTGCGCAAAAGTTCGCTAAGACGCATCCCCTCGACCCGCCAGCCCTCCAGCGCCACCTGATATCCCTCGACGACTGCCTTGCCTGCCTCGTGCAGTGACACAGGGTCCTCGGGCAGAATGCGCAGGTTCGGGCGACGCATGATCCGTTCGATGAGTCGTACGAGTTCTGCGGGCAACAGTGACCTCGCTCGCGCCAACGCGGGCAGGATCGGATCAACGGTCTGCAAGTGCAGGCGCCAGAAATCATGCGCGAGGTCACGATACAGTCCGCGCGGGTCAGTGAGTACTTCGGCCTCGAAAGGCATGTCGCCCTCGAAAGCGTTATCGCGCAGCACTTGCTGACAAAAGCCATGAATCGTGGCGATCGATGCCTCATCAAACGAGGCGATGGCAAGCCGAATGCGTCGCAACAGCACCTCATTGGCCACGCCGCTCGCGCGCAGGCTGGCCACTAGCGAATCTTTGCTGCTATCGATACTCAGTGCTTGTTCGATCTCTCGCAGCCGGCGACGAATCCGATCGCGCAATTCGCGGGTCGCGGCTTCGGTGAAGGTGACGACCAGAATTCGGTCGATCGGCAAGCCTTCGACGGCGACCAGCCGCACCACGATGCCGCAGATGGTGAATGTCTTGCCCGTCCCTGCGCTCGCCTCAAGCATCGTGACGCCCGGATTGAGTGGCGTGGACTCGAGTAAAAAATCGTCGGGGATCTGGCTCATTCGTCCATCTCCCAATGATCGAGCAGTGGCTCGCAAAACGATCGGGCAACGCTTGCGAATGAGTCATCGAGCGGCGACTGATCGCCGAAGACGAGTTGATGCCACGGATCCTCGCTCTCGGCGGGTGTGCGCTGGTAGGGCGAGGGATACCAAAGCTTCTCGGCAGCTTCGAACCCCGACTTGCCCTTGCGCTCCGCCTCGACGAAAGCGAGCGAACAGGCTGGCAGAAACGGCAAGGGTTCCTGCAGGCCGCGCCAATACAACGACAGCAATTGAGCGATGTGCTGCGCTGTCGATTCGGGCGTGGAGGGCGCAATGAAGCGGATTTGCTCGCCATATTGATCGAGCAGCAGAGTGCTCGTTCCGGGGAGGGCGAGATTGATCAGAAGATGCGACACCCAGGCACCGATCTGATCTTTGGGTTTGAGCGCTGCACAGCGAAATCGCAGCAGGCGTTGCTCGTGGAGACCGTCGATCGGCCCCTCGAGCACCCAGGGCCCCAGTGTCTCGGAAAGTTGCAACGAGCGAGGTTCGGCATTGCCGATCGCGAGACGTACCCGCGCGACGAGACTCTCGACGACGAGCTCATTTTCCCGCTCGAGTGCCACGCCGAACACACCGCTCGGTGCCTGGCCGCGTGACTGGGCCGCCTGCCAGAGCGGCGGGCGTTGGTTCGCCAGCGCGGCGACGGTCATGGCTTGCTGGAGTTGGTACTTCGACAGCCCGGCGAGTACCAGCGGCTCGTATTCGCCGATCTCGTCATCACGCTGCTCGAGTCGCAGATCGAGTCGCCACTCGCAAAGACGACGAATCGGCTGCATGAAGAATTGGGTCAACTGTTGTGGGCTGACGCGATGCCACTCCGGCTGCGGCGCGAGCAGCGGCTGGCTAAAGAATTTTCGTGGCGCGGCGGATGGTGTCTCGAGTCGTTTGGCGGCTGCCGCGTTGACACGCGAAAAGCTCTGGATCGCTCCCGCGACGAAATAGCGGCGACTGAAGGCCTGCAGAGCGTGGCGTACTCCGAGTTGCTGCTGCACTGCAGGTGGCAGATCGAACGCACCGTGCAGATAGTCGAGCAGTTCCGTGACGACACCCGCGGGCGGTGAGTCGAGTGTGTCACGGTGCGACTGACCGAGGTAGCTTATGACAAGGTGGTCGCGCGCACCGAGAATTGCCTCAAAGAAAAGATGCCGATCATCTTCGCGCAGCGAGCGATCGCCCTGTCGCGGGCCTTGCGCCATTCGGTCAAAGGCGAGCCGCGAAGCTTGGCGCGGAAAATCGCCGTCGTTCATGCCAAGCAGGCAAATGACGCGCGCGGGGATGGCGCGCATCGGTTTCAGGGCGCAGAAGGTGACTCGACCATCGAGGAAACCGCCGCCGCCCGCGTATTCGCCGAGACGGTGTTCGAGATGGATGACGATGACCTCCGCCGGCAGCGAATCGCGGCGATGTAACGGATCGGTCTCGCCGAGTTCGGCGAGCACCGTCTGCACGTGGCGCAGTTCGCCGGCAAAGGTTTCGTCGTTACCGAACAAGGAATGCACGAAGTCGCCGAGCGTGAGTGCCCACGCAGCTCGATCGCGCCGTACTGCCATCGCTGCGGCGATCTGCCCGAACAGATCCATGGCAACGAGCAGACGTTCAAGGGTCTCGAGGTGATCGCCCTCGAGATCTTCGTACGGCTGAATACCGGCATGCATTCGCGGACCTCGTCCATTCATCGCATAGCCTGCGAGGAGAGTCGCCTCGCCGTGCGCCCAAGTGCCTATTGTTTCCGCCGCGAAGCCGAGTTGTTTGCGGTGCTCGGCGTTGAGTGCCCAGACGATTCCACAGTCACTGAGCCAACGCCGCAGTCGCTGCAGGTCGAGATCGTCGAAACCGAAGGCTCGTCGTATCGGCTCGCACTCAATCGCGGCGAGCACGCGATGTGTTTCGAAGCGCGACGTGCCGAGATCGAGGACCCGCAGAAACGCATCGGCAACGGCGATCCGTGAGCGAAAGGATTGATCAGCCAGCGAGTAGGGAATGCGCAGCTCGACGCTTTCGGGTGTGCCGAACACGGCTTGGATGCAGGGCGTATAGGCGTCGATGTCCGGCGCCATAACGAGTACGTCGCGCGCACGCAGCGACGGGTCCTGCTCGAAGAGATTCAGCAGTCGATCGTGCAGCACCTCGATTTCCCGCATCCGCCCGTGACAGGAGTGAACCTCGATCGATCGATCTTTGGCTGCAATCGCGGGCTTCGGCGATAGTCTTGTGCCATCACGCAAGGAAAGCAGGTCTGTTTGCAGATGCCCGAGCAGTATCGTCCCTGCAGGAAGATCAAAATATTCGCCGGCTTGCTGGAAGTCGCGGGTGATCAATTGCTCGATGAGTTCTCGACCGAGACGGCCGAGGGAGAGCGCAAGCGGATTGCCGTCGACGGGCGCGGTCTCTTCGCCTCTGCGCAGCCGCTGCTTGAGTGTCGGCAGGTCGCTCCAGTATTGATCGGTCGGCGACAACACGTAGAAGTCTATGGGTATGGCGATCGAGACTTTCCAGAGGATGTCGAGGAAGGCCGGTGGAATGGTGTTGAGGCCGAATACGCGCAGCCGCGAAGGCAGATGGTCTCGGCGGATGTCCTCATCGTTCAGTGCAGCGATTTCGGCATGCAGATCCACGAACGAGGCTTCGCCCGGAAAATCGCGACGCACTGCCCGCCAGAGTTCCGCTTGCCAGTCGGTCGCTTCATCGCCTTTGTCCCAGCCAAGTAACAACTCGGGCCGGTAGATCTGATACTGGTCAAAGAGACTTGCGATGCGCCGCGCGAGCTCGAAGCGCCGCAGGGCATTCTCCCCATGCAGGTACGCGCGGATCGGCGCGAACTCGCTGCGTTCGAGGTGCGCGGGCAAGGTGTCGTGGAGCCACCAGGTCATTGCGTCGCGGGTGAAGCGCGGCGAGCAGCGTCTTTCGGCCCCCAAGAGGCTTGTCATGAGCTCGTCGATCAGCCCGCGCGGGAACGGATAGCGGATGCCCATGGCAAGGCCGTTGTGGCGGGCGAGTTGCATCGACAGCCAGCGAGCCGTCTCGGCGCTCGAGACCACCACGGTTTGCGGGCACAGCGGATCCCCCGCGTCGGCGGCAAGCTCTGCCGCAAGCGCCTCGGCCAGCGACTCGAAGCGGTTCGACAGATGCAGATAAAGTTGTGAGTCGCGCGTTTTGCCCATGCTTGGGGGTCATCATATCGCGCATGAGTGGCTCAACGATTGAGCCCGCAGGGTGACCTGCCGCGAAGATTTTTCGCCGCGGGTCCGTCAGAACGGTTAAAACTTGGGACCATGATCAAGTCTTTCGCCATCCAGTCTACCGCTCGGCACCTCGCGCTCGGTCTGCTACTCGGGCTGTCCGCGTTGGGCACAGCTCCGTCTTTTGCCGACACGCCCGTCAAGGCGGTCACAGCAACGGAATTCCGCAGTCTGCTCAAGCAGCAGGCCGGCAAGGTGGTGGTCGTCAATCTTTGGGCGACGTGGTGCGTGCCCTGTTTGCGCGAGGTCCCGGATCTGCTCAAGCTCGAGGCGGAGTTCGCTGCACGAGGTGTCACACTCATCGGCGTGGCGGTCGATGATCCGAGTCCGGGTGCCGTTCAGGTCGAGCAGTTCCGCAAGAAATACTTCCCGGCGTTCTTGACCTACGCGCGTAACGGACCGGAGATGGACGAACTCGCGAGCGTCATCGACTCCGCCTGGAATGAGGTCGTGCCGACCACCTATATCCTCGATCGCACGGGAAAACCGGTGGTACGCATTCAGGGCAAGAAATCGCTGGATGAATTCCGCGCGGCGGTACAAAAGGTGCTCTGATGCCTCGCGCCCGTTTCAGGGCGCATCGACGCGTGTCGTAGTGCCGCTCGTGATGCGTGCAGCCTTGATCGTGAAGCGCATCGGCGGAGTCCCTTCGGGTGTCAGCGTCCGCGGATCGTATTCACTGCGCGTGGGATCGGCATCAACATTGAAGCGGCAGGTGAAAGCCACGGTGTACTCGCCGCTCTCGAGAAACGACAGCGAATAGGTGGCGGATGTCCCCGGGGTTGGCGGCATCACGGACTGATAAACCAGCGGATCCACGCCGTCCGTGGCGTCGCCATCCATGTCATCGGGCGTGACGCCACTGCCGGCGAAAACATAAACCCCGGGCGCGCAATCGGCCACCCTCGTTTGCTGGGCTACCGCAAGCGCAGGCACATCGACCGAACCCACCAAGCTTACATATTGCAGTTCGTCGATCAAGCGCAGCGAGGGTCGCAGAATCCAGTTGGGGGCCAGACCCGGCGGCGCCACCACCGACTTGCGTAAATCGAAATCCACGATCAAGCGGGTGATGCCGCCTTGGGCGACAGTGAACCGCCGATTCAGCTTGAGTCCGGACTCGGCGCCGCTCGGGATGAACAGCGGGAACTGGCGCCCGTCACGTAGCCGTATCCGCGAACCATTCTGCAGGTTCTGCTCCGCGGAGATCTTCAGACGCAACGATTCGTACTCGCCGGGCAGCACCGGATGACCGTCCAGCAGATTTGCTGTCTGACCGTTGCGAAATTGCAGCAGATCAAGCGAGCGGGGCGTATCGAAATCGATGTTTACGGTACTGGCCGGGCCGCGCTGCAGCTCAACGCCGGTGAAGACGATGATGACCTCCGCGGCATCGTCCACCGGCGCATCGGTGACCCGCAGGGTCAAAAAGCCGCTGTTGGGTGCGATCGACGCTGGCGAATCGTTATCACTGTTGCCGCAGGCGGATAACCCGACGAGTAGCAAAACGAACCCGAGGGCGACCCGCGACCGCCCGACAAAAAATTCTGTATTCATGGAACGAAGTCTCGGCGAGCTCGGATATCCAGTCTGTGCGGTAGTTCTCGTTATCGTCGTTGCCGAGACACGCTCCGGAGTCTAGGATAAAGATCTGCAGCGGAGGTGGGGCCGTGGCCGCGACGGTCAATGTCAAGGCTGGAAAATTCCTCTTCAAAGAGGGTGACGAGGGCGGTGGTCTCTACATCATCCGCCGCGGTCGCGTGCAAGTGTTCCGCGAACGAAACGATCTCGAGGTCCAGTTCGCCGAGCTCGGACCCGGAGACGTGCTCGGCACGATGACGCTGCTGACGGGCGAGCCGCGTACGGCAAGCGTGCGTGCCCTCGAGGACGTCGAAGCGATCGTCATGGACTCGACCGCATTTACGGCAGGACTTGGCGAGCTGCCGAAGTGGACGACGGTAGTCATCAAAGATCTGACCGCGCGTCTCAAAAGTGGTAACGAAAAGCTGGTCGAAGCCTCGCTGCGCGATCGGCGCCTGCGCGAGCAAACGAGCAACGTATTCCACCACCTCGGCCAGTTCGCGTGTTATCTGGCCTTCGTCATACAACATGCGAGCAAGGTCGACAGCGACTTTGGCGAGGTTACGCCGATCGACGATGTCATCGCGCGGGCAGAGCCCATACTCAATCTCCGCACTGAGTATCTTGCGCAGATTTGGACGGTGATTCGCGAGTCAGGGATGGTAAGCCTCGATAAGAGCTGGCAGTACGGTACCGTTTTGCGGAGCCCAAAACCTGCACTATTCCTGGCGCTCGGGGAGTACGCCTTCCAATTTGCGCGCAGGGAGCCGAACAAGCCGGCCCCAAAGTCCAAGAGCGCCGAGGTCAACCGACAACGAGACCTGTTTGAGCGGATCTGTCGGACCCTGCTCGAGACGCCGGTCGAAGCTACCGCGGCTGATCGCGCCTATCTGTAAGGCCGAGTGATCTTTGACAAGGAAGTCCCGACGACATGACCGAAGTCACCGATAACTTGCCCGCTGACGCCAGCGGCGAAGGCCATGGCGCCGCGGCTTTTCTGGCCTCTGATGCTAAGGTCATCGAGTGCCGCCGGCAGAGCGACCAGCTCGAGTACTTCGCACATGCCTACTGCAAGTTGTACGGCGAGTGGCGGGATTCGACCGCAGCGCTGGCCGAGATGAGGCAACAGCAAAAACTGTTTTATGTGCTGATTTTTTCGGTGACGCTGCTGCTGCTCATGCTGCTGGTATTTGTCGATGCGGCCGTCGGTTTGGTCGCCATGCTGCTGGTGTTCGCGGCTGCTGCGATCTACCTCGTCAATGATCGGGTAGTGCGGCAGGACGAACAGCGCGATCAGATTCGTCGCGACAAAGAGCGTTTCGGAATCTCGCTGTTTTTGGCCGGCGTCGATCTCTCGCTCGGGCAACTTGAAGAAGCGATCTCGAAGAATGTGCTCGGCGAATGGACCTTCAATGCCGCCTACGGCCGCTGGCGCGAAGATCGCCTTAAAAGCGTTTTCTATAGGGTGTACGGCACCATCGTGCCGCGTGAAGTGATCGAGAAAATCTGTAGCCGCACGCCTTGAGGTCGTGCGGTTTCTCAGACGCTGCGGTCGATCAATATTCCCGTCAGTCGATCGATATTGCGCGTGATCTGCAGGGCCGCTTCGGGCGGGATCTGTCGAATCATCTCCCCCGAGTCGCGATCGGTGACCTGAACCACGACCGTATCGGTCGACTTGTCCACGCTCACCGCAATCTGCCGTCCGCTCTCGGCGAGTCGCTCGTTGGCGCTTTGTACTGCCTCGCGGAAGTCTTCGCGCAGCGCCTCGGGCGAGGGTGTGGGCTCATTGCGCGGCGGGGTGCGGACGCGGGCGGATTCGATACGGGCCGACTCGACGCGTACCGCTTCGATCCGCTCGACGGCCTGGGGGGCGGAGGGGTTTACCACCTTCGAAACGTCCATAATGTGGAAGTTGCCCCAGCCGGGGCGGTTTGTCCATCCGTGGAAAAACGGAGATTCCGATGACGTCCTATCCGCATCTGCTGGCTCCCCTCGACCTCGGTTTCACGACTTTGCGCAACCGGGTGCTGATGGGGTCGATGCATACCGGGCTCGAGGACGAGACGGCGCATTTTCCGCGCCTGGCCGAGTATTTTGCCGAACGGTCCCGCGGTGGGGTGGCCTTGATGGTCACCGGCGGTTTTGCGCCCAATATCGAGGGTTGGCTCGCGCCGTTTGCCTCGCGGCTGACCAGCCGGCGCGCCGCCGCGCGTCACCTGCCGATTACCCGCGCCGTACATGCGGAGGGCGGCAAGATCGCGCTGC
>SXGQ01740011.1_pt1 | contig 13354 bp, 8 predicted proteins | sample 3178371 | NCBI WGS metagenome assembly SXGQ01 (sample SAMN11356859, study PRJNA531348) | freshwater metagenome | isolation source: freshwater sample F1-20 | place: China: Fuxian Lake, Yuxi | collected 2017-12-25
CTGAAGGCGATGGTCATGATCAACAAGATCGATCGTCCCGACGCGCGCGTCGCCGCGGTGCTGGACATGGTGCTCGAGCTCTTCATCGAGCTCGGCGCCAGCGACGAACAGCTCGACTTCCCGGTCGTCTACGGCTCGGGTCGCGACGGCTACGCCAAGAAGTCGCTCAGCGACGAGAACAAGGACATGGAGCCCTTGTTCGACATGATCCTCACGCACGCGCCCCAACCTCCGACCGACGACGACGCACCCGTGCAGTTCCAAGCGGCCACGCTGGACCACGACGACTTCCTTGGCCGCATCGCCATCGGCCGCATTCGCCGCGGCACGCTCAAGAACGGCGCGCGCGTGGCCGTGTGCCACCCCGACCGCGACAAGTCGATCGTGGCGCCGATCAAGGGCCTCTTCCGCTATGAAGGCTTGACGCGCGTGCCGGCCGAGTCGGTGGGAGCCGGCGACATCGCCGTGGTCGCGGGCATCGAAGACTTGACGATCGGCGACACCCTCTGCCCGCCCGACCAGCAAGAGCCGTTGCCGGCCATCAAGCTGGACGAGCCGACGATCGCGATGGAGTTCTTCGTGTCGAACTCGCCGTTCGCCGGGCAAGAAGGCGACTTCGTCACGAGCCGCCAGATCTTGGCGCGCCTCGAACGCGCCGCCTTGCGCGATGTGGCCTTGCAGCTCGTCAACAACGAGGCGAGCGACGGCTGCTACGAGATGAAGGGCCGCGGCGTGATGCACTTGGGCGTGTTGATCGAGAACATGCGCCGCGAGGGCTACGAGTTCAGCGTCGGCAAGCCGCGCGTCATCTTGAAGAAGGTCGATGGCGCGTGGTGCGAACCGTACGAGCGCACCATGGTCGAAGTGCCCAGCGAGCACGCCGGCCGGATCATCGAGTACTTCGGCCGCCGCCGGGGCGAGATGACCCACATGGAACCGTTTGGCGACACCTCGACGCGCCTCGAGTTCCTGGTGCCCTCGCGCGGCCTGATCGGCGCGCGCACGGCATTGATGACGCTCTCGCAAGGCATGGCGATCCTGAGCCACGTCTTCGAGTGCTGGCGTCCGGACGGCGGCCCGCTGCCGCTGCGCATCAACGGCGTGTTGATCGCCGATCGCGCGGGTGAAGCCATCCCCTACGCGTTGTTCGGCTTGCTCGACCGCGGCACGTTCTTCGTCGAACCGGGCGCGCCGGTCTACGAAGGCATGATCATCGGCGAGAACAACAAGGACAACGACCTTGGCGTCAACGTCTGCCGCGAGAAGAAGCTGACCAACATCCGCTCGGCCGGCAAGGACGACAACGTCAAGCTGCCACCGCCGCACGTGATGTCGCTGGAAGAGTCGCTGGAGTATCTGGAGGACGACGAGCTGCTCGAGGTCACGCCCAAGAGCCTGCGCCTGCGCAAGCGCATCCTGCAGGAGATCGAGCGCCGCAAGCAGACGCGCAAGGAAGCCAAGACCGCCAGGGCGGATTGACATCAGGCGCTGGATGACGACTCGCCGCGGGGCGTGCTTCGCGACTCGCGAAGCGCGCCCCGCGACTCTTGGGGCTCAATCCTCCTGCAAGTGCAAGCAAGCCCCGAGGCGCGCCAGCAGCCCGCTCGACGCGCGCTCGCCGAGCAGTTCGACGATGGTCGCCAAGGCGTCGGCGTCGGCTCCGCTCCGGGCCACCACGGTCGCGCGGCGCGTGTCGCTCAACGCTTGGCCGTCGGAGGGCTGCACGATGTGCGAGCGGCGCTCGCCATCGAGGACGAAGCCTTGCGCATCGTCGCCGGACGTGGCGACGCCGCAGTGCGCGACCACGAGGCGCGCGTCCTCGGCCTCGACGCCGGCGCCGGCGCTGACGATCCAACCGGCGCGGCCCGGAGGCGGCGCTCCGCAGGCGAGATCGCCGCCCAGCTCGACGAGCGCGCGGTCGATGCCCACTTGCGCCAGCGTCTCGAGCGCGCGGTCGCAGGCCCACCCCTTGCCGATGGCGCCGAAGTCGAGGCGCACGCCCGGCGTGGCGAGTTCGATCCTGCCATCGGCATGCAATGTCAGGTGCCTGGCGCCGACCAGCGCGCGCGCCTCGGCCAGTTCGAGCTCGCTCGGCGCCCGACCTTCGGCGCGCGCGCGGCGCCACAAGCGCGTCAACGCGCCCACCGTGGGATCGAAGGCGCCATTCGTCGCATGCGACAACTCCATGGCGCGTTCAAGCACTCCGCGCAAGTCCGCGCTCGCCGCTTGCGGACCGAGTCCCGCCGCGCGCTGCAGCCGCGCCACCTCGGAATCTTCGCGCCAATCGGACAAGGCCTGCTCGACGGCCTCGATGCGCGCGAACGCGGACTCCGCGGCGCGCTTTGCGGCCTCCGCGTCGCGCGCGTAGAGTACGATCCGCGCTTCGCAGCCCATCGCGTGGCGCGAGTACTCGTGCCGCGCCTCCACCGAGGTCGAGCGGCAGGCGGAGTAGATCCACGCGGTGGCGATCGACACGCACGCCACGACGACCATGCTCCAACTACGAGCTTCGCGCCTCCTCGCCACGCACTGCATCCTAGTCCTGTGCGCCGCTTGCGGCAGCACGCGCAGGGACTTGGAACACGAAAAGGCGCAAGCGACTCCCGCCGCGACCGTGGGCCACGCGCCGGAGGCCCGCCCCTTCGAGGTCGCCGTGCCCGGCTGCACCCAGTCGCTCGCGCTGCAGCCGATCGCCGGCGCAAGCGTCGAGGTGGCCGATGGCAAGGGCGGCCTCGCGACGACGACGGTCGCGGCGTTCTGGATGGCCTCGACCGAGACGACTTGGGACATGTACGACGCCTTCGTCTTCGCCATGGATCGCGCGGAAGGCGCCACGGACGAACCCGACGCCTACACGCGGCCGAGCAAGCCGTACATCCTCATGGACCGTGGATTCGGCCACAAGGACTACCCGGTCATCAGCGTTTCGCCCAAGGGCGCCAGCGAGTTCTGCAAGTGGCTCTCGACGAAGACGGGGTTGCGCTTGCGCCTGCCCAGCGAAGCCGAGTGGCAGCTCGCCGCGCGCGCGGACCAGACAGGCGAGTGGGGCTTCGCCGGTGGCGAGACGGCGTTGTCGAACCACGCCTGGCACGCGGGCAACTCGCTCGACGACGAGGACATGCGCCTCGAGACGCGCGCGGTCGGCCTGAAGTCGCCGAACGCCCTTGGCTTGTTCGACATGCACGGCAACGCATCCGAGTGGACCCGCGCGCTCGATGGCGCGCTCGTGGCCAAGGGCGGGTCCTTCAAGGAGAAGGGCGCCGCGCTCCACTTGTCGGCCCGTCGCCCGCTCGACGGCTCGCTCAATGCCACCGATCCGCAGATCCCCAAGAGCATGTGGTGGCTCGCCGATGGCGGCTTCGTGGGATTCCGCGTCGTGTGCGAAGCTCCCCCCGCGATGCGCTGAGGCGCGGGCACGTCTCCACGCGCGCGCTCCGTTCGTTCAAGCTTCGCGCAGCGGACGCAAGGCCGCGAGCGAGGCCTCGCGCGAACCGTGGCGCGCCGCCAAGCGCTCCTCCAGCCGAGCCAGGGCCGCGTGCAAGTGCGCTCGCGCGGCGGCCTCGTCGGTTCCCAGAGCGCGCGCGATGCGGGCCAAGCCCGCGCCGCGCAAGTAGCGCAGCAACAGCACGCTGCGCGCGGGCTCGTCGAGCGACAGGACCAGCTCGGCCAAGGCGCACGCCGCGCGCGCCTCGTCCAGCACGAGGGCTTGCGACGCGTCGGCGCCGCGCGTCGCGGGCCGATGGTCCTGCTCGTGGCGCGCGAGCCTGCGCGCCAAGGGCTTGAGCCAGCCTGCGCGCCGCAATAGCGCCGCGAGATCGGGCTGGCGAGATGGTCGCTTGTCGGCCATGACCGCCCAGCGCCGCGTCGAGCCCACGTGGTTCAGCCCAGCGCGCTTTCCGAGGACGCTACCAGCGCAGGCGCGTCACGCCGTCCGGCGACAAGCGCAATGCACGACGTCCGTGCTCGGCGCCATTGGATCGGAACACCACCGTGGCCGCGGTCTCGACGAGCTCGATCATGGCGAAGGCGCCGCCGGAGCGCTGCAAGGAGCGCGCGCGCACGGGACCCAACGGCAGCCACGCCACGAAGTCGAGCTCCTCGCCATCCGGTCCCAGGAAGCGCAACTCGTCGACGCTGGCGTCCTCGACGCCGAGATCCACGCGCAGCTCGCGCACGCGCGCCAGTTGGATCTCGCCGGACAGATCCGCGGGCACGGCGACGGGGATGGCGACGAAGTCCGCGCCCGCCGCGGCGAGTCGGGCGCCCGAGCGCGGCACGCGCCGCAAGACGCAACGACCTTCGGCGTCGCTCATGGCCTCGGCCAAGGGTAGGAGCTCCATGCGTCGCGGATCGCGCGTCCGCTCGGCGTGCAACTGCACCTTGACGCCCGCGAGCGGCGCGCCTCGCGCGTCGACGACGCGGCAACGCACCTCTTCATGCCAGGCATCGGGCCCGCCGCGCAACTCGACGCCCGTGGTGCCGGCGGGCACGGCGCGCAAGAGCGCGACCACGCCCGACTCGTCCCACGCCACGAGGTCGTAGGCCTTCTCCCGCAGGCCGTCGAGCGTGAACGCGCCGTCCTTGCCCGAGCGCACCACGGGCACCTTGCGACCGACCGACAGGTGCTCGGCCTCGAACTCCGACAAGCCGCACTTCAACCCGTCGAGCAGCGCGACCTGCACGCGCGCGCGCGGAACGCCGGTCTCGTCGAGCACGCGACCACGGATCGCCAAGGTGCGCGGACCGAGCCGCAACTCGATCGGGCGCGCGGTGGCGCTCGCTTCGACCTGCACATCCTCGAGGAAGGTGGCTTGACGGCCCTTCTTCCACGCCACGAAGCGCGTGGGTCCGAGCTGCGGCGCGACCGGCAGCACGAACGACCCGTCGTCGTCGACCTTGCCACGCGCATCGCCCCAAGCGACCTCGGCGCCGACCGCCGGCGAGCCATCGACCTCGAGCACGCGGCCCACCAGCGCCGGGCGCTCGATGGACTCGCCGGGGCGCAGCACGACGCGCAGATCGACCATCGAGGTCGCCGGCACCGGCTGGACAGGCGCGTGCAGCGTGCCCGCCGCGGCCCTCCACTGCGCGTTCTCCAACAGCGGAGCAAGCAGCGCGAAGCGGCCCTCGACGTCGGACATGCGGGCGAGGTCGCGCTGCTTGAGCACCTCGATGTCGAAGGCCAGGTCGCGCAGGCTCGCCAAGTGCACGCCCGCGTCGACGACGCCACCGCGCACTGGCGATCCGTCACCGTCGACGAGCACGCCCGCGAGCAGCACCATCGACCACGCCATCGGGTCCTCGCGCAGCTTGGCGAGGCGCCCGGGCTCGACGGCCTCGCTCATGGAACGCGCGTGCAGCACGCCATCGACGAAACGCGGCCGCGGGCCGGAATCGTGCGGCCCCGGCGTCCAACGCACGCGCACTCCCGCGACAGGACTGCCGTCGGGACGCACGCACCTGCCCGAGACGGGTGCGTACATGCCCTCCGCGCTCTTCGGCGGCGCGACGACTGCGGGCACGGCGCTGGCGCGCACGCTCGAATCCGTCCCGCGCGCGGCCGAAGCGAGTTCATTCACCGCGCCGAGTTCCGTGGCGGGTGCTTCCTCCACGGCGATGAGCGCCGCCGTCGCGGGTCCATCCGTGGAGCGCGACGACCAGGCCACCGCGCCCGCGATGGACAACACCGCCGCGGCTGTCGCCCAAGTCGCCCACCCCAAGCCCGCAGGCGCGAGCGAAGCGGTCGCCAAGGTGGGAAGATCGCGCGCAAGCGGCGCGTACAGCGCCATCCATGCCGCACGGCCGCCGTGCTTGGAATCGAGCCGCTCGCGTAGGCGCTCCACGCCGCGCCGGATCTGGGTGCGCACGGTCTCGTGCGGCACGCCGCGCGCCGCGGCGATGTCCTCGCTCGGCATGCCGCGCCAATAACGCAACAGCAGCACGGTCCGGTAGGGCTCGGGGAGCTCGAGCACCTCTCCCGCCAAGGCGCGCGACAACTCGGCCTCGAGCACCAGTTCGCTGGTGTCCGGCAACGCTTCGGAGCGCGCCGCGGCGAGTTCGCGACGACCGCGGCGAACGCGCGAACGACCCAACGAGCGTGCCACATTGCGCGCCACCGCCGCCAACCAACCACGCGGGTTGGCATGGTCGCGCGGAGGCGCCTCGAGGGCCTGCCGCCAGACCTCTTGCTCGATGTCTTCGGCACTCGAAGGATCGGCGACTAGACGCCGCGCGAGCGCACGCAGCCAGTCCGCATGCACAAGCAGGTCGTGGATCCCCTGCTGGCCAGGGGCGGAGTGCTGCTCAGCGGGGCTCATGAGGAGGGCGTTGCATAGTGCCGCCGCGATGCGGGCTGGTTCAGGACGAAGCTGGATTCTGAGTTCATTGGCATAAGCTGCTATTGAGGATGGATTTACAGCCGCAACTGGGTGCGACTCAACGGCCGAGAGGATCCCCTGCGCAGTGCGCAGTCCTTGCGCCTGCTGCCAAAGTTGGATGCTGGCCCCCCTCGTTGTGCGCTGTCGCGATCGGAAAAGCGGATTGGGTGCTGCCTGCTGCGCGTGGGCGTGCGTCTAGCTCCATATGGAGCCCGCAATCTCGTCCAGGCCGAGGCTCGGCGCCATGGCTCCCAAGGCCCGAGAAAGCGGGTCAGCTTCGAGGGAGCCACATATTGGAGCGAAGTCCAGAGCCTCCCCCTCGACAACGGTGCCGCACTCCCGTCGTGAACTGCTCCGCGCAGGCGTTGAGATCCCTCCAAGTTACCGATGCAACCCCAACTCAGCTCCGGAGTCGAAGAGCCGGCCAGATCGCCGCCAGCGAGCTCCTGAAAGCCCGCAAGGCATGCGTGTAGGCTGACGGACCAGTGGTTTGCCGACGATCCGAGACGCCCAAATAGACTTGGACGCCCGCGGCATGGCCGCTGCAGCAGTTGCGTGGCGATTTCCCCGCCAATTCGTCAAACCTGGCCATTTTGTCCACCTCGACCGCGCACAACGAAAGGGGCCAGCATCCAAACCCTCGGCTAGAATGCCCAAACGCGGCCTCCAACGATCGCCTCTCACCCTGCCGCGGCGCCGCCGCCCGGCGCGACCATCGGGAACGACCATGACCGGACTGCACTCCTCCAACTTCGCGCGGCGCGACCTGCTCAAGGCCGGCGCGCTGGCCACGGCGACGCTCGCCGCCAACCATGCGCTGGCACAGGACAAGGCGCAACCAGCCGCCGAGGTCCCGCAGAAGCCCCAGTTGCCGCCGATCAAGGTCGGGCTGCTCGGCTGCGGCGGACGCGGCACGGGCGCTGCGTTCGATGCACTGCAGGCGGACAACGGCGTCGTCATCCATGCCATCGGCGACATCCTCGGCGATCGGGTCAAGGCCTGCCGCGCGAACCTCGAGACCAATGTCGAGCACGCAGCGCGCGTGAAGATCAAGGAGCGCGAGTACATCGGGTTCGACGCGCTCGAGCGCATGCTCGACTCCGGGATCGAAGTGATCCTGCTGGCGACTCCGCCGGCCTTCCGTCCGGCGCAGGTGGTCAAGTCCATCGAAGCCGGCAAGCATGTGTTCGCCGAGAAGCCGTTCGGCGTCGACGTGCCCGGGGCGCTCGAGATCCAAGCCGCGGGGCTCAAGGCGCGCGAGAAGAACCTGTCGCTCATGTCGGGCTTCTGCTGGCGTTCGAGCCTGCCGGAGCGCGCGGCGTACAAGCAGATCCACGACGGCGCGATCGGCGCCATCCGCACGATCTACGCCACCTACAACGGCTCGCCCAACGCATCCTTCGCGCGGAAGGACGGGCAGACCGACATGGAGTGGCAGGTGCGCAACTGGTTCCACTTCCTGTGGCTGGGCGGCGACCACCTCGTCGAGCAGGCCTGCCACTCGGTCGACAAGCTCAACTGGGCGATGGACAACCAGACGCCCCTGCGCTGCTGGGCCGTCGGTGGTCGCGCCCAGCGCGGCGACGGCATCGGCAACATCTACGACCACTTCGGCGTGACGTGGGAGTACAAGGGCGGCGTGCGCGCCTTCCTGCAGGCGCGCCAATGGGAGAACTGCCCCACCGACAACACGGACTACGTCTACGGCGAGAAGGGCGTCGCCTTCATCAACGGCTGGGGACCGAGCCACGTGATCAAGGGCGAGAGCGCCAACTGGGTCTACGACGGCCCGACCTCGAACATGTACGTCCACGAGCACGAAGAGATGTTCGCCGGCATCCGCAGCGGCAAGGTGCGCAACGACGCGGAGTGGGCCGTGCAAAGCACGCTGATGGCGATCCAAGGTCGCATCGCCGCCTACACCGGCGAAGTGGTCACGTGGGAGAAGCTCCTGACCTCGACCGAGCGCCTCGGCCCCGCCACTCCGGCGATGGGGCCCGTGCCGACGACGCCGGTGCCCCGTCCGGGCTACACGCGCTTCGCCTGAGGACCAAGACGCGAGGAACGCGACGGCGCCGGGGAATCTCGACGCCGCCGCGCTCGTTTCCAGCGCGCGGCCCCGCTCGGCGACTAACGCGCGCGGCCGTCGGCGCGCAGCAACGCGAGCAGCTCCGTGTAGCCGCGCACGACCACCAGCTTCTCGCGCAGCTCGGGATCCTTCAGCGTGGATCCGATGTCGGCGAGGATCTCCAGCTGGGTCGCGGGGTTGTCCTTGGGAGTCAGGATCAGGAAGCAGATGCGCACGGGCTTGTGGTCGGGCGCGTCGAACTCGATGCCATCCGGCGCTAGGCCCAACGCCACCACGGGCTGGCGCAAGCCGTCGAGTCGCGCATGTGGCACGGCGATGCCCTCGCCCATGGCGGTCGTACCCAGTTCCTCGCGCGACCATGCGGCCTCCGCGACCACTTCCTCCTTCAGCCCACCGACGCGCGCGGCCGCGGCGGCGAGCTCGCGCACCGCGCCTTCGCGCCCCTTGGCCGCCATGCGCGGCAGGAAGCCGCGCCCCGCTAGGTAGCGCGCGAAGCGACGCGGCTCGGCGCGGTTCAAGGCGCGGCGGATCAAGGGACCGGCCAGCATCGAGGTCGAGAGGGCCATGACGACCAGTGCCACGAACAGCTCCTCGCCGATCATGCCCAGCTGCAGCGCGGTCAAGGCGAGGATGATCTCCATCGAGCCACGCGCGTTCATGGCGATGCCCGTCGCCAGCGCTTCGCGCCTCGGCATGCCCGCCACCAGCGCGCCGAAGCCGCAGCCGGCGATCTTCGCCACGCAGGCCAGCAGCGTGACGATGGCGCACAGCTGCAAGTCGAAGTTCGCCACGAAATCGACGCGCAAGCCCACTCCCGCGAAGAACAGCGGCACGAAGAAGGAGCTGACGAAGTCGGTGATCGTGGCGCGCGTGCGCTCGCGCAGGTGGCTCGAATCGCCCAACGCGACGCCCGCGAGGAACGCGCCGAACACGGCGTGCACGCCCGCGTAGTCCGCCACGGCGGCGCCGATCAGGGCGATGCCGATCGAGAAGACCAGCACGCCCGCGGGCCAACTGGTGTGCGCCTGCACGAAGGGCAGGATGCGGTGGATCGCCCATCGCCCCACCGTGAGGAAGAGCCCCGCGGAGAGGATCGTCAGGCCCACGACCACGAAAGGCGAGGTCGTGCTCGCGCCGATCAAGCTCAGCACGACGGCGAACAGCAACCAGCCGACGATGTCGTCGAGCACCGCCGCCGCGATCACGGTCATGCCGAAGTCGCTCCTGTACAGGTACAGGTCCATCAGCGTCTTGGCGATCACGGGCAACGCGCTGATCGACAGCGCGGTGGCGAAGAACAAGGCGAACAAGCCGGGACCGAGACGCCCGTCGTAGCCCACCACATGCGGCGCGAAGGTGGCCACTCCGAAGCCGATGGCGAACGGCCCGAGCAGTCCGAACGCGCCCACGTAGCTGAGCGCTCGGCCTTGGCGCAGCACGCGCGACAGATCGACCTCCATGCCCGCCACGAGCAGGAAGAGCGCCAAGCCGAGCTGACGCACTCCATCGAGCGTGGTCGCGCTCGCGCCCGTCTTCGGGAACAAGAGCTCGAGTCCCTCGGGCCACAAGCGTCCCATGACGGCGGGACCGAGCAGGATGCCCGCGAACAACTCGCCCACGACCGAGGGCTGACCCAGACGGCGCGCCACCTCGCCGAAGGTGCGGCCGACGATCAGCAACACCGCCAACGCCAGGAACAGGCGCGTCTCCGCCGTCATGCCCCCCGACCCGGCCATGGGCGCGAGCAAGCTCAGCGAGGCGAGGTCGACGATCATGGGCGGCTAGGCTAGCCCTGCTCGACCCGCGCCCACAAGGTTCACCACGCGCGAACCGTGCGTGCTTCCCTTGGACCGGGCGCGGGTATCCAAAGCGTGGCGCTGGAGTCCTGAGGCGCGGCAGGCGAGAATCTCGGCCCCATGAGCCAAGAGGACGATCGCTACAGCGCCTGGGAGGAAGAGGACAGCGGACCGACCGTCGAGGACGAGTCGCTGGAACGAGCCTGGGCGGCGCTGGACGCAGGCGACGCGGAGCGCGCGCTGCTCGAGATGCACTCGGTCGACCCCGACTGGCCCGAGCGTTGGGTGCCCGAGGCCATCGCTCGCACGATGGTCGGCGAACTGCGCGAAGCCGCGGTCGTGTTGGCGCGCGCCAAGGAGGTCGAGGAGCTGCGCGACGACCCCGATCTGCTGTGGGCCGATGGGCTCCTCGCGCTCGCGACTTGGCGTCTCGCGGACTCGCGTACCGCGTTCGAGCGCCTCGCCGCCATGGAGGAGTCGACCGCGGTGCTGGACAAGCTGGCCTTGCTCGACGACCTGTCGGGCGACCATGCGCGCTCCGACGAACGCCTGGCGCGCGCCAAGGAGATCGACGCGGCGTTCCCGCTGCCGTCGCGCCTCTCGTCCGAGGAGTTCCTCGAAGTCGTACGCGAGGCGATCGAGTTCCTGCCCGAGCAGTTCCAAGGCCCGCTGGAGTCGACCGAGGTGATCGTCGAGCCCATGCCGGCCGACTGGATGATCGACCCGCACGATCCGTCCGAGACGCCGCCCGACATCCTGGGCTTGTTCGTGGGCACCTCGGAGATCGAGGGCACGGAGACGCAGGACGCGGCCTTCCCGCGGCGCATCTTCCTCTTCCAGCGCAACCTCGAACGCGACGCGCAGGCCCGCGAGCAGCTCGTCGAGGAGATCCGCAAGACGCTCTTCCACGAGATCGGCCACATGCTGGGCTTCGACGAAGAAGGCGTGGCCCAGATGGGCCTCGAGTGAACCCGAGGAAGTCCAAGTGGAACGCAGCCAGTACCTTAGGCGCGCCGACGAGTGCTTGGAGCGCGTGGCGAAGTGGCTCGAACGCTTCGATCCGGACGAGGTGGATTTTTCCACCACCGATGGCGTCGTGACGATCGAGTTCCCCGATCGCGCGCGGTATGTGCTGAACCGCCAGACCGCGGCCGACCAGATGTGGCTCGCCGCGGGCGCGCGCGCATTCCACTACGACTGGAGCGACGAGCGCGGCGCGTGGGTCGACGACCGCGACGGCCACGAGCTGTGCGCGCGCATCGCCGAGGCGGTGTCGGCGAAGATCGGCCGCCAAGTCGGCTTCTGATCCAGCTCGCGGAGGCGGGCGCGCGAGCCGCTCAGGGCTTCTTCTTGTCCTTGCCGCCGCCGAAGAGGTCCTCGAGCGCCTTCTGCGCCGCGCGCTCGACTACATCCTCGAGGAACTTCTTCTTGATGCGCAGTTTGGGCGAGGACCAGCTGCCCGACAACTCGATGGGCACCACCGTGTCGGGCGGCAGGATGTCGCGCACGGAGTCGAGCTCCTTGACGACCTTCTTGCCGAACGCCGCGAGTGGCACGTCGGCCGACAAGTTCAGCTTGCCGTCGACGAGATCGTAGCTGCCGGAGAACGACTGCTCCTTGCCGCCGAGCTTCACCGGCAGGCGCTGGTATCTCGCGACCCCGTCGACGATCTCGACCTCGATGGTCGGCAGTTTCGATGTGCGCGCCGCGAGTTCCGGGAACCACGCTTCGAGCCCCGGAAGCAGCGCGTACTGGACCTCGCCGAGCTCCAGGCGCAGCTTCGCGTCGAGCTGGCGCAGGTCGCCATCGAGCGGAACCGTCAGCCCATCCACGCGCAACGCGAGCGGCGCCGCGCCTTGCGGCTTCTGGACCCGCACCAAGGTCGGCACGAGCTTGCCCACGACGCGCTGCGAGACGAGCGGACCCAGCCCCACTTGCGCCACCACGCCATCGATCTGGTCGACGACGAGGCGCGACTCCTGGATGCGACCGCGCGCCACCACGCCGTGCAAGGGCGAACGCAGCTCGGCTGCGAACTCGCCCGCCTGCATCGACAGGGACGGGCTGCGCAGATCGACATCCACGCGCGGACCCAGGGCCTCGACGAGCAGCCCATCCTGCGCGGCAAGGATGTCGACCAAGGCGGTGGGCGCGCGCTCGACGCGAGCCTCGATGCTCGCGCGAGCGCGGCGCCAGCCATCGGGCTCGGCGAAGATCGCGGGGGCGTCGAGCAGGGCGACCCTGGCGGACAAGCGACCCGCGGGGTCGTCGACGACCTCGCCCTCGAGCGAGATCTCCGGCTTGGCGGCGGGATCGAGCGTGGCGACGAGCCGCACGCCGCGCAGCGCGACTTGGCGCCGCTGCGCGCGCAAGCCCTCGTCGGACCACGAGCATTCCGGCAGCTCCGCCTGCAATCGTCCGCGCGCGCTCGCCAGCATGGACCACGCGTCCCCGCCCTCGGCGGGAGGCGCGAAGTCGACGTCGGCGAGCCGCACGACGAGCGGCGTCGCGCCCGACACGGAAGCCTGCTGGCCAACCGGCAGGAGCGGCGCGAGCCGACGCGCGACGACCTCGGGATCGAGCGTCAACGACATCTCGAGGAGTCGCGGCGCCTGGACGCGGCCACCGGAGAAACGACCGGCGACGGAGACGTTCGCGCGCGGCGCGCGCAGGTCCAGTCCGGCCTCGACGCGCGGCGCGTCGCCGGGCCAACCGTCGAGCTTGGCGTCGAGGGAGAGCGCCGACTCCGCGCCGCAGAGGTCCGCCCACAGTCCTTCGACGCCCGCGAGGCGGTCGATCGCCAGTCCCGGCAGGCGCGCGGACGAGGCGCGCAAGGAAATCGTCGCCGGGCGGCCCGCGGCGAGCTCCCACGGCGCGGCGCAACCGACCTCGAGCGACAGCTCGAACGGTTCGACCGCGACCAGGCTCGCGCGCGCGGCGACGGTGGCCGGCTCGCGCGGCGCCACCTTCGCGTCGAGTTCCAGGGCGCGCAGCTCGAGCTCCTCCAAGCCCAACTCCGCCAGCGTCGCGTCGGCGAGGGCGAAGGACGAGAGCGACACGCGCAGCCGCGCGCGCGCCTCGCGCAGCCACGC
>SXGQ01759525.1_pt1 | contig 13354 bp, 12 predicted proteins | sample 3178371 | NCBI WGS metagenome assembly SXGQ01 (sample SAMN11356859, study PRJNA531348) | freshwater metagenome | isolation source: freshwater sample F1-20 | place: China: Fuxian Lake, Yuxi | collected 2017-12-25
CCGCGCTTGTAGCCGCGCAGGTCGTTGCCCGCCTGGTTGAACAAGCGCCCGAAGTCCGACTCCGGATCGAACGACGAACCGTTGTCGCCCGAGGTCATCACCAGGGTGCGTCCGTCGACACCCATCTCCGCCAGGAGGTCGAGCAGTTGCCCGATATCGCGGTCGAGGCGCGTGACCATCGCCGCGAAGGACTTCTGTTGTTCGGTCCACGGCCGGTCGCGGTATTCGCCGAGGTCGTTGATCTCGAACCTCCCGTGCGGGAGCGTGATCGCGTAGTACAGAAAGAACGGCCGCTGACCCTGCGCTCGCACCCAGTCGAGCACCTCGCGCTGGATCAGATCCTGGGCGTAGACCGGACCGACCCCCTTGCCGTCGTTGCCGGGCAGTTCCACGCGGCGGTCGTCACGGTAGAGGAAGGTCGGGAAATAGGAATGCGCGTGACGCTGACAGTTGTAGCCGAAGAAGCGGTCGAACCCCTTGCGCAAAGGACTGCCCGTGGTGTCGAACATCCCCATACCCCACTTGCCCATCGCGGCCGTCGCGTAGCCGGCGGTTTTCAGGACCTGCGCCACCGTGGCGGTCGATTCCGGCAGCGGCAACTGACCCTCGGGTTGCACCTCCCAATTGCCCCGCACCGGCGAGTGGCCCGTGTGGAGCCCGGTGAGCAGCGATGCCCGGGACGGCGCGCACACGCTGGTGCCGCAGTAGGCCTGGGTGAAGCGCGTGCCCTCGCGGGCCATGCGGTCCAGACGCGGCGTGCGGATGAGCTTCTGGCCGTAGACACCGAGATCACCCTGCGCGAGGTCGTCGCTCAGGATGTAGATGATGTTCGGCCGCGCGGGCGGTTGGCCGGCGAACGCGGAGCCGAGCACGGAAAGCAGGATCAGGGTGAACGTGGGGCGCTTCATGAGGAACGCTTGAGCCGTAGGCGCGGGGGCGACGGCCGACAACGTGCAAGTTTCGCCGCGCGTCCCCGGCCGCGCGCGGCCTTGCATCCGGCCGGACGCGCTCGCACGGTCGCGCTGCCCCGCATGCGATTCGAACACTTCGCGCTGAACGTGCCCGACGCCCCGGCCCAGGCCGCGTGGTACGTGCGCCACCTCGGTTTCCGCGTCGCCCGCCGCCTTGAGGTCCCGCCCTTCACGCATTTCCTCGCCGACGACGGCGGGCGGGTGGTGATGGAGCTCTACACCAACCCCGCGGCGCCCGTACCGGACTACGCGCGCAATCATCCGCTCGTTTTCCATGTCGCCGTCGTGGCCGCGGACGCGCGCGCCGAGCGTGCCCGGCTGGAGGCGGCCGGCGCCACCCTGTTCAAGGAGGATCCGCAGCCCGACGGTTCCCTGCTGATCATGCTGCGCGACCCCTGGGGCGTGGCATTGCAGCTGTGCCAGCGCACCCAGCCGTTCGGTCCGACCTGAAAGTCACCCGCACCTTTCACCCACCGCCCTCGTCCCTTCCCCGTCCCATGGGAAAAGCCACCACCCTCCTCGCCCTGTTTCTCGGCCTCGCCGCCGCGCTGCCCGCCGCCGACGACTATCAACCCGGCCCCGACGCCCTGAGGCAACCCGGGGTGCCGGAAGGCCGCGTGACCAAGCACACGTGGTCGAGCCGCATCTTCGCCGGCACGACCCGCGACTACTGGGTCTATGTTCCGGCGCAGTACGACGGATCCACCCCGGCCGCGGTGATGGTGTTCCAGGACGGCGCCGGCTGCGTGAAACCCGACGGCACCATCCGCGTGCCCGTGGTATTCGACAACCTGATCCACCGCGGGGAGATGCCGGTCACCGTGGGTATCTTCATCAACCCGGGCACTTTCCCGTCCAAAGATGCTAGCACCCCGGGGCGCAGCAATCGCTCGTTCGAGTACGACACGCTTTCCAACCAGTACGCGCGCTTCCTGCTCGAGGAGATCCTGCCGGAGGTCGGTCGCACGGTAAAACTCACGGACGACCCCGAGCGCCGGGCGATCCAAGGCAACTCCTCGGGGGGTATTTGCGCCTTCACCGCGGGATGGGAGCGGCCCGAGGCGTTCCGCAAAGTGGTGAGCTTCATTGGCAGTTTTACCTCCATCGCCTACCGCCCGGCGCAGGACGGCCGCGCCCTGCAGCCCGGTGGAGACCTCTACCCCACGCTCATCCGGAAAAACCCAATCCGCCCGCTCCGGATTTTCCTGCAGGACGGCTCCAACGACCTGAACAACAGCCACGGCAACTGGTTCCTCGCCAACCAGCAGATGCTCTCCGCGCTCGAGTGGGCCAATCGCAACGCGGATGAGAAGCGCCTCGGGGGGCCGCGCTACGACGTGCGCCACGCGTGGGGCGACGGCGCCCACAACGGCCGCCACGGCGGCGCGATCTTCCCCGACATCATGCGCTGGCTCTGGCGCGACCAGGTCGCCCGCCGCTGATTTCCGTCATGCCCGCCGCCGCGAACGAGTCCGCCGAACGCCCCTGGTGGTGGGTCTTCGACCCGCGTCACAGCCTCCGGGCTTTCGCCGCCTGCTCGGCCGGCGTGGTCCTCGCGCTTTTCACCGCGCTGACCGCCGAGACGGCGTCCCGCCAATTGCGGCGGTCGCTCGAGGCGCAGACGGGCTCCGCCTACGAGACGCTGGCGGCGCAACTCGGCGACAAGATCGACCGCACGCTGTTCGAACGTTACCGCGCGCTGCAGTTCGCCAGCTCGCTGACCGCGCTCCAGTCCTATTCCGCCGCGTCCGAGGAACGCCGCCGCGTCCTCATCGCGCTGCAGGCCGCCACGCCCGACTTTGTGTGGCTCGGTGTTCTCGACCCGAAAGGGACGATCGTCGCGTGCACGAAGGGCTACGCGGAGGGCTCCTCAGCCGCCGACCGGACGTGGTTCCTCGCCGCGCGGGAAACCGCCTATGCCGCCGGCCCCCGGGAGATGCGAAACCTTCCCGCTGATGTCCTCTCCCCCGAGGAGGGAGAGGCACATCCCCGGGTCATCGACCTCGCCGTGCCGCTGACCGATCCCGACGGCCGTTTCGGCGGTGTACTGGTGGCGCACCTGCGCTGGGGCTGGGCCCGCGAGGTTCAGCTCTCCGTGGTGCCGGACCTTCTGCGACGGGATCGGATCGGCGTGACGTTGTACTCGGGCCAGGGGGAGGTCCTGCTCGATTCGGGCGGCTCCGGCTGGACGCGGCCGCCCGATGCCCCGGCCGGAGCGGACACGCGACGGCTGCGCGGCTTTTTCACCGAAGGCACGACTCTCGGCACCACGTATCTGACCGGCTACGCGCGCAGCCGCGGCCACAAGGAATTCCGCGGGCTCGGCTGGATCACCGCGGTGCGCCAACCGGCCGACCGCGCCTTCGCCCCCGCCGGTGAGCTGCGGCGCTCGGTGCTGCGCTGGGGCTTTGCGCTGACCGCGACCAGCATGGTCGCGGCGTGGATCGCCGCGGGACGCGTCGCACGCCGCCTGCGCACCGTGGAACGCGCCGCGGGCCGCATCGGCGCCGGCGACGTGCTCGCGACCCTGCCGCCCCCGCGTGGCGACTCCGAGATCGACCGCATGTGCGCGGCGCTCGGGAGGCTGGTCGAGGATCTCCGCGCCCGGCGACCCGGGGCCTGAGCACCCTCGACAGCGCGCGCCACTGGCACCAACGATTTTCCCATGAACCGCCGCCATTTCGTCGCCGGCCTCGCCGCCGCCTCCACCGTCGCCAGCGCCCCCCTGCTCCGCGCCGCCGCCCGTCCGGCCGGTCCGAAGATCAAGCTCGGGATCGACAATTTCGCAGTGCGGGCGATGGGCTGGAAGGCACCCGAGCTCATCACTTACGCCACGAAGCTGAAGTGCGACACCCTGCTGATCTCCGATCTCGACGCCCTCGGATCGCTCGACGACGCCAACCTGCGCGCCATCCGGCGGCAGGCCGACGAGGCCGGCATCGGTCTCTACGCGGGCAGCTGGAGCATTTGCCCGACCTCGAAGACCTTCAAAAAGAACTGGGGCACCGCGGAGGAACACCTGAGGCTTGGCCTGCGGGTCGCGAAAACCCTCGGTTCACCGGTCTTCCGCGTCGTCCTCGGGTCGCTCGAGGACCGCAAGACCGAGGGCGGCATCCGCGCCCGCATCGCCGACACCGTCGCCGTCCTCAAGGCTTGCCGTTCCGACGCCCTCGCCGCCGGGGTGAAGGTCGCGATCGAAAACCACGCCGGCGACCTGCACTCCTGGGAATTGCGCGAGCTGATCGAGACCGCGGGCCGCGACTTCGTGGGCTCCAACATCGACTCCGGCAACGCCATCTGGACCCTCGAGGATCCGATGGACGTCCTCGAGACACTCGGGCCCGTCACCCTCTGCTCGAGCCTCCGCGACAACATGGCGTGGGAGACACCGGACGGCGCCGCCGTGCAATGGACCGCCGTCGGCGAAGGTCTGATCGATTGGAAAGCCTACGCGGCGCGCTGGGCCCAGTTATGCCCCGCGACTCCGATCATGATCGAGACCATCTCCGGCGGCCCGCGCATGTTCCCCTACAAGCAGCCCGACTTCTGGCGGCACTACGACCGTCGACCCGATAAGTTCGCCAAATTCGAGGCGCTGATGCGCCGCGGTCGGCAGATCCCGGCCTTTAAGGCGCCATCCGGGCCCGAGGGGAAACCGGCGACGCAGGAGTTCCAGCGCGCCGAGCTCGAGAAGTCGATCGCGTACCTCCGCGAGAAGGTCGGGATCGGCCTGCGCGCTTGAGGCCCGGACTACCCATCTGACGCCCTCACAATGAATCGCCGCTCCTTCCTGCACACCGCCGCCGCCACCACCCCGCTCGCCGCGTTTCCCGCGCTCCGCGCGGCCGACAAGTCCGGCTCCCGTCGCTTCCGCACCGCCCTCATCGGCTGCGGCTGGTGGGGCAACAACATCCTGCGCGAAGCCATGGCCAGCGGTGCGTGCGAGGTGACCGCGCTCTGCGACGTCGATTCACGCCAGTTCGAACCCACGCTTCGGCTGGTGCGCGAGGGCACCGGCGCCGAGCCCCGTGTGTTCAAGGACTACCGTGAGTTGCTCGAGCGCACGAAACCCGAGATCGCCATCGTCGCCACCCCCGACCACTGGCACGCGCTGCCCCTCATCGCGGCCGTCAAGGCTGGCGCCCACGTCTATGTGGAAAAGCCGATCGGCCACACCATCCTCGAGGGCCGCGCGATGGTGAACGCCGCGCGCGCCGCCGGCCGCGTCGTGCAGGTCGGCACGCATCGCCGCATCTCCCCGCACAACATCAGCGCCCGCGACTTCATCCGATCCGGACAGGCGGGCGAGATCGGCATGGTGCGCTGCTTCGTGCACTACGGCGGCGGGCCCGACACGCCGCGTCCCACCGTCGCCGTGCCGAAGGAGCTCGACTGGGACTTCTGGTGCGGGCCGGCGCCGCTCCGGCCTTTCAACGGGGGCGACCCGCGCGACAACTCACCGGGCAGCCGCGGCGGCATCCACCCGCGCGGCTTCCGCAACTACCTCGACTACGCCAACGGCACGCTCGGCGACTGGGGCATCCACTGGCTCGACCAGATTCTCTGGATCACCGGTGAGAAATATCCGCGGAAGGTCTACTCCACCGGTGGACGCCCCATCGCGGGACCAGTCGTCAGCACCGCCGCCGCCCAGACCACCGACGCCCCCGACCACCAGGTCGCATCCTATACGTTCGACCGCCTCACCGTGCAGTGGGAGCACCGGCGCTTCGCCGGCAATAACACCGACAAAGGCGAAAACGTCGGCTGCTACTTCTACGGCACCAAGGGTATCGTGCACGTCGGCTGGCAGAAGGGCTGGACCTTCTACCCCTCCAACGCGAAGGACCCCGTGGTCGCTCGCGAGGCGCGCCTCAACCAGCCCGATTCCCAAAACATCCGCGAGCTGTGGGCCGATTTCCTCGACGCCATCCGCACCGGCCGCCGCCCGGTGTCCGACATCGGCGAGGCCCACTTGGCCACCAACATGGCGCTGCTCGGCATGCTTTCGCTCAAGCTCGGCCGCAGCGTCGACTGGGACGGCGAGAAGGAACGCGTGCCGGGCGACGAGGCGGCCAACAAGCTCCTGCGCCGCGACTACCGCAAGGGCTGGGAGTACCCGACCGCCTGATCGACCGCAGCGGCCCCGGGCCGCGTCGCGAGGATACCGCCATCCTGCGCGCGGGACCTCGCCGCTTGCCTCACGGCAACCCGGCGTCAGGGCCACGGATCGCGTCTCAAGCTAGAGACGCGGGGACTTCTTCAGCGGTGCTGCCGCGGCTCCAGCCGTGGATTTCACGGGGATTCCAACCGGCGCGGGCCGTCCCGAAGGATTCCGCGTTTTCCGAAACGTGGATGTCGAGGACTCGGCGGATGGAGGAAGATCGCTCCCCTCTTCCGGCCTTCCCGACCTTTGGTTCAACACCTGCCCGGTCGGGATGAAGCTCCGACCCGGGCCTCGTTGCACCGAGCAAACCGAATTTCACGGATCGGGCGTCCGCCGCGCCGGAGAGTCGCGCCGCCGTGCCGTTTCAGCTGCGCCGCAGATCCCAAAGCTGACGCGCCTGCCGGATGGTCTGGCGCAAGGCCTCGGGGGTGAGCGCCTGCTTCGGGTCGTCACCGATCCCGTGATTTGGGCTCACGTGCGCCTCGAGACAGAGGCCGTCGGCCCCGTAGGCCACCGCGGCCAGCGCGGCGGCCGGGACGTAAGAGGCTTTGCCCACGGAATGCGACGGGTCGACCACCACCGGCGCCCAGGTCTTCTCCTTGAGCAGCGGCGTGATGCTCTCGTCGGGATGGTTGCGGTAACCGTCGATGGCCGGAGACGTGCCGCGCGGGCAGAGAATGATGTTCGGATTGCCGAAGGCGGCGATGTACTCGGCGGCGGAGATGAACTCGTTGACCGGACCCATGTGGATGCTGCGCTTGAGGAGCACCGCCGTCGGCTTCTGCGCGACCGCCCGGCCGATGGCACGAAGCAGGGAGTAATTGAGGGCGTTGCGCGCGCCGACCTGCAGGCACGCCACCCCGGCATCCAGCGCCAACTGGATGTGGGACTCCTCCATCACCTCGGTATCGACCGGCAAGCCGGTGCGGCGGGCGCCCTCGATCAGGATCTCCAACGACTTGGTATCGCCTTGGAACGAATAGGGATTGGTCCGGGGTTTCCAGACCCCGCCGCGGATGACGTTCGCCCCCGCCTCCTTCACCGCCGCCGCGGTCTCGTAGAAATAGTCAGGATTCTTGGGGTCGATTGTGCAGGGGCCGGCGATGACCAACAGGCTTTCACCCAGAGTCACCCCACCGAGCGTGATGCGGTGTGAGGCCAGGTCGGACCGCTTGTCCATGAGCTTGAACGGCGACTGGATACGGTCGATCCGCTCGACATAGACGAGTCCCTCCAGCCGGTTGATCATCAGGTCGTCGCGCTCGTCGCCCACAATGGCATAGATGGTACGGACCGCGCCGACGATCGGCTGGATACGGCAGCCGAACTCCGCGACGATCGCGGTGATTTCGGCGACTTGCTCCGGGCTGAGGCGGTTGGACTTCGGCAGGATCATGGCAGGCGGACATTGGCGCGAACGCCTTTCGGAGGACAACGAGGTTTTTCCACCGACCTGCGGGACGTTGGATCGCGGCTCAGACCGTCAGCGCCTGCTCGAACTCCGAGGGGAGCGGGGCGCGCGCGCCGAAGGTGTGGCGCCCTCCCTTCCAGTCGTAGCCGAACTGGGTCTCGAGGGAGTGCAGAAACATGCGCCGGGTGCCAGCGGTGCGGGCGAACTCGCGATTGCGCGCGAAATCGCCGTAGGTCTGGTCGCCGACGATGGGCAAGGCGCGCTTGGCGCACTGGACCCGCAGTTGGTGGCTGCGCCCCGTGCGGGGCTCGAGCCGCACGAGGGAAACCCCGGAGGCCGCGCGCCCCGCGCGAACCAGACTCACCTGGCTTTCCGCCGGAACGTGCCCTCCCCGCGCGCTCGAGCGGATCTGGCCGCCGCGTTTTTCCACCGCGAGCAGATCCTTCCAAAGCTGGACCGGCGGTCGCGGCAGACCAAAGACCAGTGCCTGGTAGATCTTGCGCACCTGCTTGCGCTTGAACTGGGCGCGGATTTCACGGGCCAGGTCGCCGGATTCCGCGGCAAGGATCACGCCGGAGGTCCCGGAATCGAGCCGGTTGAGCAACCAGAGCTTTCCCGCCGGCAGGTCCGGCAGTTCCGGCCACTCGTAGCACTCCTCCTCCAACGAATACCGGGCACGGAGCAGCGACCGCACCTCGTCGCCCGGGATATTCGGATGCGAGAGGACGCCCGCCGGCTTGGCGAACGCCACGACGCCGTTCGCGTCGCGGGCGAGCAACTTCACGCCCTCGCCCAAAGGCCACGGCGAAACCAGGGCATCGGGTCCGGTGCTCACTGGTAGTAGAAAGTGAACGTCATTTCCTGCTGACGCCCGAGCACGGCCTTCATGTCGTCGGTCCAGGGTCCGTACGGCGCCGGGTCGGAGATGCCGCTGATGCATGCGGCGGTGGCGACCTCGTTGGCCGTCGTGTCGACCGAAACGATGCGGTCGATCCTTCCCTCGTCGTCCATGATGAACTTCACGGTGACGCGGCTTCCGTTCACCGGATTTGCCTTCTGGTTGATGATGATGCGCTCCCACTGGATCTGCACCGTCTCGATCATCTTCTGCAGGTACTGGCCGTAATTGCTCCAGCGCGCGTCGACCGCGATGTTCCCGATGTTGGTCGTGCCGAACTTGTTCTCGGCGAGAATGGCCGGACGGGCCTGTACACTCTTCACCAGTTGGGGCCGCGGCATCGGACGCCGCGGGTCGATCGCCGGCTGCATCGAGGTGGCGCCGTCAAACACCTTGGCGTCGGGCACGCCCTCGACGCGCTCGGGCACGGAACGCGCGTTGTCGAGCCGCTTGGCCAGGCTTCCTCCGATGCCCTGCTGGTTTTCACCCTCGAACTTCTCCACGCCCGGAAGAGGGTTTTGCTCGGCCCGCGGGGGGGCCACGGACTGTTCGGCGGGCGGCACCTCGACCGGCGGCGGGGCGGGCGGGGTGACCTCGGTGGGCTGCGACAGCCGGCCGCTCACGATCTGGTTGGATTCGAAGTCCTTCTTCCCCTCCAACGCCGGGCGGTCGCTCTTCCCGTCGGGCGTGGCCACGAGCTGGGCAACCTGCTGGTTCTGCGCCGCGAAATTACTGGTCTGATCCGGCGTGTTCTCGGGGGCCTCCGGGTTGGTCTCCACGAACTTGAACGGATCCGCGGGCTTCGGCTGCTGGGCGCGGGCCAGGATCTCGGGCGTAAGCTCGATGTTGAAATCGCGGGCGCGGTCCGCGGGCCGCGGCGCGGCCGGGATCGCCTCGAACTTCATCAGGTGCGGCGCCGACGCCCAGAGGAGGAGGTGAAACAGGATCACCGCCGCCAGCCCGATCAGGGTGGAGCGCGTCTCCGGCTCCCGCCACATCCGCGCCAGGCGTCGCCGGAGGACGACGCCGAGGGGCGGAGTGACGATGGTCTGGCTCATGGCTCGTGGATGGGACGCCGCGGAAGGTGGAAAGTCATGGGATTAGACCGCAACGGGTCAAAAGTTGTTTCGTCATTTCCAGCGGCAGCCCGATGATGTTGCTCAGCGATCCGGTGTGGCCCTCGACGATGAGCTCGCCGTGCTCCTGGATACCGTAGCCGCCGGCCTTGTCTAAAGTATGGACGCGCGCGAGGTAGTCCTCGATCACCGCCTCATCCAGCGGCCTGAAGCGCACCTCGCTCGACTCGCCGGCGTCGATCACCAGCCCGTCGCTCCGGCGCCGCAGGGCGAGGCCGGTGTGGACTGTATGGGTCCGTCCGCTCAGACGCCGGAGCATCGCCCGCGCCTCAGCGCCGTCGCGCGGCTTGTTGAGCGAATGGCCGTCGATGAACACGGTCGTGTCCGCCCCGAGCACCAGCGCCGACGGATGCCGCGCGGCCACCCCGTCGGCCTTGAGCGCGGCGTTGCGCGCCACCATCTCGCGCGGATCGGTCGCGGCGTCCTCGTGCTCGGTCACCTCGGCCGTCACCACCTCGAAGGGCACCCCGAGCCGGCCGAGGAGTTCGCGCCGGCGGGGAGAGGCGGAGGCCAGGATGAGGCGCGTCACCGCGCTCTCTCCGCCAGCACGGAACGGACGTCGCCCCGCGCGCGGGCCAGCTCGACGCGGCTCAGATTGTAGCGGAAGACGGCGTCGACCAGGTTGTCCCCGGCCTCGGCCAGGCGCGTCTGGGCCTCGAGCACCTCGCGGTTGTCGGCGACGCCCTGCTGGTAACGCTGGCGGGCGAGCCGCAACTCCTCCTGCGCCAGTCCGAGGGTCTTCTCGGCGACACCGACCTGCGCGTTGCGCGAGGCGGCGTCCTGCACGGCCAGGCGCAGTTCGGACGAGATCTGGAGTTCCAACGCGTGGAGCCGAGCCTCCTGCGCCCGTTGCCGGGAAAGCGCGATCCGACGGTCGGCGCCGGTCCGCAGGCCGTCGAAGATCGGCACGCTCACCGCCACGCCGAACGCCCATTGCTCCTGCTTGGAGCCGTCGTCGCAGCGCGGGGCGGCCAGCCCCATGTTGCCGTTCAGCGAAAGCGAGGGCAGGCGCTGGTATTCGGCGGATTTCACCGAGAGCCGATTCTGCTCCAACGTGCGCTGCGCGGCGAGGTATTCGGCGCGACGCTCAAACAACGATTTCTCGTCGGAGAAGGTGTAGAGCCCGGCTCCGCCGCGCCGCATATCGAAATCCTCGAGTTGCAACTCGCGACCCGGCTCGAGGTCGAGCAGCCGCTTCAGCACCAAGTCGCCCGCCACCAGGGTGGTGACCTGCTGGAGCCGCGCCTGTTCGGCGATCGCGAGCTGGGCCTCCGCGCGGGTGACGTCGATCTGGGTGGCAATGCCCGCCGCCAGCTGGTTGCGGGCCAGCTCCAGGATGCCGTTCGCACGCTTGATGTTGGCGTCGAGCACCTCGAGGCGCCGGCGATTGCGGAGGTTGGCGAAGTAGGCCGTGGCGACATCGGCGAGCACTGACTGGACGGTGGCGTGGTAGGTAGCCTGGGCGGCCTCGGAGCCGACACGCGCGGCGTCGGCCGCCGCCCGGAGCCGGGGATCGTAGAGGGCGTAGTTGCCGGAGATGAGGGCGTCGAAGCGGTTCGCCGGACGGCCCGAGGTGACCACCACCGTCGCGATACTCACTCCCTGAGAGCGGCGCTGCTGGGCGGAGGCGTTGAGGACCGGAAGGTTGGCGGAACGCGCTTGGTTGGCGGCCTCGAGGGACTGGGCCGCGGCCTCGCGGACGAGCAGGACGTTCAAACTCACCCGCTCGACCGAGCCGAGAGCCTGCTCGAGCGTGAATGCGACGGGCTCGGCGGCCGGCAGGCGGACCAAGGCCGCTAGGCCGAGCGAGGCGGCGAGGAGCAGGGGCTTCAACATGGCGACGAGCGAGGAAATCTCCCGGAGCCGCCGTGGCGCAAGCCCGGGTTGGTCGCGCGGGACGAATCCGCGGACATCACTCCGGCAACTCGCGCCCCTTCGTCTCGGGCGCCCAGATCACGAGGAACGCGCCGACCAGGTAGATCGAGGCCAGCACCGCGCCCGCGCGCGCGAAGCTGCCGTCGAACGTCTTCATCAGCGTCGCCGTCTGGAGTCCGCCCACCGCGGCCACGATGCGGCCGAAGTTGAACGCGAAACCCTGCCCGGTCGCGCGCACCGAGGTCGGGACCAGTTCCGGGAACTAGAGCGGGAAGAAGCCGTAGAACGCGGCGGTGATCGCGCCGGCGAGAAACGCCGCGAAGAGGAAGGAACTGTCGAACGACGCGTGCCCCAGGTAGAAATAAAGGGCGGAGGCGAACGAGCCGATGCACAACGCCACGTAGGTGGGCCGGCGGCCGAAACGGCCGGCGGCGAGCGCGGCTAGGATGGTGCCCACGATCGCCCCGACGGAGGTCGCCATCTGGGTCTTCTCCTTCGCGAAATACTTCAGGGTGGCGGTGTCGGGCATCAGCTGGCTCGCCCAGCGCGGCGCCCACTGGATCGAGCCCCACGTGCCGAGCAGCGCCACCGCGGCCAGCGCCGCGCCGAGCAGCATGCTGCGCACCACCTTGCGGCGGGAATCCTCCGTCAACGCGCCGGCCGCGATCGCGCGGCCGAGGTACTGCCGCACGGGGTGGAGATAGCCGAAGAGCGCCACCACGAGGCCGACCACGGTGATGACCGTCGCCGCCCCGGCCCCGAGACCGCCGGCCGCCGGCGACCAGGCCCAGATGATCACCAGCGCCGCCACGCAGCCGATAAACACACCGTTCAGGTCGGAGTTGCTCCAATGCGAAGTCGCCCCGCGCGCCTTCTCCTCCTCCCACTTCTCGGACTCGCGCACGGACATCCGGAGGAAGAAGATCAGCAGCGCCGGAAACGCCCCGCTGATCATCAGGAAACGCCACGCCGAGTTGGCCAGCAGGCTGTTGGTGGAGGCCTCGGAGAGGCCGATGCCCTTGAGGAAGATCTCCACGTTCCCGATGAAGCCGCTGAGGCCGAGACTCAGGAGCGCGACCAGCAGGTAGCCGACGTTGGCCGCCGCACCGATCAGGCCGGCGATGAGAGCGCGCGACTTGCCGGGCCAGACCTCGTTGACCAGCGCCACCCCGAGCGACCACTCGCCACCCATGCCGAGCGACGCGACGAAGCGCAGGGCCGCGATGTGCCAGGCCTCCGTCGCGAACCCGCACAGGCCGGTGAAGATCGCGTAGGTGAAGATGCTGAGCGACATCGCCCGCACGCGGCCGATCTTGTCGCCCAGCCAGCCGAAGAGCACGCCACCCGTCGCCGCGCCCACCAGGAAGACGGCGATGATCGCGCCGAACCACTTCGCGGTGTCAGCCTCCGGCGCTCCCGCGCCCAGCAGTTCGCGCAACGCGGGCTGCCCGATCAGGGGGAACAGCCCCATCTCGAAGCCGTCGAACATCCACCCGAGCAGGGCGGCGATCAGGGCGGGATAAACATTCCGGGAAGCGGCAGGCTTGGATTCCATGGTTCTGGGAAGAGGGGTTGAAGAGCGCGATTGCGCCGGCGAGCGGGGCGGCCGGCGGCGCGGATGAGGGACCAAGCCACACGCCCGCGCCCCATGCAAGCCCGCGCGCCGACCGCGGTCCGGGCTGGCGGTGGCGAGAGTTTTGCCGCATCGATCTCGTTTTCCCGCGAAACGACACCGTGAACAAGACCGCCCTCCGCGACGCCATCCTCGGGGAACTCCGCGCCGAACTCGACCGCCAGCGCGCGGCCGCCGAGCTCGCCCGCGACGAGGCCATCAGCGAGGAAAGCCGGCCCGAGACCAAGTGGGACACCCACAGCCAGGAGGCCGCTTACCTCGCC
>SXGQ01275928.1_pt1 | contig 13353 bp, 17 predicted proteins | sample 3178371 | NCBI WGS metagenome assembly SXGQ01 (sample SAMN11356859, study PRJNA531348) | freshwater metagenome | isolation source: freshwater sample F1-20 | place: China: Fuxian Lake, Yuxi | collected 2017-12-25
ATTCCACCGGCGTCCGATGTCATTGACCTGGAGTTGGTGCGCACTCTCGACGGACTGCCCGTCGCGGTGCAGTCGCTCTCCCTGCCCCACCGACTCGTGCCCGATCTCGACAGCGAGACTTTGAGTGACACGTCGCTCTACCGCCTCATCGCCGAGAAGTACGGGCTGACCCCGTCCCGTTGCGACTACACCTTGCAGGCCGACTCCGCGACGGAGCATGTGGCCGAGCTCCTTGAGATCGCGGCCGGCTCACCCGTCCTCGTGGGACACGAAGTCACTGTGGATACCGAAGACCGTGTCATGGCTGCGGGCCAGATGATCTATCGCGGTGACGCCTACAGATTCACCGCGACCCTTTTCCGACTCTGAAGTCTTCAGATTTGCCTTAGTCAAGGAGGTTCCATGGCCCGGCGCGCGACACCTCGTCCCGTCTATGACCAGCCTCATGTGGTGACATCCACCAACGTCACTCGGCACCTTTGGGGCGATGCTGCGTCCGGCCACGTCGGCGATGAGGTGCTGCTATCGACGGATACGTTGCATGCGCTCATCTTCACTCTGCCACCCGGTGGTCGATTCGGGCACTCTCCCGACAACCGCACAGTCTTCGCGGCGGATGAGGTCTATGTCGTCCTTGAAGGGACTATCGGCGTCATCGACCCGGAGATAGGACAGGTGGTGAGAGCCCACGCCGGTGACGGAGTCTTCTTCCGTCGCGACACGTGGCATCACGGGGTCAATTGGGGGACTGGCCCGGTGCGGGTCTTGGAGTTCTTCTCCCCGCCCCCGGCCACGGGCGCGTCGTCTGCCTACGCCAAGACCGTTCCCTACCTCGAGGAACCTCTTCACGCCAATGACGACATCCTGGGCAACTGGCCGATGGGTCGGGCCGCCATCGAAGACAAGGACAGCCTGCAACTCATCCAAGACAGGGACTTGCGCTGGCGGGCTGAGGGGCAGCTTCAAGTGGGGCTCATGTGTTCCACGGAGCACCTCACCGTCGCCGAGCTGCACCTACTTCCCGGGGAGTCCAGTGCGGTCCGGCTCAATGCCGGCGACGCGCTCATGCATGTCACTCAGGGCGAGCTTCACGTGCACACCCCTGAAGCAGACGCCGGCACGTGGTGGCGCGTGCAGGAGGGTGAGTCCATTGTCATCCCCGATGGGGTCGCCTATCGACTCGTTAACCAGTCGGCAGATGCGGTATCCCTTATCTCCGGAAGCGCACCCGGCTACCTCCGTGACTGACTCACTCGCTCTCAGCATCGATGTCGGAGGCACCAAGACTCGGGTCGCCATTATCGACGAGCAGGGCCGAGTGCTTATGGTCGACGAGGTGGCGACGTCCGTCGATGGCGGCGCCGATCCACGGCTAGAGCACTCACTCGCCCTTGCTCAAGACATTGCACGCCGCGCGATTGATCAGGGATGGCGTATCGATGCGATCGGTGTGGGCATACCCGAATACGTAGATGCTCTTGGGCGCCTCCGCAGCCGGGATGTCATCGCGTGGGACAGGCAGCCTCTCGAGGTTTTCGAGGTCATGGGGCCGGTGACAGTCGAGAGTGACGTGCGCTGTGGGGCCGTCGCTGAGGCAACTGTCGGTGCCGGACGCGATGCGCCCTCGATGCTCTACGCCAGTATCGGGACAGGTATCTCGAGCACCCTTGTCCTCGACGGTCTTCCCTGGCGCGGAAGCCGAGGTGAGGCGATCGCCCTCGGGGAGTTGCCGGTAGATCGCTCACTGGATGCGGGGAGTGCCGCGACCGTGGAGCAGTTTGCCTCCGGTGCCGCGATCGGCAGACGCTATTCGCGCCTCACGGGCGAATCGGTCCCAGGCGCCCGCGAGGTAATCGCGCGGGCGGATGCACAGGACCTACGTGCCGCCGCTGTCGTCGAGAGCGCGGCAGTGGCCTTGGGGGCGGCACTGGCCTGGGCAGTTCACCTTGTCGATCCCGAGCGGGTTGTCCTCGGCGGAGGTCTCGGCGCATCAGGGGGACGCTGGGCCGACATCGTGCGGGATTCCTATGTGGCGCGCTCTCGTCCGGAAGCTCCTCCCCTTGTCCCTGCTTCGCTGGGCGGAGACTCAGGTGCTGTCGGCGCGGGGATCATCGCTCTGGCCCGAAAGAACGAAGCACACGACCGTGCCTAGAATCGATTCAGATTAGATTCATCGTGTCGTTCCCTCGAGGAGAGGCCTTCATGCGAGCGCTCATGATCTTCGACGGCGACTGCGCCTTCTGTACGACGTCGGCCAACTTCATGCGCCGCCGAATCCGGCCCCGCTGCGATATCGAGCCCTGGCAGCGCACGTATATCGAAGCCTTCGGCCTCACCCCCGCTGAGTGCACCACCGCCGTGCAGTTCGTCACCGCGGATCGCCGCGTCTACTCCGGCAGTCGCGCGGTGATGCAGATGCTCAGGGTTGCGCCCCAGCCCTGGGCCGCACTAGGTGCCATCGGCGATGCTCCGGGAGTGGCCTGGGTTGCCGATCGGGTCTATCGATGGGTCGCGCTGAACCGTGACCGCCTGCCCGGCGGCACTCCCGCCTGCGCGATGCCGGCCGCCTGACGTCAGCGGATGAGTTGAACGCCGGGACGGCCTGCCCAGGCCTGATCCGCGGTGAGGATCGCCTCGCCGAGACGCTCGCCCAGCGCGAGGCAGAGGCGATCCCCTAGTGAGAGTCCTGAACGTGGCTCCCAGAGCTCAGTTGCACGCTCGGCGTCTTGGATCGTCACCGGCTCCACCTTCAGGTCGAAGCTGAGGAGCAGCGCGCGGGCGAGATCCCATCGGCCTCGGCGAGTGTGGAGCTGCTGTGCGACCTCGGACCAGTTCGCAGCTTCGCATGCGGCCGTGCCGGTGGCGAGGGCTTCCTCGACAAGATCTTCTCCGGGCTCACCCTGGACGTATGCCAGTAAGGCGGAGGCGTCGAGGACCGTCATGCGCCTTCGGCCTCGGCGGCGGTGCGGCGCTCCTCGATGAGGTCCGCGACCAAACTCGGGCCAGCCAACTCCGAGCGCACACGGCGCTTGAGTTGCTCACGGGTGAGAAGTGCGAGCCCGTCCGGGGTTTCGAGCAGGATGAGCTCGGTCCCCTCGCCGATGCCGGGTTCCCCTCGAATCGGCCGTCCGGCGACCCAACAGGAGGAAAAGACATGGCTACCGCCACCGTTACCCGCCCCCGCACCTCGGCTAGCCCTGCGACGAGCCCGGTTACCCCGGAGCCGACCACGGGCCAGAAGGCCGTCTCCGCCCTCGTCGTCGGGGCCGCCAGTGTTGCGACCCTGGGCGTCTTCGTCTGGGCCGCATGGGTCACCAGCCAGATCAGCATCCCCATCTAGGGCGACTCCGAGGCTTGCGTAATGTCCTCTCTCTAACCCAGAGAGAGTCATGCAGAAGCACCTCATCGTCCTCGCCGCATCCGCGGGTCTTGCCGCATCCGCCCTTATCGCGGCTCCTGCTGCCATCGCTGCCCCAAGTGACTGGGACATCGTCGTGGACCAGGACGCGCCTTTGCTCGTGGACAGCGTCGTGATCGATGACGTACTCATCGAGCGCACGTTCGAGGCCGTCCTCCGCGACACGAACGGCCGGAAGATCGGCATGCTCTACGGCTCACACCGCGACATCGACGCCAAGGACCGCCCCGGCCTGGACTTCCGCTATCGCACCCTCGTCTTCGAGTTCGCCGATGGCCAGGTGATTGCCGAAGGCGTCAGCAAGTACAAGACGGCCGGCCCCTTCCTCAAGCCGGGCAAGCGGACCGTCATCGCGATCACCGGCGGCACCGGCGCCTACGTGGGTGTCAAGGGTGAACTGAAGACCGTGCACCTTGGGAAGGGCCTGCACCGCCAGATGCTCAACTTCGTCGACTGACGTATGTGCTCCGTGCCGCCTGTCAGTCGAGGGCGCCGATGACGTTCTGGTCCCAGTCGATGAGCGATCCGGTGACAACGCCGGAGCGCTCGGACAGTAGAAACACGATGAAGTCGGCGATCTCGTCGGGCTGACCGAGCTTGCCCATGGGCATCTTCGCTGCGGCCTCGTCGTACCAGCCGTCCGTCGCCCCGTGCGCCCTGCGCTGGACCGCGTCCTCTCCCTCGGTGATGGTCCAACCGATGTTGAGGCCGTTGATGCGGATGCGATCGAAGCGATGCGCATGGGCGGCGTTCTTGGTGACGTGAGCGAGTCCGCCCTTACTCGCGACATAGGCGGCGAGAATCGTCTGGCCCACGTGCATGGATGTCGACAGGATGTTGACGATGCTCCCCGGCGCCTGGCGCGCGAGCATGTCCTTGACCGCAGCCTGCATGGTGAAGAACGGTGCCTTGAGGTTGACGTCGACATGCCAGTCGAAGAACTCGGGTGTCGTCTCGAGCAGCGTGCCACGATCCACGACCGCCGCGGCATTGACGAGGCAGTCGATGCGGCCGAACTCCACCACCGTCTGCTCCACTGAGGCAATCGCCTGCTGCACGTCGGCGACATCCGCCTGCAGGTAGCGGCCCTCTGCCCCCGCTGAGCGGATGCGCTCCAGGGTGGCCTCGGCCGTCTCGGGCCGGCGCCCGGTGATGACGACGCCCGACGCGCCGGCCTCCGCTGCGGCTATCGCTGTGGCCGCGCCAACGCCCATCGTGCCGCCGCTCACGAGGACGATGCGGTCGCCCAGTAGCCGGTCGTAACCCATGTCAGTCTTCGCTCGCTTCATCAGATGGACCCGCGTCGGCCAGTGGTGCGGTGGGCTGCTCGACGTGACCGCAGGTGATGCAGATCCGGCGCTCGCGGTCGGCGCGATACAGATGACCGAGTGCGGAGCAGCCGGGGTTGCCTTCGAGAGTCACGGACATGACGTAATCCTGGCACGACGCAGGTCAGGCCAGACGGCGTACGCCTACGCTTCGGTCATGACCGGAGCCCCGACCCGTACCCTCCTTGCCACAGGCCTGGCCTCGATTCTGCTCGCGGGCCTCGCCCTGGGCACCGCGCCTGCCGCTCAGGCGGCCGTCGTCCCCGTCGACCCTGGGCTGAGCGCGGCGGGGAAGCCGATCTGGGGCACGACGCAGAACCTTCCGCCCATGTCCGTGACCGGCAACTACTTCGCCGGACCGCAGAACGCAGCGGCGATCGAGGAGTACTACGACTCGGGGCAGGCGAAGCGTGATCAGGAGTCGATCACCAGGACCGCCTGGAAGTGGATCACCACCTGGGTTGATGACAAGTGCGGCGGCGATCCCGAGTCATGCAATGCCACCGTCGTCTTCGACATCGACGAGACGCTTCTCAGCAATTACGGGTACTACAAGAGCACCGGCTTCACCTTCGATCAGGATGGGTGGGATGCCTTCAATGAGGCGTGCAAGAACTCTGCCATCGCGGCCTCACGTGACCTCTATCGCAAACTCCTGCGCGATGGTTTCAGCGTGGTCCTCATGACAGGTCGCCCAGAGGCCGACAGGTCATGGACGGCGTCGTGCCTTAGGGAGCGCGGGATCAGCGGCTGGCACGAGCTCATCCTGCGCACGCCCGCGGAGGCCTCCCTCAGCGCCGACGTCTACAAGTCCCGCAACCGCGCGGACCTGCAACGCGAGGGCCACCGCATCGTCGCGAGCATCGGCGATCAGGTGAGCGACATGTCGATGGGCCACCTCAAGGCCGGTTTCCTGCTGCCCAACCTCATGTACTTCATTCCGTAAGGAGCGGCCGCTCCCTGGTCGGCGTGGCTCACGATCAACCCCAGAGGCTGACTGCCAGCGCTGGGTGAAGGCTTCCCGCGCGATGCCCTAGCCTGTCTGACAACTAAGGAGGACCCATGCCATACGAGCCCACGTGGGAGTCCGTGGGCACTCATCCCCTGCCCGAGTGGTACGACGACACGAAGCTTGGAATCTTCCTGCACTGGGGCCTCTACTCCGTGCCGGGATGGGCCCCTCAGGTCGGCGACATCCAGCAGCTCCTCCACGACGAGGGTCCCGTCGGCATGCTCCGCGACAACCCCTATGCCGAGTGGTATCGCAACACGATGCAGCTCGAGGGCAGCCCGACTCAGGTCCATCATGCGCAGACGTATGGCGCGGACTACCCCTACGACGGCTTCATTCCAGCCTTCAACGCGGGCGCCAACTCCGCCGATCTCGATGCCATCGCGGACCTCTGCAAGAGCGCAGGCGCCGGCTACGTCGTCCTCACCACCAAGCACCACGAGGGCTTCCGGCTCTGGCCGTCATCCATCCCGCATCCGAGCAAGGGTCTGTACAACGCCGAGCGGGATGTCGTCGGTGACATGGCCGCCGCCGTCCGCGACCATGGCATGCGGATGGGCCTGTATTACTCCGGCGGCTATGACTGGCCTTTCAACGACGCCGTCCTCAAGCGCCCGGCGGATTCCGCGCTCGCCGTGCCGGCCTCGCCCGAGTACCTCGCCTATGCGACGGGTCACGTGCGCGAGCTCATTGACGCCTATGCGCCGGACGTCCTGTGGAATGACGTGGCATGGCCCCCGGGCGGCAATCTCGCGGAGCTCTTCGCCCACTACTACGACTCCGTCCCCGAGGGGGTCATCAATGATCGCTGGATCGAGCCCAGCGGGAGGCGCAATATCGTCACCGACACCCTGACTCAGGCTGCCGGCGACCTCATCCAGCTGCTGTGGAAGCACATCCCGGAAGAGGACAAGAAACTCACCTTCCCCGGTGCGCACTGGTACGACTTCAACACCCCTGAGTACGCCGTATTCGACACCGTGCAGGCCAAGAAATGGGAGGCCACGCGCGGCGTGGGCCACTCCTTCGGAGCCAATCGCAACGAGCGCCCGCAGGACATCGTCACGGCGACCGAACTCGTGCACATGCTCGTGGACGTCGTCTCCAAGAATGGCAACCTCCTCATCGGCATCGGTCCGGACGAGCACGGTCGGATCATCGCCGAGCAGCAGGCGCCCCTGCACGGGCTGGGCGCCTGGATGAAGGACAACGGCACGGTCATCCGCGGCTCGCGTCCGTGGACACAGCCCGCGACCGAAACGACTGAAGGCACTCCCGTGCGATTTGTCCAGAAGGACGGCGAGGTCTACGCCGTCCTTCTCGGCCTGCCCGGTGCCCGCACCTTCGGCCTGCGCGGAGTCGACGGCCGTTCGGTCGACGCCGCGCACATCGTCGGCAGCCGCGCGAAGGTCGGCATCGGCGAGCGCGACGGCATGGTGGAGATCACGCTTCCCGAGCGTGTGCCGGTGGAGCCGGCGTACTCACTGCGTCTTGGCCCGGGAGTGCGCTGGTCGGAGTAGTCCGCGTCGTCTAGTGGAGGTAGTACATCGTGTTGGGCATGAGGAACCCGCGCTTGAGGTGACCGTAGGACATGTCGCTCACCTGGTCGCCGACGCTGGCCACGATGGTGAAGCCATCTCGCTTGAGCTTCTCGCGGGCGATCGCCTTGTACTCCCCGCCGCTGAGTCTTGGAGCCCCATCGCCGCGCATGATGTAGCGATCCCATCCGCTGATGCCACGAGCGTTGAGGCACGACACCATCGCTGCTTTCGTATCGCGATCACCCGAACTCACTAGCGCAATGCTCACGCCAAGCTTCTTGAGCCGATTGAAGAGGTCGCGTGTCTGTGGGATCGATGAGTAGCCGCAAGAGTCGACGTACTCGGTCCAGGTCGTGGGGTTGAAGGTGAACTGGGGATCCTGGGCGAGTGAGTAGGTGTAGCTGTTGAGCAAGGTCTCGTCGACGTCGAAGACCACCATCACCTTACAGCTGCGCACCTGCTCCGGTGCGGTGCCGCAGCGATCTCTTGTCCAATCGCGCACGAACCGCCAGGCAGCGAGGGCGACATCCGCGCGATCGCGCTGGATGGCCTGCCCCGTGTAGTAGGCCTCGACCTGTGGCGCCATGTAGGAACCGACGTTGTACGTCGAATTCGAGATCGGTGGGAGATTCTGGCCCGAACCGATGATGGTGCGCCCGGCGACTGCTGGGCCCGGGTTGACCGGGAAGGCCGCCGCCTGCGCCGCCGTCGGCGAGACAAGGGCGAGTGCGATCCCGAGCCCGACGACCCAACGCGCGGCCCTCATGACATCTCCGGTGCGGTCTCGAGTTCCTTCATCGCCGCCGCGTCGAGAGTGACGAGTGCGGCGTCGCAGTTCTCGCGCAGGTGCTCGAGTGACCCAGTGCCGGGAATCGGGAGCATCACCGGGGACCGCTGCAGGAGCCAGGCGAGTGCCACCTGGCTGGGCGTGCAGTCGTGGCTTGAGGCGATGTGGGCGAGTGGACCGTCGGTGGCGACGAGCGCACGATTGCCCAGGGGGAACCACGGGATGAAGCCGATGCTTCCCTTCGTGCAGTGGTCGAGTAGCGCCTCGCTCTGTCGCAGCCCGGCGTGGAAGAGGTTCTGCACGCTCACGATTTCCATGACCGTGCGCGCCCGCTCGAGCTCCTCGATCGAGACCTCCGAGAGTCCGACGTGGCGGATGAGGCCTTCGTCCTGCATCTCCTTGATGACGCCGAACTGCTCGTCTTCGGGGACCTGGGGATCGATGCGGTGCAACTGCCACAGGTCGATGCGCTCGACGCCCAGCCGGCGGATCGACATCTGGACGCACTGGCGCAGGTATTCCGGCCTGCCCACGGATGCCCAGGCATCGGGACCCTGTCGGGTGAGTCCGCCCTTCGTCGCGATGATCACGCCGCCGTAGGGATCGCTCGCGTTGCCGGTGTGCAGTGCCTCACGCAGGAGGTCCTCGCTGACGAAGGGGCCGTAGGAGTCGGCGGTGTCGATGAAGTCGACCCCGAGATCGACAGCTTCACGGATGACCCGGATGGCGACGTCGTGATCCGGGGGATCGCCCCAGATGCCGGGTCCGGTGATGCGCATGGCGCCGAAGCCGAGTCGATAGACGGTCATGGGGTCCGTCGTACCCATAGTGAACTGGCCGGAGGAGCGCACGGGCTGGGCAGCGTCACTCGAAGTCATGGGCCTATCCCACCATTCCGGGGTGCGACAGGCAGGATGGCCCCGTGATCGACTGGGGACTCGTGTCGTGCGGGCTGCGCGGTCACATCACGTATCGGCCGGACGAGAGCGAGTACGCCGACCGGCTGCGTGCGACGACGGTCGCGGGTGAGGCATGGCGATGCCTGCGCTGCGGTGCCTATGTCGCCGAGGAACCGGCCGGGTCAGGGCCCGCAGACTTAGCACCGACGCCCACGCGCGGTCGCGCCCTGCGGCAGTTGATCATCCTGCGTCTGCTCGCCGTGCTGCGCGGGATCGAGGGCACGGCGTGGCTTGCCGTCGGCATCACCGCGTGGTTCGTGAGCGACCGTGTGCCGGAATTCCTCGCCGACCTGAAGCAGGCCGTGCCCGCCCTTGAGCCCGCGACGCGGACTCTGGGCTGGGACATCGACCGCTCCTGGCTGGCGAGAGGACTCGATCGCTGGTCGGAGATCAGCCCGGACACGATCATCCTGCTCGGGACGGTGATCGCTCTCCTTGGCGCGGTGAAGTGGGCCGAGGCCATCGGCCTGTGGCTCGGCAAGCGATGGGGTGAGTACCTCGCAGCGGTGGCGACCGCCGCTTTCATCCCACTCGAGGTGTACGAGCTGATCGAGCATGTCTCGGCGTTCAAGATCGTGCTTCTCCTCATCAATGTGGCGGCCGTCGTCTGGCTGGTCTTCGCGAAGCGCCTCTTCGGAGTCCGAGGTGGCCTCGCGGCCGAGCGCGCCGAGAACGAGGAAGTCTCGCTGCTCACCGTCGAGAAGGCGGCAGAGGTCGGGCCCGATCGCTGAGCTTGGGCCACGGTGGCAGACTGCGCCGCATGCCCGAGACCTATGCCCCCGATCCTGACCGCTACGACGGGCGCATGCCCTACCGCCGGTGTGGGCGCAGCGGCCTGAAGCTGCCCGCCATCACCATCGGCTGCTGGCACAACTTCGGTGACGATACGCCGCTGCAGACCCAGCGCGACATGCTGCAGACCGCATTCGACCTGGGCATCACGCACTTTGATCTCACCAACAACTACGGGCCGCCCTACGGCTCGGCAGAGATCAATGTTGGGCGCATCCTGGCCGAGGACTTCGCGGGTCTGCGCGATGAACTCGTCATCTCGAGCAAGGCGGGTTGGGATATGTGGCCCGGTCCCTATGGCGATCTGGGTTCGCGCAAGTACATCCTCGCCTCGCTCGACCAGTCACTGGATCGGCTCGGCCTCGACTACGTCGACATCTTCGATCACCACCGACCCGATCCCGAGACTCCGCTCGAGGAGTCGATGGGTGCACTCGCCACCGCGGTGCACTCGGGCAAGGCGCTCTACGCCGGTATCTCGTCGTACTCTGCCTCGCGCACCATCGAGGCCGCCCGCATCCTCGGCGACATGGGCGTGCCGCTGCTCATTCACCAGCCGTCGTACTCGATGTTCAATCGATGGATCGAGGGCGACGGTCTCATCGAGACCTGTGACGATCTCGGAGTCGGCATCATCACCTTCAGTCCGCTCGCGCAGGGCATGCTGACCGACCGCTATGCCGAGGGCATCCCCGCGGGATCTCGCGCCCAGCAAGGCAAGTCGCTGGATCCCGCCATGGCACACGACGACAATCTCGCGCGGGTGCGCGGACTCGCGGCCCTTGCCCGCGAGCGCGGGCAGTCGCTGGCGCAGATGGCCATCTCGTGGACGCTGCGCGATCCTCGCGTGACGTCGACCCTGCTGGGTGCGAGCAGTGCGGATCAACTGCGCGAGACAGCTGCCGCCGTGCAGCGCGTGGACTTCACGCCCGCCGAGATCGCAGCGATCGACGAGTACGCCGTCGAGGCCGGCATCGACCTCTGGCGCAGCCAGTCCCGCTTCGAGTAGCGAGCCATCGGTTTTTGCCAGTTGCACGACACTATTGGCCGTACAGCGTCGCTTAACTGGCGAAAAGTGGCGTCAGGGGCCCGCGAGGATGCGCACTCCGAGGGTGCGCTGGATCGACAGGCGAACGTCGGATCCGGTGGTGCAGCCGAGGATGTGGCCGCCGGCATCGCGCGCCTTCGTGAGTCCATGCAGGTGGAGGCCGGGTGCGCCCACGCCGAGGAAGTCGGATCCGGTGCGGAAGCCGACCAGCGTGGCGGTCACGTCCGTGAGCGGGAACACCGTCTGATTGGCCACCACCTCCGACAGCGGCGGATAAGGCTTTGACTGCGCCGGCACGCTGCGGGCGGTGAGCACATCAAAGGTGCCGATGAGTCGCGCGGCCACCATCCCGCCCGCCGTCCCCGCAAGGTCATCGATGAGGGGGCCGAGCGCGGAGCATTCGGTGCCCGCGGGTAGGCGCATGGAGGCCTGCGGGGTGAAGCGCACAGCTTCCACCCACGGTGTCGTGCGCGACGTCGATACGACGCGCGGGATGCCGTCAGTGCCGACGCGATACGTCGTCCCTCCGATCAGGACGAGCTCACCGTCAAGGCGATCGAAGGTGCCCAGGCCGATGGTTGCCCCACGGATCCCGTCGCTTACCGGAGCGAGCCCGTCATAGTCCGGCTGCACGAGGTAGTCGAAGGTGCCGATCTGGGTCACCCATCCGGCCGGCGTGGGAGCGTCATCGGCCGAGGCAAGTGGGGTGACGGCGACGAAGATGGCAGCGCCGAGGGCCGCCGCCGCGAGGGCGATGCGATGTGGGCTCACCGGCCGAGTGTGACCCACCGAGTCCTTCGGTGTGACCGAATTTTTCACGAACCCTGAGTCACGCGCTTCACGATCTGAGCGGCATTGGGTGCTGTCGCCAGGAGGCGGTCGTAGGGCTCGTCCCTCAGCTCCAGGACGATCCCCGGCTTGGTGCCGAGTAGTGCGCAGAAGTCCTGCCCGCCTCGGAATCGCATCCGGCCGATGAGGACCACATGCGGGATCCCGATGCCGGGCCAGCGCCAACCGCGCACGCGGGGCCACATGTCGGATGAGGCCTCGGCGTGAATGATGTGGTCCCAGGGGATGTCGAAGCTGCTCGTGAAGGTCCCGAAGCGTTCCCACCGGCCCAGTCGCACCGACAGGTGCGTCGGCTCCATGACGAGAAAGGCCATGGCCCCAGCGTGCCATCAGGCCGTCGGGTGTCGTCGGGGGCCGCCGTCACACCCACCTGACATGCTCGGGGCATGGCCGGCCAGCGCACCCCTCGAGCTCCCGTCACCGTGCGGGTGCCCGAGGTCGCCGCGCCGGATCGCCCCTGGTCAGCCACTGCAATCGAGCAGTTCCTCGGCTGTCCCCTGCGCTATTGGTGGCAGCGGATCGAACGCTGGGAGACGCCTTCGACAGCCGCGCTCGTCATCGGTCGAGCGGTGCACGCGGCCCTCGAGCACCTGCTCGCTCTGCCTCCGGATGAGCGCGTGCCTGAGCGCGCCGACGCCTACCTCGCGGAGGCCCTGACCGCCGAGCTGTCGCTGGTCGAGGGCCAGGGCATCGACGAGGCGGAGGTTCGCGCGGGCAGTGCGCGCGCGATGGCGGCGTACTTCGCGACAGAGGAGCCCGCGCGCATCGAAGTCGCCGCCGACGGACTTGAGCGTGAGGTGCGCACGGACCTCGCGGGGCTGCCCTTCCTCGGTCACATCGATCGCATCACCGTCACGGAGCCAGGCCTGCGTGTCACCGACTACAAGACCGGAGCGCCCAAGCCGCGCTTCTGGTGGTCCTACTGGCGCCAGCAGCTGCTCTACGCCGCTGCCCTCGAGGGGATGGGGGATCCCATCGCTGAGATCGAGTTGCTCTATCTCAAGGATCCGCGCGCGGTGACACGCCCGGTCTATCCGGCTGCGATCCGCCGCGCCCTCACTGATTTGGAGTCCGCGCACCAGCAGCGTGACGTCATGGCGACGGGTGGTGCCTGGGAGGCACGCCCGGGTCCGCTGTGTCGTTACTGCGACTTCCAATCCGTGTGTCCGGCGCAGCGCAGTGCTGCGCCCAAGCCGGGGAGCCCCGAGAGCGATGCAGCCCTGCGTGAGCGCGGGTTGGTACAGCGTGATGCTGTGCCGGCCGCAGCCCCTGCGGGTGACCTGCTCGACATCCTCGATGACGAGGTGCAGGGGTGACGCAGGTCGAGATTCCACCGTGGACTCCGCCCTGGCGCGTGGTCGTCCGCGACCGACTCATCCGCGTGAGTGCCGCTCACGTGCGTGGCGAGGAGCGCTGGGAGTGCCCGACGCAGATCGCCGTCAAGGCGCGCCCGACCCTGCAGGTCGATCGTGACCCCTCGGTGCGCCCGACCTATCCCCCCTTCCACTCCTTCGCGCTCGGTCTGGCGCGCGATGCGGCCTACGCCGTCCTCGCCTCCGGCACCGATCCCGAGGTCGCGCTCGATCAGGTATGCGCCACCTCTGCGGGGGATGTGGCCG
>SXGQ01059629.1_pt1 | contig 13351 bp, 11 predicted proteins | sample 3178371 | NCBI WGS metagenome assembly SXGQ01 (sample SAMN11356859, study PRJNA531348) | freshwater metagenome | isolation source: freshwater sample F1-20 | place: China: Fuxian Lake, Yuxi | collected 2017-12-25
CGCCAGCATCAGCAGGATGCGCGCCTTGACCGGGACGTGATCCTCGCCGGCGATGCTGAACTGCCGGCGGCGGCGCTGCGCCTCGTTGACCGGCATGCCGGCGGGGACGTCGCCGCGCGGCGGCGCAATGCGGCCGCTGCCGGTGCGCGTGCTGTTCACCACGAACACGCCCTTCTCGGCCGCGTAGGCCAGGCCTTCGTTCTGGGTGCCGCTGGTGGCGCCGGCGCCGGCCACCGCGATCACGATGCCCTTGGCGCCGTGATCAACCGCCGCCTTGATCATGTCGCCCGACGCGCCCTGGTAGACCATGATCACGTCCACGCGCGGCAACTCGGTGACCTTCGACAGGTCGAACTCCACCCGCTCGTTGGTGCGCTGGGTGATCTGGTTGAAGAACACCACGCGGTCGCGATCGACGACGCCCAGTTGGCCGTACTCGCGGCTGCGGAAGGTCTGCAGGCGCAGCGCATCGGTCTTGGTGACGTTGCGGGCCGAATTGATCTCGTCGTTCAACACCACCAGCGCGCCCTTGTTGCGCGCCGCCGGGTCGGCTGCGACTCGCACGCCTTCGAGCAGGTTGGCCGCGCCCTCGTAGCCGAGCGTGCTCGGGTTACGCATCGAGCCCACCATGACCACCGGCCGCGGGTCGCGGACGGTCAGGTGCAGGAAGAAGGCCGTCTCTTCAAGCGTGTCAGTGCCGCTCGTGACGACGATCCCGGCGATGTCCTTGTCTTTCGCGTACAGGTCGTTGATGTGCCTGGAGAGATCCAGCCACTGCTTTAGGGTCAATGAGCTGCTCGCCACGTTCGCGAACTGCTCGAACGTGAGGCGGGCATACCGCTCGACGCCCGGCATCGACTTGGCCAGTTCCTCGGCCGTCAGGCGGCCGCCGTCGCGGTTCGAAATGGTGCCGCCGGTCGCCACGAAATGGACGCGGGGCAGCGTGGTGGCCGCGGGTTGGGCGAAGAGCGGCGCCAGGCCAGGGCTCAGGCACAGCAGCGCCGTCGCCAACAGCATCGCCGGACGAAGGACGAGTCGGATCATGGGTAGATTATGTATTGGCCGGGGCCGTGCCGGATACGAGAGACAGCCAGTTGCCGAGCTCCCGTGCGGCGTCCTCCGCCGTCTTGCCATAAAACGGCATCATCGACGTCTGGATGCCCGGCCGCCGGACGACCTGCGCCCGCCAGCGCTCTGCCGACACCAGTGAAACTTCAATCTGGTACGTGCGACCGGCGATCTGCTGTTCGAAAAGTTGAATGGCCACGTGGGAGGTGACGATTGTATGTCGTTGGCGAAACGAATCAAGCGAAGCGGGGCGCGAAAGCGGGCGGCTGCAGTGTTTGGGCGTCTGGATCACAGGGACATTCGCCCAGAGTTTATTTTCCGTGTCGCGTCATCCACAGTTTTTCGACCGTTCGTCCACAGGATTTCCACAAGGCGATAAACTAGCCGCACTCGTGATCCTCCGCTGGACCCTGATTCTCGCCGCGTTTGCGATGCCGGCTGCCGTTGAGGCGCAGGCGCCGGCCAGCCGCGTGTTGTTCCGGGTGTTTCTCTCGGATGGGCGCGTCCTGGCCAGCTACGGCGAGTGGACCCGCGTCGACGATCGCGTGATTTTCTCGATCCCGACCCGGCTGAGCGGCGATCCGGTCGAGTTGCACCTGGTGAACATTCCCTCGGCCCGGGTCGATTGGCCGCGGACTGAGCTGTACGCAGAGTCGGTGCGGGCGGTGGCCTACGCTGCCACCAGGGGTGAGGCTGATTTTGCCCGTTTCAGCAGCGAAATGGCCAAGACCCTGAACGAGGTGTCGCGGATTGCCGACCCGGGCGTGCGCCTGGCCACCGCCGAGCGCGCCCGCCAGTCGCTGGCCGAATGGCCCGCCTCGCACTACGGCTACCGCATCGGCGAAGTCCGCCAGTCGCTCGACGTGCTCGACGAGATCATCTCGCAGCTGCGCGTGGCCGTCGGCCAGACGCGATTCGACCTGGCGCTGAGCGCGCCGCTGGCCGTGCCGCCGCCGCCACCCTTGCCGCCGCCCACCGATGCCGAGCTGGTGGAGCAGTTGGTGGCCGCGGCCTCGATCGCCGAATCACCGGCCGAGCGAATCACGCTGCTGCAATCGGTGATGCGCCTGCTGGATCGCGCGGTCGGCCTGTTGCCCGACGCGTGGGCCCGGCGCGTTCGTGGCACGGTCGGCGTGGACCTCGAGCACGAACGCCAAGCCGAGCGCGCCTACACCGTGCTGCGGCAGCGCACTCTCGAAACCTCCGCCAGGCTGGCGCGGCAGGGTGATCGCCGCGAGTTCGAGAAGCTGCGCGAGCAGGTGATGGCCGAAGACCGCCGGCTCGGCGGCGCCCGGGCCGGCGAGATCTCTGCACTGCTCGCGACGATCGATCTGCAGGCCAATGGCGCTGCGCCCGCCCGCAAAGCCCGTAAGGAGTGGGAGAAGCGCGAGCAGCTGTACCGCCGCTACCGTCGCTCGATGAACGGTTCCTTCAACGTCTTCCGCGATGCGGCCGTCAGCCTCGACCAGGTCCGGACACTGGCAGGCCCGCCGCTCCATACCCTCGAGGCGACCGCCAAGCGCCTGGCGTTGGCCGGCGTGAGGACTGGCAAGGTTACGCCGCCAGCCGATCTGGCCAACGGACACGCGCTGGTCCGCAGCGCCTGGGAACTGGCCGAGACGGCGCTGCGCCTGCGCCGCGAGTCGGTGTCGAGCAACAGCATCGACAGCGCGCAGCGCGCCTCGTCTGCGGCGGCCGGCGCGCTGATGCTGTACCAGCGCGCGCGCGCCGATCTCGCGGCGGCGATGGCGCCGCCGGCCGCCAAGTGATCACCCCCCGCCGCACGCGGCTACTGCGTGCGGCCGGCCTCGACGGCTTTCGCGCGCACCTCGCCCAGCTGGTGCGCGTCGCCCCGCCCGGCGCCGACAGCTTCGTCCTGGTGCCGACCGCGGCTGCGGGCGAGCAGCTGCGCCGCACCTTGCGCGCCCGTCTGGGTGACGCCGTGGCCCTGCCGCCGATCGGCACCCGCGCCGAACTGTACGAGCGGCTCCTGGCGCGGCTCTCGCCCGATGCCCGCACGCTGTCGGGATTCGAACGCGAAGCCCTGATCGCCGCCGCGGCGCGCGAGGCCGAGGACGCCGGCGTGCCGCCACCGTTTCATGTCCGGCCGGCGCTCGTCGCCGCGATGCTGGCCCTCTATGACTACCTGCGCCGGCTGCAACGTTCGGTCGATGACTTCGACCGCCTGCTGACCGGCGAACTCGCGCCGGCCGCCGATTCCGACCAGGGCGCCGCGCAGTTGCTCGAGCAGACGCGCTTCCTGGTGGCCACGTTTCTCGGCTACGAAGCGCGGTTGCGCGACACCGGCCTGCTCGACGAACATGCCGCGCGCGCGTTGCTGATCGACACGCCGGCCGAGACCCCGCTCCGCCAGGTCGTGATCACCGTCGGCGATCAGCCGCTTGATCCGGACGGCCTGTGGCCGGCCGACGTGGTGATGCTCACGAGCTTGTCCGGCCTCGAGGCCGTCGACGTGGTGGCGACCGACGCCACCCTCGAGGCGGGCTACCTCGATCGGCTGCGGCTCGCGTTCGTCGGCATCGAGGAAACCGAGTCGTCTGTGCTGGCCGCTTCGGCGCCAGTGATTGTCGTGCCCACGGGCACCGCCGGCGAGTTGCCCTATGCCCTCGAGTATCGCGATCGCGAGGAAGAACTCGAAGGCGTCGCCAGGCGGTTGAAGGCGGACCGCCGGTCGGGCCGTCGCGTGGATCTCGAGCAGACCGCCCTGGTGGTCGCGCGGCCGCTGCCGTATCTCTATCTCGCCCGCGACGTGTTCCAGGGCGCCGGCGTGCCGTTCGAGGCGCTCGATACGTTGCCGCTTGCGGCCGAACCGTACGCCGCCGCCGTCGATGTCGCCATGGAGTGCGTGGCCGCCGGCTTCACCCGCCGCGCCCTTGTCGCGCTGCTGCGCTCGCCGCACTTCCGCTTGGTCGCCGGCGCCACCGACGCCGGCCGCGACGCAATCGCCGCCCTCGACGCCACGCTCGCCGAACAGCGCTACCTGGGCGGCCTGGATCGGTTGGCCTCGCTGGCCGACTCATGCCGCGGGACGGCACAGCCGGCCTTTGCTGCCGCGCTCGACGCCGGGACGCAGTTGTCGCCCCTTGGCGAGTCGCACCCGATGGCCGAGCACGTGGACCGGTTGCGGGAATTTCTCGACCGTCACGATCGTCCGCAGCCGGGCAACGACCGGCGCGACCGCGTCCGCGCCGCGGTCACGCTGGCCCTGGCGGGACTGGGCGAGGCGTACCGGCGTCACGATCCCGGGGCCAGCGGCACGATCACTGATCTCTCCGCTGCTGTCCGACGCTGGCTCGGCGCCCAGACCTTTGCCCTTCGCACCGGCGAAGGCGGCCTGCAGATCGTCGATCGCCAGGCGGCCCGCTTTGCCGATTTTGACGATGTGCAGGTGATGGGGCTGGTGGAAGGGGAGTGGCCCGAGCGGCCGCGCCGCAACATCTTCTATCCCCAGTCGCTGCTCGCGCAGCTGGAGCCGGCGCGCCCGGATCGCGTGGCGCTTCACCAGGAACGCGACCTGGTTCGGTTTGCGCGCGCGTCGTTCCGCGATCTGTTGATGTCGGCGCGGCACCGAATACGCGTCTCGACGTTCGCGCTCGAATCCGACGCCGTGGTCGAGCCGTCGGCGTTTCTCGACGACTTGCCCGCGCTGGGACTATCGCGCGAGGTGTCGACGCTGGATCCAACGGTGCAGGTGTTTGCCTACGAGGCACTGGCCGCGCTGAACCAGGGGGCTACCGCCGGGCCCAGTGCAGGGTCGCACTTTAGTGCGACCGTCACTGAATGGGCCCGCGTCCGCGCTGGTGGCGCTGCGCGCGAACGCGCCCGGTTCGAGGGCGAGGCGGGACCATGGGTGCTGCCCCGTGTGAGCGTCAGCCGTCTCGAGCGGTACCTGAAATGCCCGTTCCAGTTCTACGTGACCAACGTGCTGCAGGTAGATGAGGAGCCGGAGGACGAGCACACCCGCTCGCCGCTCGTCCGCGGCCGTTTCCTGCACGAGCTGTTCGAGACGTTCTTCCACGAGTGGCAGGCGCGCGGCCGCGGCCGCATCACCGCCGCCGACATGGCCGAGGCGCGCGCGCTCTTCGTCGAGATCTGCGAGCCGGCGCTGGCGTCGTTGTCGCCGGCCGAGGCCGGCCTCGAACGGGCGCGGCTGTACGGGTCGGCGGTCGGGTCCGGGATCGCCGAGCGCGTCTTCGCCATGGAGGCCGAGCGCGGGACGGCCATTCGCGAACGGCTGATGGAGTTCGAGCTCGATGGCGAGTTTGCGTTCACGGGCGAAGACGGGGCCAGCCGCACGGTGCGGCTGCGCGCGAAGATCGATCGCGTGGACGTGCTGGCCGACGGCACCTTTCGCATAATCGACTACAAGACCAAGTACGTGCCCGACCGCCGCATCGCGTTGCAGCTGCCGATCTACAGCGCCGGTGTCCGCGCGCGGCTGTCGGCCGGGCGCGGCGCCGACCTGAGGCCCAGCGAGGCCATGTACCTGTCGTTCGAAGGGCCGGACGCGGTCGTGTCGCTCGCCGAACGCGGCAAGTCGTTCGACGAGCTGGTGACCGCCGCCGAGCATCGGCTGGTGCAGGCGCTCGACGACATTGCCGCCGGGCACTACCCGCCGCGGCCGGAGACCCGCAACCTGTGCGGCAGGTGCGCGTTCGTGGCGGTGTGCCGCACGCCGGGCGGCCTGCCCGCCGAGCCGGGGGCCGACGATGAGTGATCAGCCCCGCCTGCAGTTCGAGCCGGAAGAGACCGCCGACGATCGGGCGCGGCGGCTGGCGGTCGATCCGGCGCGCAACGTCGCGCTCGAGGCCTCGGCCGGCACCGGCAAGACGCGCGTGCTCGTCGACCGTTACGTCCGCCTGCTCGAAGTGGGCGTGGCCCCGCGCAACATTCTGGCGATTACCTTCACGCGCAAGGCCGCGGCCGAGATGCGCCAGCGCGTCATGGCCACGCTGCGCGAACGCCACCGGCTGGGCAGCCTGACCGGCGATCGCTGGCGCGAGATCCGCGATGCCTTCGGCGACATCTCGATCAGCACCATCGACGCGTTCTGCCTGTCGCTGCTTCACGAGTTTCCGCTCGAGGCCGGGGTCGATCCAGGCTTCGACCTCGCCGACGAAACCGAAACGCCGCGATTCGTCGAGTCGTCGCTGGACCGCGCGCTGGCGGTCGGGCGGGGTGTCTCGCTGACCGATCCCGACGTCGCATTGCTGCTCACGGAACTGGGCGAGCCGAAGCTGCGCAAGGGCCTGGCGGCGCTGCTCGATCGCCGGCTGGTCGCCTGGGACGCGCTCAATCGTTTCCTGCGCGGGCGCGAGGTCTCGGCCGAGGCGGCGTGCCTGCGGTTGCTGCAGGCCCTGCGTGCCGCGATCTCCTCGGTTGGCGGCGCCGCGGCGTTTCGCGCCTGTGGCCCGGACGCGCGCGGCTTCGACCTGGTCGCGTCCGACGTGGACCAGGTCATGGCCGAGCCGCCTCCACCGCCGGCGCGGTTGCGAGGCACGCTGGATCGACTGGCCGAGCTGGTGCTGACCAAGGACGGCGGGCCCCGGAAGCGGCTGAAGCACAAGAAGGCCGACTACCGTTCGGCGGCCGATTACGAACGCCAGAAGGCGGTGGTGTTCGGCCTTGGCCCTCACGTCGAGGCGGCGTCAGCGTCGTTTCGCCACGACCTCAACATCGTGCTCGCCCGCGGCGTCAGGCGACTGTTCGCGATTGCGCAAGACGAATACCGCCGCACCCTCGACAAGCACGGCGTGCTCGATTTCCCCGATCTGCTCGAGCGCACGCTGAAGCTGCTTGGGCAGATGGAGGAGTTCTCGCGCAGCCGCTACCGGCTGGAATCGCGGTACGAGCACGTGCTCGTCGACGAGTTCCAGGACACGAGCCGCGCCCAGTGGCAGCTGGTCCGCGAGCTGGTCCGCGCCTGGGCGGCCGGCGAGGGCATGGCTCACGGCCCCATCCCCCCCTCCATCTTCATCGTCGGCGACCGCAAGCAGTCGATCTACGGCTTTCGTGACGCCGAGGTGACCGTGCTCGACGCGGCCGGCCGCTTCATCGAGGCGCTGCGGCCCGAGACGCCGTCGCGCGCGGCGATCACCCGCAGTTACCGATCGGTGCGGGAGCTGCTGGCGTTCGTGAACGACGTGTTCGCCGACGTGGCGAAGGCGCCGGAACGGCCCGACGCGTTCCGATACGGTGAGGATGACGTGTTCCCGCTCGTGGACGAGGGCCCGCGCGGGGCCGATGCGGTGGGCGTGGTGGTCGCCGATACCGATACGGCCCAGGCCGAGGCGGTGGCCGACGAGATTGCGCGGCTGTTGATTGCCGGCGTGACCGTCCGCGATCGCCAGACGGGCGTGCGGCGCGCGGTCCAGCCTGGCGATATCGGCCTGCTGTTTCGCACGCGCGAGGGCCACACGCTGTTCGAGGCCGCGCTGGCGCGCCGCGGCGTGCCGTTTTACGTCTACAAGGGCCTGGGTTTCTTCGACGCGGACGAGGTCAAGGACGTGCTGGCGCTGGTCGCGTACCTGGCCGAGCCGGGATCGAACCTGCGGGCCGCGGCGTTCTTGCGATCGCGAATCGTGCGGCTGTCGGACGAGGCGCTGAAGCGGCTGGCGCCCGGGCTCGCCGGTTCATTGACCGCCGCCGAACCGCCGGCGGCGGCGGCCGAGCTGGCGCCCGACGATCGGGAACGGCTGCTGCTGGCGCGCGACAGCGTCGGCGCGTGGATCGCGATGGCCGACCAGTTGCCGCCGGCCGAGCTGGTGGACCGCGTGCTGGCCGAGACCGCCTACGCGGTGGAGATCGGCGGCGCTGGCTTCGCGCAAGCGCGCGAGAACCTGAAGAAAGTGCGGGGCCTGGTTCGCCGCATCCAGAACCGCGGGTACGCGACGCTTGGGCGGCTGTCGGACTACTTCGCCGAACTGGCGGCCGGTGGCGACGAGTCCAACGCGATCATCGATGCCGCCGATGCCGTCAACCTGATGACCGTGCACGCGGCCAAGGGGCTCGAGTTCCCGGTCGTGTTCGTCGTGAACATCGGCCGTGGCAGCGGCGGCGGACGCGACGACATCCGCGTGGTGGCGCCAGTGTTTGTCGCCGACGGCCTCAAGGTCGGCGATGACGACGGGGAAGTGGGCGAGGCGTCGGTGAGCGTGAGCGATCACGAGAGCGACAGCGACCGCGACGCCGACGAGCGGGATCGGGAGGAAACCAAGCGGCTGCTCTATGTCGCGCTGACGCGGGCCCGAGATCGGCTCTATCTATCGGGGACCGCGGCCGGCGGCCAGCTGGTCCTTCAGCGCGGGTCGCTGGGGCGCATTCTGCCGGCCCGTCTGCTGACGGCCGCCGCGAGCGGAATGGACCCCGAATTCGTGTGGCAGGGCCACTCGGCCGCGCACCGGATTGAGCGCGTTCCGGCGGCCGGTCCGGCGCCGCGCACCTGGCGGTCGCGGCGATTGTCGGACGAAAGACTGGCGGACCTCGAACCATTCGAGGCACGTAAAGACGTCCAAAGCCGCTAAAGCGCCTCGGCGAGGCCCGATTTGCGTTGCGTTAGGCCGAAGGCATCCCATACAATTTTGAAGGATCAAGGAGCGTATTTACGTGCCACTGACGTGTTCGGCCTGCGGGAACACCCGCAAATTTCTCGTGAAAACGCTGCAGATGCACGTAGTGCAGCTCGACGACACCCGCGTTGAAGTGTCGGAAGAAAGCAAGCCCGGCGTGATCGAAGTGCTGTGCGACGAGTGTGAAACCGCGCTCAACTTCGAGGAAGTCGAGGACTCGATTCGCAGGGAAGTGCTCCTCACGCTCGGCGCCCGGTAACGCCTGTCTGCGAAATCCGTAATCGGCGGCCTAGGCATCGGGCTGATCGCCGGCTTCTGCCTCTTCGAAATAGTCGCACTCCGGACAGACCCACTCGCGCACGGTCGCCTTCACTTCCTGTGAGGTTCCCGGCACGCGAGTGATTGTTTCACGCGCCACCAGGCGCATGAACTCGGCGCACATCGGACACTCCCTCGGCATGCGCGCATCGTACGCCGCGCGGCTTGTTCTTGACAACCTCAGGGCCCAACCCTATCGTGAGTCCAGGGTGTTTCGTCCACATCGATTTCACGCGTCGCGCCTCGCGCTCGAAACGCTCGAGCCTCACGAGCGCGCGTACCGCCGTTCGTTGAGCGACGAAGTCGCGATCGACTTTCCCTCGTCCCGCGCCGCCACCGAGTTGTTCCGCCGCGATCACGGCGAGCCCGGCGCCGAACGAGCCACCGCCGCGCACATCACCATTTCGCAATGCCAGGCCGGCACCGGCACCATGGTGCCGCTCGAAGTGCGGGTGCCGCGCACCTGCGCCCGCTGCGGCGGCCGCGGCGAAGTGTGGAGCGAACCCTGCGGCGAATGCGACGGCGAGGGCCAGGAGCTGCACACGCAGCGGCTGACCGTGGCCGTGCCGCGCGGCATGCTCGACGGGGATCGCTTCAGCTTCAACGTGTCGCTCGCCCGCGGTCCGCGCACGCGCGTGGATGTGCGCGTCGCGGTCATGGCGTGAAGCGCCACGTCGATTTCCTCGCCACGCTGTACCTGACCTGGGGCGGCATCTTCACGCTCGTCGCGCTGGCCGGGTTCGCGCTGGCCGGCGGCGCGTTTGCGATCGCCCGCTCCGACGGCCCGGTGCGCTTCAGCTCGGAGATGGCGGCGAGCCTGACCGCCGTGACGATTGGTGCGATCTCGGTGATCGCCCTGGTGTGGGGCGCGCTGCACCTCATTGTCGGGCGCACCTTGCGCCGCCGTCGCCCGTCAGCGCGGTTGATGGCGCTCGGGCTCGCGGTGGGCAACCTGGTGCTGCTGCCGTTCGGCACGGCCCTCGGCGCTTACGCGGGCTGGGTGCTGCTCAATGAAGAGGGGCGGCGCCTGTTCGAGGGGAATTAGCCACAGAGGACACCGAGCCAATACTTTCTAAATGCGATCAGGCTTCGAACACGCTGACGGGCGTTTTGTAAGAATTGACTCGGTGTCCTCTGTGTCGTCTGTGGCTAACTAACGTTTGGCGGATCTTTGGTACCCGCTGGCGTCCAGGGTCCGCAACGGAAGACGCGCCTCACCGCCATCACGCCGCCGCGCATAATCCCGTATCTCTTGATCACCGCTTCACCGTAATGGCTGCACGTCGGTTCGAAGCGGCAGTCCACGCCCATGCGGCCGTAGAGGGGCGACAGCGTGGCCTGGTAAAGGTGAATGCCGCCGACCGCGGCGCGGGTGGTCAGCTGCGCGGCCGGCGGGCGATTCAGGTCGATCGCGACCGCGGTGACCGTCACCGCGAACGCGATCCAGAGTTTGCGCTTCAGAACTTGTCCGCGAACTCGCTGAGGCCGGGGATGGTCAGCCGGCCGCCGTTCACGCCCTTGATCATAGCCATGATGTGGAGGCCCAGCTGGGCCAGCGCCAGCAGCGGCGTGATCAGCGCGAAGATGCAGCCCATGGGTCCGAGGGCGACGAGCACGAAGTTCAACGCCATCCACACGACGAGTTCGGCCACCATCAGCACGATGCCGTGCTTGGCGTGCCACTGCACTTCCTTGTCGTCCTTCTCCGTGAGCAGCGGGACCAGTGCCAGCAGCCACAGGTACGACAACACGATCATGACATTGCGATTGCTCGACGGTGCGCTACCGGGCGACGGGTCGGCCATCTGATCTCTCCTTCATGGTGGGAAGCGCGGGAACTGCGCCGAGTTTATCAATTTCACCCGCATGGTAAGCTGAATTTCTTATGACATCGGAATTGGTCCTGGCGGCGCTCAGGGGCGTCCACGACCCCGACCTGCAGACAGACATCGTGTCGCTGAAGTTCGTCAAGCACGTCGAGGTCGCCGACGGCCGCGCGGCCCTCACCATCGAATTGTCGAGTCCCTCGGCGGCTGCCCGCGACGAAGTGCGCGCGCGGGTCCTGGCCGCGGTGGCCGCGGTGCCCGGCATCACCAGCGCCGACGTGACCATGGCGTGTTCGGTGCGCTCGGCCTCGGCGCCCGAGCACGGCAAGCCGCCCCTGCCCGGCGTCAAGAACGTGATCGCGGTCGGCGCCGGCAAGGGCGGCGTCGGCAAGACCACCGTGGCCGTCAACCTGGCCGTGTCGTTGTCGAAGCTCGGCGCCCGCGTCGGCATTCTCGACGGCGACATCTACGGACCCAACGTGCCGATCATGTTCGGCCTGCAGGCGCAGCTGCAGATGAACGGCAAGATGATCCGGCCGGCCGAAAAATACGGCATCCAGATCGTGTCGATGGGGTTCCTGGCCCAGGACGAGGCGCCCATGATCTGGCGCGGCCCGATGCTGCACAGCGCCATCCAGCAGTTCTGCCGGGACGTGGCGTGGCAGGAGCTGGATTACCTGATCGTTGACATGCCGCCTGGCACCGGCGACGTCGCGCTGTCGCTCAGCCAGACGGTGCCGGCGGCCGGCGCCATTGTCGTGACCACGCCGCAGCAGGTGTCGCTGGCCGACAGCAAGCGCGCGGTGCGGATGTACCAGAAGCTCAACATCCCCACGCTCGGGATGGTCGAGAACATGGCCTTCTACGAGTGCACCAACTGCCACCACGAGGCCGACATCTTCGGTCACGGCGGCGGCGAGCAGATGGCGCAGCAGCTGGAGGTGCCGTTCCTGGGCCGCCTGCCGATTTACCAGCCCATCCGGGTCGGCGGCGACCGCGGCATCCCGCTGGTGATTGCCGAGCCCGAGTCGGTCGCCGCAAAAGCGTTCACCGCCCTCGCCGAAGCGACCGTGATTCAGATCGCCGTCTCCGCCCAGAAGAACGCGATCACGCACAAAGGCAAGATCCCACTGGTGCACGTAAAGTAGGGGACTGACCCCGAGAGGATTGTGTCGAGGGGTCTGTCCCCTCCGCGGTCACGGCGGCAGGGTCAGACCCCTCGAAGATCCTTGCTCGGGGTCAGACCCAGCCGCGCCATGGCCCACGCCCCAAGCAGCGGCCCCGGGACCAGCAGCAACGACGCCCACTGCCATCCCACGCTGTTCGCAAGGCGCGGCAGCAGTTCAATCGTCACCATCGTCAACAGGAACCCCACGCACGTTTGCAGTGTCAGCGCGGTGCCGATGTGTTCCTTCGGCGCGTGTTCGCTCACGAGTGCCGAGAACTGCGCCGAGTCGGCGACCACGGCGAAGCCCCACACCATGACCAGCGCGTAGAGCCAGAACGGCGAGCCGCCGAAGGTGACGATGGTGAGGCCGGCGCAGGCGGCGCTGGCGAGCATGGCCCACATGGCGATGCGCGCCTTGCCGAAGCGGTCGGCGAGGTAGCCGGCCAGGCCACAGCCGGCCGCACCGCTGCCAATGGCGAGGAAGGCGGCAACCGAGGCGGCCGCGCTCGCGTTGGTCAGTCCCGATGCGGTGAAGCTCGCCGCGGCGAAGACCGCGATCCACGTCCACATCGCATAGAGCTCCCACATGTGGCCGAGGTAGCCGAAGGTGGCCAACCGGGCACCGCGGCTGGCGAGGATTTTCCGGATCGCGTGGGGATCGAATGGCGCGGTGGCCGCCACATACGGGCCGTCGCGCACGACCGCCAGCACCAGCAGGCCACCGGAGGCAGCCAGCGCCGATGCCAGCAGCATGGGCTGTTGCCAGTTGCTGCCGAACAGCGCCGTCAGCAGGTGCGGGAACGCCTTGCCGAGCGTGAGCGCGCCGATCAGCAGGCCGAGCGCAAACCCGCGCCGCTCGCGAAACCAGCCGGCCGCGATCTTCATGCCGGGCGGATAGACCAGCGCGAGCGCGGCCCCGGTGAGAAACCGAAGGGCAATCACCGACAGGGAACCCGGCGCCACGATCACGGCCGCGTTGGCGGCTGCGCCCGCGAGTGCCCCGACGAACATCAGCGTGCGCGGGTTCAGGATGTCGGCCAGGTTGCCGAGCGCGCTCACGAGCGTCCCGGCCACGAAGCCCGCCTGCACGGCCATGGTCAGCCACGCGGCGTGACTGGACGGCATGTCGAACTCGCGGACCAGCAGGGGCGTGACCGCCGTGGCTGAAAACCACAGCGTCATTCCCAGGAACTGCGCGAGGGAGACGACGCCGAGCATGGTCCACGGAGATGACATAATCGCGGGTAACGTGCAGATACCGTATACCAAACGCACCCTTTCGAACGGCCTCGACGTGATCGTGCACGAGGATCATCAGCTGCCGATGGTGGCGGTGAACTTGTGGTACCACGTCGGCTCCAAGAACGAACGCCCCGGCCGCA
>SXGQ01496752.1_pt1 | contig 13351 bp, 7 predicted proteins | sample 3178371 | NCBI WGS metagenome assembly SXGQ01 (sample SAMN11356859, study PRJNA531348) | freshwater metagenome | isolation source: freshwater sample F1-20 | place: China: Fuxian Lake, Yuxi | collected 2017-12-25
GGAGCCATCGACGTCGGCGTCGGTCATGATCACGACCTTGTCGTAGCGCCGCTTCGCCAGATCGCTCTCGGCACCGATGCCGACGCCGATCGCCGAGATCACGCTCCGCACCTCCTCGTTGGCCAGCACCTTGTCGTCGCGGCTTTTGTAGGCGTTGATGATCTTGCCGCGGAGGGGCAGGATCGCCTGGTATTCACGATGGCGACCCCCCTCGGCGCTGCCGCCGGCCGAGTCCCCCTCGACCAGGTAGAGTTCGCACTTGGCGACGTCGCGGCTGGTGCAATCGCGGAGCTTGCCGGGCAGGCCACCGCCGGACAGGGCCCCCTTCCGCTCGCGGAGCAGCTGCTTCGCCTTCTTGGCCGCCTCGCGGGCCTCGGCTGCCAGCACCCCCTTCTGGACGATCGACTTGGCGGCCTTCGGGTTCTCCTCGAGGTAGCGGGTGAGGAAGTCGCCCACGGCGGAGTTGATGATCCCCTCCACCTCGCCGTTGCCGAGCTTGGTCTTCGTCTGCCCCTCGAACTGCGGATGCGGCACCCGCACGCTGACCACCGACGTCAGCCCCTCACGGACATCCTCGCCGGTGGGGACGAGATCCTTGTAGAGCCCGGCCTTCTTCCCATAGGCGTTGAGGGTCCTGGTCAGCGCCGCCCGGAAGCCGGAGACGTGCGTCCCCCCCTCGGTGGTCGAGATGTTGTTGACGTAGCTGTGGAGGTTCTCGGTGAACTCGCCGGTGTACTGCAGCGCGATGTCGAAGCCGACGCCCTCCTGCTCCCCCGAGAGCGAGATGACGTCGGCATGGATCGCGTCGCTCGAGCGGTTCAACCATTCCACGAACTCGACGATCCCGCGCTCGTAGCGGTATTCCTCCGTCTGCCCGCCGGCGGCGTCGGAGAAGACGACCCGGACGCCGGAATTGAGGAATGCCAACTCCTGGAGACGTCGTGCGAGCACGTCCCAGGAGAACTTCGTCGACGGAAAGATCTGCGGATCGGGCTTGAACGTCGTCTTCGTGCCGTTCCGCGACGTGGTGCCGATCGAGCGCACGGGGCCCGTCGGTTCGCCACGCTGGTACTCCTGCTGCCAGACATGGCCGTCGCGCGAGACCTCCACCTCGCACCATTCGGAGAGGAAATTCACCACGGTCACCCCCACGCCGTGGAGGCCGCCGGAGGTCTGGTAGGCCCCCTTCTGGAACTTGCCCCCGAACTTCAGCACCGTCATCACCCCTTCGAGCGTGGAGACGTCGCGATCCATCTCCTCGGAGAGTTGCGCGTGCCGCTCGACCGGGATCCCGCGGCCGTCGTCCTCGACGGTGACACTGCCGTCGACGTTGACCGTCACGCTCACCGAACGGGCGTGGCCCGCCATGCACTCGTCGATCGAGTTGTCGACCACCTCGTAGACCAGGTGGTGGAGCCCACGCGCGGTGTTGTCACCGATGTACATGCCGAACCGCTCGCGGACATGGTCGCGGTCGGAGAGGTGGAGCAGGTCGGCCGACGTGTAGCCGGGCTTGGAGGTGTCGTCTGCCATCGGGGTGCCCTCATGCCGGGGACGGTGGGGAATCGTGCGGGTGGGACTCGGGGGCTCCGCGGTCGCCCCCCTCGGCACCGATTCCGGCCGCCAGACGGCAGCGGATGTCGGTGATCGACTCGTCGGGCAGGACCTCCGCCAGCCGGCGGATGAGCGCGGCCTTGTGGTAGCCCATCTCCTGCACCGCCGCCGAGTGACTGACGAGGACCTCGAGCACGCCACGGCGCACCCGCCCTGGGCGGGACAATCCGGCCAGCCCCGCCGGAACGACGTCGGTCCAGGCGGCGGCGAGCCGCTGCGGCGCTTGCTGCTGGTCGTAGCCGGTACGGGCGAGGAGGCGGCTGACGAGCCGGCCGATCGACTCGGCACCGTGTGCGCCCGGCCCGCGTGCGCCCGGCCCGGGTTGGCGGGCACCGGGCCCGCGGGCACCGTCGTCGCGGCCGGAGCGGGACGGACGATCCGATTCCAGACTCATCTAGTCGGCAGCCAGCGGCATGATCACGTACCCATAGCCGTCGCTCGTCCGGCAGACGCAGGCGCTCTGGGCATCGGTCAGTTCCACCGTCACCGTTGCCGTCGGCTCGAGGACGCGGAGGAAGTCACCGAGGAAGCGGGGATCGAGCTTGATCCGCACCGTCGCGCCCGCATGCTCGATGGGCAGTTCGATCCGGCTCTCGCCGCTTTCCGCCGACCGGCCCGTGAGGACCAGTTGGCCGGGGGCGAACGTGAACTCGACCCCCTTCGATTGCTCGCTGGTGACGATCGCCGCCTGCCGCACCGCCGCCAGGAGCGGCCCCACGGTGAGCCCGACGCGGATCGCCTCGGGGCGTTCGGGGAAGACGTCGCGCCAACGGGGGAACCGACCCTCCACCAGCCGCGCCGAGATCGTCGTCGCCCCGGTTCGGACGAGGATCTCGCTCGGGCGGACCGCGACGTGGACAAGCTGTTCGCTGCCGCCGAGACAACGCTCGACGAGTTGCAAGGCGCGGGCCGGCACGATCGGCTGGGCATCGGCCGGGCGCCCGCCGGTGGTCGCCACCGGTCCATCCATCTTGGCCAGGCGGCGACCATCGGTGCCCACCGCGGTCACACTCCCGGCAGACCCGTCGCCACCGGCCGTCAACTCGACGAGCACGCCACCGAGTGCATACCGGCTCGACTCGTTGTCGGTGGCGAAGACCGTCCGCCGCACCAATTCCCGCGCCAGCGGAGTGCCCATCTCGTAGCACGCGTCGTCGGGGAAGGTCGCCACGGCCGGAAACTCGAGCGGATCTTCGGCAGGGAGGCGGAACTCGCTCCGCGGCGCCTTCACGACGACGGCGGTGCCGTCGGAATGGATATCGAACGTGGTGCCGGGCGAACTCTCGCGGACGATGGCGGTGAGACGGCCGCTCGGCAGGAGCACGGCTCCCGGCGCCTTCGTCTCCACGCCGTCGAGGGCGATACGGATGCCCACCTCCAGATCGGTGGCGGACACCACGCCATGGGTCCCGTCAGCCTCCAGTTTGACATTCGTGAGCACCGGCTTCGGCGACCGGCTCGGCACCACGGCGGCGGCGCTTTGCAGGGCGGCGAGAAGCGGTTCACGGACACAGCGCACGTTCATGCCATCAGCCGCCCTGGGCACCTGGCGTCGTGGCGGTGGAAACCGGTCCACTGCACAGGCGCCAAACCAATAGTGTACCCGGAGTGGAGAGGACGAAAACCCCCGTCAGACCCGGGCAAAACCCTGGTTTCTCCTGTCTCCATGATTGAAGAAAGAAACCAGCAGGGAAGCCAGGATCACCACCACACAGGAACGACCAGCAGAGGGTCCTGCCAGCATGGCAGGCGGGCACGACGGTGGGCGGGCAGCAACGTCCGGAGCGTGCCGGAAAAGCAGCCGATTTCCCCCGGGCCGGCGGGTGGGGTGCGGATGTCGAGTGCCTGTTGGAAACGGTGTGGAGGGCTCTCGTTCCGGTCGCTGCCGGGGAGTGGTGCAGCGATCGGTCCGGTGCCACTCGAGCGGCGGTCGCCGGCGAGCCTGGCACCGGCCAGATCGGGGTGCCAGGTCGGGAGTGTCTCCACCTGACGGTTGCCGGGACGTGCAGGACCCGTCCGTTCCCCGGAACCGACAGTCGCTCACCACCGGCCGCCCGGAAATCGACAGCGGCCCGGAGTCCGGGCAGGTCACTCGAGAACGATCGCGACCGTTGCCCCGCCGTCGATCGTCACCGTCCGCTTGAGATCGGTCTCCTGATACTTTGCGGCCACCGTCTTGAGCGCCGCATCAGAGTCCTTCGCCTTGGCCTTCTCGGAGCGGCGCACGGAGTAGGCATAGGTTCCCGGTGGTGCCTCGCTCGTGAACGATCCGGCGGCATCGACCTCGGCCGCGCAGGAATACCCGGGCTTGGTCGGGTGGAAGTGCACCAGCACGTTGCCGACGGGCTTGCCGTCGGCCGTCTTCACCGTGCCGGAGAACGGCTTGCTGGCGGGGACGGTGCCGGGTGATCCCGAGCAAGCCGGCACGGCCAGCATCAAGACGGCAATGAGCAGAGGATGGCTCCACGTCGATCGGGTGGGGTGGGGCATCGGTGTCGGGCCTCGTGACAAGGGGAGTGGAGCGTTCACTGCGGCGGTGGCGCGAACGCTGTCGGCCAGCGCGGCACCGTGCCGCGCTGGCCGACTGAAGACGGAGCGGGGAAACGGTCGCGATCAGAAGTCGGGATTCATCCGACCGTCGTCGGCACCGACAAGGAACTTCACCACGACCCCGTCGACGGTGTCGCTGATGAAGCGCACCGAAGCATCGCCCATCACCGCCACCGCCCCACCGGGATGGAACGAGAAAGGCTCGTCGTTGGGACCGCAGTTGTTGGTCTGCCACGGGCATTCCACCGGGCCGCCGATCGGCGTGGCGTAGTTGTTGATCCGCGCCGTGCGCGAGCCGGGGGCGATCGCGTTGTTCGGGCCCGAGTAGCCGTTGGTGGCGGCATCGGGGTCGATCCAGGCATACACGCGCCGTCCGCCGGTCGAGCCGGGCAGGGCCGTGCCGAAGTTCACCGGATCGGCGCCGCCCGACACGGGGGAGACGCGGCTGGAGAGAGCGCCGTACTTGGCGACGCTCGGATGGGCGCGGCCGGCGTCTTCGATGCACAGCAGCGTGTTGGCGGTGCCGTCGGTGACACGCGACATCTTGCCGTTGTCGCACGAGAGCATGCCCCCGACCACCTGTGCCAACCACGCCGCCGACCCCGCCGGCACCGTCCGTTGGCCGTAGAGCGGGTCACCGGACGTGCTGTTGACGTCGGAGATCGCGATGAACATGTAGTCGATGCCGCCATAGCCGTAGACCGGATCACGGGCGTCGTTGCCCACCGGCGTCGAGGGGCAGACGAAGGTCTCGATCTTCGTCTTTCCAGCGCGCTGGAAGTTGGGGTTCGACGGGTCATCGTACGACCGACCGCGTGCATTCCTGTGGAGCTGAGCCCCCGAGGGGGTCACGTAGTAGGCACCGCTCGAGTGGAGCGTGGCACCGTAGGCGACGAACGGATCGGTGTTGTGGTCGAGCAGGTTGTAGACCGTCGACTGCTCGATGTAGGGGAGGATCTGCGTGGGCGTCGAGTGGATCGTGTACGTCGTCGACGACGAACCTGTCGAGTCACACTGACCGGGGCTCGGCAGCTTCTTGGAGCCCGATTCATAGTTGTGCACGCCAAGACCGATTTGCTTCATGTGGTTGAAGCACTGGCTGCGGCGTGCCGCCTCGCGTGCCGCCTGGACGGCCGGGAGGAGGAGGCCGACAAGGGTGCCGATGATCGCGATCACGACCAGGAGTTCGACGAGCGTGAACGCGCGTCGTGGGGAGCATGACTGACGCATGGATTGACCTCGGAGGGATGGACTGAGCGACCGTCCGGAGGGGAGGAGCCCTCCGGCAGCCCCGGGGCGTTGCCGCCATGGCTGACCATTCGCTGGAACCATACGGGCCGTCGATGGCGGTCCGATGAGCGCGGGGCGAGGAACGCGTGTGATTTCGGCGAGCATTCGGTGAGCGGCTCACAGCGTGCTCATGGTTCTCCGGGCCGTGACCAGCGCCGTGCCCCCTTTCCCGCGGGAATTGCAAATCGGCATCCTCATGGGACACTCACACGCCGTCGGTTCGTTTTCGGTTCGTGCGGCACCCCCTGCCTGGAGCACCTGCCATGCCAGCCACCGCCCCCTTCCGTGACCGTCCGGTGCGTATCGCGATCGTCGGCCTCGGCTTCGGCGCCGAGTTCATCCCGATCCACCAGCGCCACCCGCACGTGGCGCTCGTCGCGATCTGCCAGCGCTCGCGCGAGAAGCTCGACCAGGTCGGCAAGGCCTACGGGGTCGAGCGCCGCTCCACGTCGTACGCCGACCTGCTCAAGGACCCCGAGATCGACGCCGTCCACATCAATTCGCCGATCCCCGACCATGCGCCGATGTCGATCGCGGCGCTCGAGGCGGGGAAGCACGTGATGTGCACGGTGCCGATGGCGACGAGCCTGGAGGATTGCCGGAGGATCATCGAGCTCTGCGACCGGACGGGGCTCCGCTACATGATGGCCGAGACGGTCGTCTACGCCCGCGAGTTCCTCTTCATCAAGGGGATGGCCGACCGGGGCGAGCTGGGGAAGATCCAATTCCTCCAGGCGAGCCATCAGCAGGACATGGACGGCTGGCCCGACTATTGGCCCGGCCTCCCGCCGATGCACTACGCGACCCACTGCGTCGGGCCCTGCCTCGCGCTCGAACGCAAGGACGCCGAGGAGGTGAGCTGCTTCGGTTCGGGGCGGATCCGCGACGAGTTGATCGGGCGCTACGGGTCGCCGTTCGCGATCGAGACTGCCCACGTCAAGCTCCGCGGCAGCGACGTCGTGGCGCGGATCATCCGCTCGCTGTTCGACACCGCGCGGCAGTACCGCGAGAGCTTCGACGTCTACGGATCGAAGCGGAGCTTCGAGTGGCAGCTCGTCGAGGGGGAGGAGCCGGTGCTCCACACCGCCAAAAAGCCGGAGCCGGAGATCCCGGCACGCGTGCCGGTGCCCGACTTCGCCCATCTCCTTCCGGAGCCGATCCGGCGCTTCACCACCGGTGGCGTGTACGACGCCGACGACCACCAGCACCTCTCGTTCACCCAGGGAGGCGGCCACGGCGGCAGCCACCCCCATCTGGTGCACGAGTTCGTCACGGCGCTCGTCGAGGGTCGCGAGCCGTATCCAAACGCGCGGCAGAGCGCCAACTGGACCTGCACCGGATTGCTCGCCCACGAGTCGGCGATGGCCGGCGGCGCGCTCAAGAGACTGCCGGAGTGGACGCTCAGCTCCTGAGCGCCGGGGCGGCGGCAGGCGGTTTTCCCGGGGCAAAACCGGCCGGAACCGGCGGGGCGAACTGGTATCATCTCCGCTTCAGCCCGTGGGTCCACGGGCCCCGGAGCCAGAGCGAATGCCTGCCGCCCGCCGCCGCCCCGTGTCGTCCCTGTTCGCCGCGCTTGCCGTCGCCCTCGGCATGGTCGCCGTCCCGGCGCCCGCCGACCCGGGGAAGGCGCTGCGCGTCCTCTTCCTCGGCGATCAGGGGCACCACAAGCCGGCCGATCGTTTCCGGCAACTCCAGCCGGTCCTCGCCCCGCGGGGTATCGAGCTGGTCTACACCGAGCGTCTCGAGGATCTCGACCCGGCGACGCTCGCCGCCTACGACGTGCTCGCCGTCTACGCCAACATCGACGAACTCCCCCCGGCCCGCGAGGCGGCGCTGCTCGAATTCGTCCGCGGCGGGAAGGGAATCGTGCCCCTCCACTGCGCCAGCTACTGCTTCCGTAACTCGCCGGCCTGGATCGATCTCGTCGGCGCACAGTTCCAGAAGCACGGGGCGACGGAGTTCCGCACCGAGTCGGTCGCCCCCGACCATCCGGTGATGAAGGGTTTCCAGGGGTTCTCGAGCTTCGACGAGACCTACGTCCACACCCGGCACAACCCCCGTGGGCGGACCGTGCTCGAAGAACGTGTCGAGGGGGACCAGCGCGAGCCGTGGACCTGGGTCCGCACCGAGGGCAAGGGACGCGTGTTCTACACCGCCTGGGGCCACGACGAGCGCACGTGGAGTCGCCCGGGATTCCACAACCTCGTCGAGCGCGGGATCCGCTTCGCGGCCGGTGGTGATCCGGCCGCTGCCGGTCCCTACGTCGACCATCCGCGGATGACCCGGCCCGCGGAGCCGCTGGCGCCGTTCACCTACCAGTCGGCGAAGGTGCCGTTCTACGATCCCGACGCCGCGCAGTGGGGCAAGCAACTCGAGCCGAAGACGACGATGCAGCAGCCGCTCGATCCGGCGGAGTCGCTCCGCCACGCGATCACCCCCGAGGGGCTGCGCGTGGCGCTGTTCGCCGCCGAGCCGCTCCTCGTTGCCAAGCCGTTGGCGCTGGCCTTCGACGCCGCCGGTCGGCTGTTCGTCGTCGAGAGCATCGACTACCCGAACGACATCGTGCTCCCGGGGGAGGGGCAGGGGCGCGACCGGATCGTGATGCTCACCGACGGGGATGGAGACGGAGCGGCCGACACGCGCACGGTGTACGCCGAGGGCCTCTCGATCCCCACCAGCCTCCTCCATCACGACGGCGGCTTCATCGTCGCCCAGGCGCCGTCGATGCTCTATCTCAAGGATGCCGATGGCGACGGCCGCGCGGAGATCCGCCGCGAACTGTTCTCCGGTTGGGGCACGCGCGACACCCACTCCGGGCCGAGCAGCCTCGCCTGGGGCTTCGACGGCTGGGTCTACGGGATGGTCGGCTACTCCGGCTTCGAAGGGGAGGTGGGGGATGAGAAGCACCGCTTCGGTCAAGGCTTCTTCCGCTTCCTCCCCGACGGCTCGAGGCTCGAGTTCCTCCGCAGCACGAACAACAACTCCTGGGGCTTCGGCTTCAGCGAGGAGGGGCTCGTCTTCGGCTCCACCGCCAACGGCAACCCCAGCGAGCACATGCCACTGCCGGCCCGCGTCTATGAGCGCGTGCGCGGCTGGAGCGCGACGACGCTCGGCGGCATCGCCGGCACGCCGCCGATGGAACTCGCCCCGCGCGGCGCGGGGCTGGCGCCGATCCGCCAGGTCGATCACCACGGCAAGTTCACCGCCGCCGCCGGCCACCGCCTCTACACCGCGCGGGCCTTCCCGCCCGAATACTGGAACCGGGCGGCGTTCGTCTGCGAACCGACCGGCCACATCGTCGCCACGTTCCAGCTCCAGCCCACGGGGGCCGGGTTCCGCAGCCGGATGGCCTGGGACCTTGTCGCCAGCGACGACGAGTGGACCGCGCCGATCCAGGCAGAGGTCGGTCCTGACGGCAACGTGTGGGTGATCGACTGGTACAACTACATCGTCCAGCACAATCCCACGCCGGCCGGTTTCGACAACGGCAAGGGCAACGCCTACGAGACGCCGCTCCGCGACAAGACCCACGGCCGGATCTGGCGCGTGGCCCCGGTGGCGAATGGGGATCGATCGGCAGTCGGGGATCGGCCGGCGGTGCGGTCGGTTCCAGCCGACGTCGCCGGTCTTGTCGCCGCCCTCCGCGACGACAACATGTTTTGGCGTGAGCGGGCCCAGCGGGCGCTGGTGACGCGGGCCGATGGGAGTGCCTCTGGCGGCCGTGATGCCGTGCCCGCCCTGGTCCCCCTGGTGCGGAACCGCTCCGTCGATGCGATCGGTCTCGATCCGGCGGCGATCCATGCCCTGTGGACGCTCGAGGCCCTCGGGGCCCTGTCGGGTGCCGGTGCCGATCTCCAGGCCGTCGACGCCGCCCGCGGGGCACTCACCCATCCCTCCGCCGGCGTCCGGGCCAACGCCCTCCGCGTGCTGCCGCGCGACGAGGCGTCGCTCGTAGCGGTCGACCGCGCCGGGGTTGCCACCGACCCGGCGCCGCTGGTGCGCCTGGCGCTGCTCGAGGCGCTTTCCGAATGCCCCTCCTCGGCCCTTGCCACGGCCCTGGTGCGCCGCCTGCTCGAGGATCCGCGCACGCTCGCCGATCCGGTCCTCGCCGATGCCGCCACGGCGGCGTCGGCGGTCCATGCCATGGGTGTGCTGCCATGGTTGGTGGAGCCGGTGGACCGGGCCGCAGCGCTCCCCGGCGCGGCCGTGGTGGCGGCCCTGGGGGCCCTGTCGGCCGAGGCCCCGCCGGCGTCGTCGCCGCAACGCCTGGCACTCGTCGAACGGGTCAGCGAGCACGTCGCCCGTGGAGCCGACGGGGCGCTCGTCAACCGGCTGGTCGTCGGCCTCGATGCGGCGCCGGCCGACGTGGCCGGTGCGAGCCTGGCGGGCCTGGCCCGCGGCTGGCCGCGGGGCACGCCGCTGGCCTTCGACGCCGCCGCCAGCGCCGCGATCGCCCACCTCGTGGAGCGGTTGCCGCCGGCTGCGCAGGGGCAGTTGGTGACGTTCGTGCAGCGGGCCGGCAGCGACGTGCTCGATGCCCATGTCGGCACGATCAGCAAGGCCCTCATCGCCCAACTCGACGCCGAAGGCAACGACACCGAGCGCGGCGCCGCGGCGGAGCGGCTCGTGGCCCTGCGCCCCGCCGATGCCACGGTCGTCGAGGAAATCCTCGGCCGCACCGGGGGGCGGGCGAGCCCGGAATTGGCCGCGGCGCTGGTCGGCGCTGTCGCCCGGTCGCAGGCCCCGGAGGCGATTCCGGCCCTGCTCGACCGGCTCGCCACCTTCACGCCGGCGGTCCGCGAGGCGGCGGTGCGGGCGGTGCTGGCTGCGCGCGACGGCGGCCAGCGGATCGTGGAGCGGATGGAGGCGGGGTCGCTCGCCGCCGGCGACCTGCCGCTGGTGGAACGCAGCAAGCTCTCCGAGCATCCCGAGCGGAAGTTCCGCGACCGGGCCCGGAAGGCCCTGGCCAAGGCGGGGGGGCTCCCCGATGCCGATCGGCAGAAGGTGATCGACGCCGTCCTCCCGGTGGTCCTCGCCGGCGGTGACACGGCGCGCGGCAAGGGGGTCTACGCCCAGCAGTGTGCCAAGTGCCACCGGCATTCCGGCGAAGGGGGGCAGGTCGGGCCCGACCTCACCGGGATGGCGGTTCATCCACCGCAGGAGCTCCTCATCCACATCCTCGATCCGAACCGCTCCGTCGAGGGCAACTACCGCGCCTACACCGTCGCCACCGAAGACGGGCGGGTGGTGACGGGGCTGCTAGCGGGGGAGAGCCGTACCGCGCTCGAGATCGTCGATGCCGAGGGGAAGCGCCATCCGATCCAGCGTGCCGAGATCGAGGCCTTCCAACCATCGCCGAATTCGCTCATGCCGGTCGGCTTCGAGAAGCAGATCCCCGCCGCCGGGATCGCCGACCTGCTCGCCTTCCTCACCGCGCGGGGCCGGTTCCTGCCGCTGCCGCTGGAGAAAGTGGCCACCGCGGTGAGCACCCGGGGGCTGTTCTACAACGCGGAGAACGCGGCGGAGCGGCTCGTGTTTTCCGACTGGTCGCCGAAGACCTTCGGCGGTGTTCCCTTCCACCTCGTCGATCCGCAGGGATCGACGATCCCCAACATCGTCATGCTCCAGGGACCGCTCGGCTACCTGCCACCGAAGATGCCGCAGACGGTGTCACTGCCGGTGGGCGGATCGGCCCGGGCGATCCATCTCCTCGGCGGCATCTCCGGCTGGGGCTTCCCGGCGATCGGCAAAGGCTCGACGAGCATGACCGTGCGGCTGGTCTACGCCGATGGCGCCACCGAGGACCATCCGCTCGTCAACGGCGAGCATCTGGCCGACTACGTGCGCCGCATCGACGTGCCGCAGAGCACGTTTGCCGCCGACATCGGCGGCCGCCAGGTGCGCACGGTGCGCATCGAACCCAAGCGCACCGATCCGATCGCGCGGCTGGAATTGATCAAGGGCAAGGACGACACGGCGCCGATCGTGATCGCGATCACGGCCGAGTCGCCGTGACCGGCGGTGCGCCTGGGCACACCGCCGGTCCTCCGGCCAGGCACACCGCCGGTCCTCCGGCCAGGCACACCGCCGGTCCTCCGGCCAGGCACACCGCCGGTCCTCCGGCCAGGCTGTTCAGCGCACTTCGAGCAGCTCGACGAGGAAGTGGAGCGTGGCGTCGGGCGGGATCACCGGCGGCGCGCCGCGCTTGCCGTAGCCGAGCTTCGCCGGGATGAGCAGCTCGATCATCCCCCCCTTACCGACAAGCTGCATCCCCTCGGTCCACCCGGGGATCACGCCGGAGAGCGGAAACTCGATCGACTCGCGCCGCTGGTAGGAGCTGTCGAACACCGTCCCGCCGTCGAGCCAGCCGTGGTAGTGGACCTTGACGGTGTTGCTCGACTTCGGGGCGATGCCGCTGCCCTTCCGCAGGATGCGGTACTGGAGGCCCGACGGCGTGGCGGTGAAGGTCTTGGCGGCGTCGGCGTCGATGGCGCCGGCCCCCTCGGGAAGGGTCGGGTGCGGAACTTCGGCGTCGGCGGCGTGCACGGCGGTCTCCGGGAACAGGAACAGGGCGGCCAGAAGGAGGCAGGAAAGCATACGCATGGCGGGGCTCCGCAGGTGCCGCGGGCGACAGGCTCCCCAGTGGGAACCTTTGCCGTCCATGGCGGGAGGAGTATAGCAGCGGCGCCGCCGGCTCAGCGCCCGGCCATGAGCCGTTCGATCTCGTCGGCATCGATCGGCACGTGGCTACAGAGATCGACCGGCCCGGCGGCGGTGACGAGCACGTCGTTCTCCAGCCGGACCCCGATCCCCTCCTCGGGGATGTAGATCCCCGGTTCCACGGTGACGATCCACCCGGGGGCGAAGGGACCGTCCTGGGGGGCGAGGTCATGGACACCGAGGCCGAGCGAATGGCCGAGGCCGTGCATGAAATAGCGCCGGCAGGCCGGCTCCTCGACGCTGTCGGCGGCCCGCTGCTCGGCGCTGATCAGCCCCAGCTCCAGCAGTTCGTCGGCCATGTCGATCTGGGCGGCGCGCTTCCAATCACGGATCCGAGTGCCCACGGTGGTCCGGGCGACGGCCCGATCGAAGACCCGCTTCACGGCGTCGTAGACGGCGCGCTGCCGGGGGGTGAACCGGCCGCTGACCGGATAGGTGCGCGTCAGGTCGGCGGCGTAGTTGCCGTAGTTGGCCCCGACGTCGATGAGCACCAGGTCGCCGGAGCGGCAGGCCTGGTCGTTGTCGAGGTAGTGGAGGACGCAGGCGTTCTTCCCGGAGCCGATGATCGGCTCGTAGGCCATCCGCGCCCGGCGCCGGGTGAACTCGCCGGTCAGTTCCGCCTCGAGTTCGTACTCCATCACACCCGGCCGCAGGGCGGCCAGCACCCGGTCGAGCCCGGCCGCCGTGATGTCGATCGCCTGGCGGACGATGTCGATCTCGGTCTCCGTCTTCACCGCGCGCAGCGACCGCATCACGGGCTGGAGCCGTTCGTAGCGGTGGAGGGGATAGCGCTTCATCAGTTGCCGCGCCAGCCGTAGGTCGCGCGGCTCGATCTCGGTGGAGCTCCGCTCGTGTTCGTTGGAATCGATCCACACCCGGTCGCAGTCACAGAGCAGCCCGTGGAGCACGCCCGGCATGTCGGCGAGCCAGCGCACGCGGGGGATCCCCGACACCGCCGTCGCCTTCTCCTTGGAGAGTTTCTCCCCCTCCCACGTCGCCAACAGCTCGTTGGGCTGGCGGAGGAAGAGGATTTCACGCTGCGCCGGATCGATCGCGTCGGGCGCCAGCACGAGCACGCTCTCCTCCTGCTCGATGCCGGTCAGCCAGAAGAGGTCGGCGGCGGGGGCGAGCCGCAAGGTGCCGTCGCCATTGGTCGGGAGCACGTCGGCGGCGTGGA
>SXGQ01677462.1_pt1 | contig 13347 bp, 11 predicted proteins | sample 3178371 | NCBI WGS metagenome assembly SXGQ01 (sample SAMN11356859, study PRJNA531348) | freshwater metagenome | isolation source: freshwater sample F1-20 | place: China: Fuxian Lake, Yuxi | collected 2017-12-25
GGCGAACGCAGCGTGATCCTCGAGCAGGTCACCAATGGCATCGCCGTGCGCAGGGCCGTGCTCTTTCTCTGCGCCGGCGGCCGCCCGGAGCAGTTGCCCGCCTGAACCCGACCCGAACTTTTCCCGCATGCCCTCGCTCTGGATCAGGAACGCCCGCGTCATCGACCCCGCCGCCCGGCGCGACGCCGTCGGCGACGTCTTCGTGCGCGACGGCCGCTTCGTCGACTCCCTCCCCGCCACCGAACGCCGCCGCGCGCGACAGATCGACGCCAAGGGCCTCGTCGCCTGCCCCGGTCTGATCGACGTCCATGTGCATTTCCGCGAGCCGGGACAGACGCACAAGGAGACGATCGCCACCGGTTCCCGTGCCGCGGCCGCCGGCGGTTTCACCACGGTGGTCTGCATGCCCAACACGTCGCCCGTCGCCGACAATCCGGGCACCATCCAGCTGATGAAGGACGTGATCGCGCGCGACGCCGTCGTGCGCGTGCTCCCGACGGGTTGCATCACCGTGGGCATGAAGGGCCAGGCCCTCGCGCCCATCGGCTCGCTGCGCCGCGCCGGCGTGGTGGCCATCACCGATGACGGCGACTGCGTGCAGTCCAACGACCTCATGCGCCGCGCGGTCGAGTACGCGCGGATGTTCGATCTGCCGGTGATGGACCATTGCCAGGATCATTCGATGACGCAGGGCGCCGTGATGAACGAGGGTGTGGTCTCCACGCGGCTCGGCCTGCACGGCTGGCCCAACGCCGCCGAGGATCTGATCGTCGCGCGCAACGCCATCCTTTCCGAACACACCGGGGCGCACATCCACCTGCAGCACATCTCCTCCCGGCACTCGGTGGACATCATCCGCCGGGCCAAGGCCCGCGGCGTCCGGGTCACCGCCGAGGCCACGCCGCACCACATCGCGCTCACCGACGAGGCGCTCGCGACCTACGACACGAACTTCAAGATGAATCCGCCGCTGCGCACGGAGGAGGACCGGAAGGCGATCATCGCCGGGCTCCGCGACGGCACGATCGACTTCATCGCCACCGACCACGCGCCGCACACCGATTACGAGAAGGACAAGGAGTTCGATTTCGCGCCCAACGGCATCATCGGCCTGGAGACCGCGCTGCCCGTGTCCCTCTACGTCCTCGTGCGCCGCAACCGCTTCCGGCTGCCGTTTGTGATCGATCTCATGACGCGCCGCCCCGCCCAGCTCCTGAACCTGCCCGGCGGCACGCTGACTCCGGGCGCGGAGGCGGACCTTTGCTTGTTCGCCCCCGATGAGGTCTGGACCTACGACGCGCGCGCCGGCCAGAGCAAGTCATCCAATTCCCCCTGGCACGGCCAGAAACTCACGGGCCGGGTCCGGATGACGTTCGTCGCCGGCCGCGCGATCTTCGCCGACGGCCGCATCGTCGCGCGCTGAAGGGAGCGCCGCGGCAACGGGCTTTGACGCGTTGCGTCGCGCGGTTCGCCCGGCCACGTTGGGCCCACCATGCCCGAAGCCGTCACCTACGCCGTGGGCGCCCTCGAGATAGCGCTCGTGGGCGCGGGCGCGTTCCTGCTGTGGCGGCGCGTGCTCTCCCCGGCAGCCCGGGCCAGCCGTCCATCCCCGGCGCTGCCGCTCCCCGGGACGCCGCCGGCCGATGTATTCATGTTCCTGTTCCTGGTGCTGAGCGCGACCTTCACGGGCTCCATCGTCGCCGCGCAAATCGCCGCCGCGCCGGCTGGTTCGTGGACGGGTGGTGAGTCCGCGATGCTCGTGAACGGCATGGGGGCACAGCTCGGAATGATGGCCGGAGCGCTGCTTTTCCGCTGGCGGGTCGAGCAACGGGGCGGATGCACGGGGGTGTTTTCCGCTGTGGTCCTCCGGGAAGGATTCATGACTTTCCTGATCTGCCTTCCGGTCATCGTGGTCGTCGGCTCGCTCTGGGAGCAGACGCTCAAGCTCCTCGGGCTACCCGTGCAGAAGCAGGATCTCGTCACGCTTTTCACCAACGCGGGCTCGCCGTGGGTGCTCGCGGGCATGATCACGCTCGCGGTCGTGATCGCCCCGGTGGCGGAGGAACTGGTTTTTCGCGCCGGCCTCTTCCGCCTGCTGCGCGGGCGGGTGCCGCGCGGCGTGGCGCTGCTGCTTCCCGCGACCGTCTTCGCCGCGTTGCATGTGAGCTGGTCCACGCTGCAGGGGTTGGTGAGCCTCGCGCCGCTACTCGCCCTCGCCGTGGTTCTCTCGCTGGCCTACGAGCGCTCCGGGCGGATCGGCGCCGTCATCGTCGCGCACGGGTGCTTCAACCTGAACACGATCGTGGTCATCTTTTCCAGACTCGATCCATGAGACACCTGAGCCCGTTCACCCGCCACCCCCGTGAATCGGTCGCCGCCCTCGGTGAGGTGCGTCTCATCGCCGCCATCCGCGGTTGGCTCGGCGACACTTCGCCCCGCTCCCCTTTCGGTATCGGAGACGACTGCGCCGTGCTGCCTTCCGCCCCGGGCGCCGGGCTGGTCACCGTTGATCCGGTCATCCATGGACGGCACTTCGACGACTCGGTCCCCCCTGAAGCCGTCGGCGCAAAGCTGCTCAAGCGCAACCTGAGCGACATCGCGGCGATGGGCGGCCGGCCGCGCGCCGCGGTGCTCGCGGTCACCCTGGACGCGCGGGTGCGGATCCGCTGGCTGGAGCGTTTCTACCGCGGACTCGCGGCCGCCGCCCGGAAGCACGGCGTGAGCATTGTCGGCGGCGACGTCGCGGAGGCGCCGGAAATCCTGGCCGCGAGCCTCACGCTGATCGGCTCGGCGGCGGGAGCGCGGATCCTCACCCGCCGGGGGGCGCGCCCCGGCGACTGGATCTACGTCACGGGGGAACTCGGCGCCAGTCGCGCCAGCGGCCATCACCACGCGTTCACGCCGCGGCTGGCGGAGGGCGCCTGGCTCGCCTCCCGCGCGGAAGTCCGCTCGATGATGGATATCAGCGACGGACTGGCGAAGGACCTCGCCGCGCTCACTCCAACCCGCGCGACTCCGGAGCTGGTGGAGAAAAGTCTCCCGCTCCGGAAGGGTGCGTCGACGAGGTCGGCCCTTACCGAGGGCGAGGATTACGAGCTCGTGTTCGCGGTGGCGTCGCGCGCGGATCGCGGGGCTTTGGAATCAGCGTGGCGGCGCCGCTTTTCCCGCGTGAGGCTCTCCTGCATCGGACGCTTCCGGGCGATCGGAAGGCCTCGCCCGGGCGCGCCGACCCTCCCACCCCTGCATGGCTACGAGCATTTTCGATAGGCTGCGCGCGGGGGTTACCACGGCCACCGCCGAGGAGACGCGATCGCTCGCGGCGGAGCTGGGGACCGCCTTGCCGGCGGAATCCGTGCTGGCGCTGCATGGCGACCTCGGCGTGGGCAAGACCACCTTTGTGCAGGGGCTGGCGCGCGGACTCGGGATCTCCGGGAGCGTCACCAGCCCCACGTTCAACCTCTTCACGCTGCATCGCGGGAAGACCAACCTGCTGCACCTCGACGCCTACCGGCTGGAGTCCCCGCGCGAGGTCGAAGCCCTGCTGCTGGAGGACTTCATGGAGCCGCCGTGGTGTCTCGCCGTGGAATGGCCGGGGAAAGTCGCGGACTGGCTTCCCGCGCGCGCCCTGCACCTCGATCTCTCGATCCGGCCCGGACCCACGCACCACGTGCGACTCCGCGCCTGAAATGAAAATCGCCGGCGGGGCGAACCCCGGCCGGCGATGCATCAGGCGCGGCCTGATCGGCTCAGGTGGCCGACGGAGGATTTTCCGCGGGAGGACTTGCCGGAGCGGGCGCGGCTTCGGCGACCGTTTCGACAGGGGGAGCAGCCTGCTCCGCGGAGGAAGGTTCCGCCGCCGGCGCCTCGGCGCCTTCACTTGCGGGGGACTCGGCCGCGGCCGGAACCTCCGGGAAGTTCTCGGGATCGTGCTCCTCGCTCTCGATCTCTTTCTTGCGCGCCTCGACCATCACGGGAGGAGCGAATAGCCGGCCGTCGATGAACTCGGTCACGTAGCCCTCGCGGACGAGCCACACGAGATCACCCTGCAGGCGGGCGAGCCGGGCCCGGTCCTCGATGCTGACCCCCTCGACCTTGGGCGCCGGGGCCTCCGGCGCGGCCGGGGCATCCGCGGCGGAGCCATCGGCGGGGGCCGGCGCGGAGGCGGCGGGTTTGAGACCTAGCAACTTCACCGGCAACTCTCCGGCGCGAACCATAGGGTTGGCCTCGATGTAGGCGATCAGGGCGCCGATGCTGTCCGAGAAAGTCTGCCCCGGGACGCGGAACTTCCGCTTCACCGCACAAACGTAGGAGACGCCCTTGGAGCCCTTCTTGAAGATCGTGAAGTGCTCGCGGCGAAGACGGCCCCGGAGGCCGTTCGCGGTGTCCAACGGGAAACGGCGCTGGCGCTCGAGCGCGCCCTCCACCGCCCGGCGAACCTCTCCCGGCGGCAGGGTCTCCAGCAGACGACCGGCGAAACGGGCGCTCTCCGAGGTCCGCACGACCTTGTCGCGCGCATGGGTGAGAAGGTGAAGACGGGCGTCCTCCAAGGTGTCGAAGAACGGGACCGCGGGGGCGGGGGCGGCGGCGTTTTCCGCAGGCGGAGCGTCGGCCGGAGTTTCAGCCGGCGCTTCGGCGCCCGGGCTGGCGGCGGGAACCTCGGTTCCGGCCGACTTCCACGTGTAGCGCGTGGCCTTCTTCATCTTCGCCAGCCACTGGTTGACCAACTCGGGATCGCGGACCGTCTCGATGCGGCTGCGGAAGGCTTCCGGGCCCATGCGACCGCCGAGAAGTGACGTGTAGTGCTGCTGCACGATCTGGTTGTAGCGGTGGTAATTCGGAGGCCCGAGCAGCTCTCCGGTGACGCCGCAGCGGTTGATGACCTGATAGCTGCCCTTCGGGGCCTCGACCTCGACGTCGGCTTTGTCGAAGAACCGCTCCAAATGAACAGACATGACGTGCGCGACAGCGGCTTCGTCGCTCTCGAAGGGCAGACCGTCCGGCACGGAGATGTGGAACACGGGCTTGGCGGCGGCCGGAGCCGACTCCGCCCCGGCGGGGGCCGCGGCCGCGGCGGGAGCGCGGTGACCGAGGACAACCACGAAACGATCGTTCTTCGCCACGACAGTGCGGGCGATCTCGAAAAGCTCCACCGTGCGGCAGGACTTACGGATCGTCTGCACGAGTGTGTTGAAGCTTGAATCCTCCGGGTAAAACGTGGCCGTGAAGTATGGGCTTTCGTAGGGCCCGAACTGCGGGGCACCGCGGCCGCCGAACTGCGGGCCACCAGGCCCGCGCCGGAAACCGCCGCGTTCGCCGGCACCCTCCAGCGGACCGCCTTCGCGGCGCGGACCACCGCGGAACTCACCCGGGCCACCGCCACGGAATCGCCGTTCCCCACCCTCGTCCCGTCGCGCCGGACCGCCCGGTCCCGCGTCGCCGCCCATTTCCCCGGCGGGACGCCGGAAGCCGCGGCGGTCGCGGCGGTCAGGCCCGCCGCTATCACGGCGCGGACGCTCCCCGGAATCCCGGCGGTCGCCCTGGCCAGACTTTTCCTGGGTCCATTGCGTGCCGAAGCTGAAGCCCTGCAGCTGACTCAGGTCGATCTTGTTGAAGTCCGCGGCGGGCTGTTTCTCTGGCGATGCGTTGTCGTCCATAACTTACGGAAAAGCGGGCGTGAGCCCGCGAGGATTGCTGGGTGTTGAAGAGTCGGATAGTCCGGACCACGCGTCGGCAGTGGCAAGCAGTTTCCCCTCGGACGGATGACCGCCGACGACCTAACGCAAAACGTAAACCTCGGTCAGGACCTCGCCGGATGAACCATCGGCGCCGGAGACATGAATCGTGTAGGGACCGGGAGGAATCACGACCGTGAGGGCGGAGTCGGCGCCGCCCGGCGAAAGCGGAAAGGCCCCCGCCGCGCGGGCGGCGCCCGCGAGATCGGCCGCGAAAGGGACAGCCGACCAGCCCTCGTTGGAGCCCAGCAGCCGCGAACCACTATAGAGCGCGATTCTGGGCCGGGCCAGGGTCCCTTCCACCCCGAAGACCTCCAGCCCGGGGCCGACCGCCCGCAGCAGGAGATTCACGGGACCCGTTCCTCCCACCACGACGCCGGCGATGAGAGTCGCGTCACCGGTCCCTGCGCGGCCGCGCAAGGAAAGGTTGATCAAACGGCTGCTCGGGTCGCCTCCGATCGCGTCATAGGCCTCGAACAGGGCCACGCCCCCCGCCGCATCAACGGAACGCAAGTGCGCGGAATACGGCCCCGGTGGTAGCGCCACCACGATCGCCGCGTCGCGACTGCCCGCGGCCAGAGGAAAGGCGCCCACCGCGGCGGCGGTATCGATTACGGAAAGGCCGGGCTTACCCTCCTCCCAGTTGTCGTTGCCACCGATGCGCACCACCCCGGCGTAGAGATCCAAGCGCGGATCCGCCAGAAAACCACCGACCCCGAAAGCCTCCAGAGCCGGTCCGGCGCCGCGCAGCAGATAGGCCTTGGCGCCAGACCCCTGGACGAAGAACCCGGCGATCAGGGTTTCCTGCGGGGCCACCGGGGCGCGCACCGACAGGTTGAGCAACCGGCCAGCGTCCACTCCGAAACGCGCCCGGCCCGTGCGGCGGGCGTCACCCCGGAAAGCCGGCCAGTTCGAGACCTCGGAAAGACCCAGCCCGTTGCCGCGCAGCTTGTAGAGCTTGCCGTCCAGGGATGTGAAATAAATCGAGCCGTCCGGCGCGATCAGCGGCGACGAATCGATCGTGTCGTCCGGCACTGCCTTCCGGGTGTCGAAACGCCACAACAGCGAGCCGCTCGCCCGATCGAGCGCCCGCACGACGCCGTCGTCGGCGCCCAGGATGATCGCCCCGTCGGCGCGCACCGCCGCGGAGGACACGCTGTTGCTTTCCAACGCCACGCGCCAACGCACGGTCCCGTCCGAAGGCTCCAGAGCGTAGAAGGAAGCGTCCAACGCCGCGAAATAAACCGTGCCGTCCGCTCCGAGCACCGGCGACGCCTGGATATTCCCGTTGGTGAAGTAATCCCAGCGCTTCCGTCCGTCGGGGAAGAGCGCGTACATCCGCTGGTCGGCGGATCCGAAGTAGATCGTGCCGTCGGACCCGATCGCCGGCGAGGCGACCACGGCCCCCGCGACCGCGAAACGCCACTTTTCCCTCCCGTCCGCACCTACCGCGTAGAAGGTGCGGTCACGCGAACCAAAGTAGACCGTGCCATCGGCGCCGAGCGCCGGAGAGGACTCCACCCAGTCGCCGGTCTGAAAAGTCCAGCGACGCGCCCCCCGAGAATCCACCGCGTGCAGGCGACCGTCGCCCGCGCCGAAGTAAGAGGTGCCGTCGGACCCGATCGCCGGGGAGCTTACAATGAAGGAGCCGGCGTCATACTGCCAAAGAATCGCCCCGGAAACCGGGTTCACCGCGTAGAGCTTTCCGTCGTAACATCCGGCGTATACCGTGCCGTCGGGTCCGACCGCCGGGGACGCGCTGATGCCGTCCGGACGGACGACGCTCCATCGCACGGCACCGTCGGCCCCCACCGCGACCAGCCGCCCTGCCGTGCGCGTCTCGACCCCGACGAACACCGTGGCGCCGTCGGCGCTCACCGCCGGAGAGGACACCGACCAACCCTGGAGCGTGAGCGCCCATTGCAGCGAACCGTCCTGCGCGGGTAACGCCGGCGCGAGCAGGCTCGCGGCGAGCAGCCACGACCAGAGCCGGGGCGGCAGCGCCGGAAGCCCGCGTCGGCGGGAATCAGGATCCCGCGCCCCGAGAGTTGACGGCCTTGAGCGCAGGCTGCGCAGGAATCACGGCTCTCGGGCCAAGACAAGGCGGAAGCAGGTCCCGCCCGGCCCGGAGCGGACCAGCTCGAGGCGGCCGCCGGCCTGCTGCGCGAGCCGATGGCTGAGGGCGAGGCCGATGCCGGTTCCGCCGGGCTTGCCGGAAACACACGGTTGAAACAGCCGCGCCCGCACCGGCTCGGGCAAACCGGGCCCCTCGTCCTCGACCACGAATTCCACCGCGCCGTCGGTCCCGGCGCCGCCGCGCAGACGCACCCGTCCGCCCCGGGGCGCCGCCTCGGCCGCGTTCTGGACGAGGTTCTTCAGCACCAGCATCGCGAGATTGGCGCGCCGTCCATCGACGCGCACCGCCGCATCGCCCGCCGGCTCGAGCCGCACCCCGGCGCGCGCCAGCTCGGGCCGCACGCGCGAGGCCACCACCTCAAGCAACTCCTCGCACGTGAGCTCGAAGGAGGCGCCGGACTGCTCGTCGCGCATCACGCCCACGGCCTCGTTGACCATCGTGCGCAGCCGCCGCGTGAGCTCCGACGCCGCGGCCAGCTCCGCGCCGCCATCCTCCGAGCCGCCGGCGCCCTGCGCCGCCACGATCTGCTCGAGTCCCGCGAGGGGGCTCTTCAACTCGTGCACCAGATGGGCGGCGACCGCCCCGAGCGCGGAGGTCTTCGCCGAAAGCACGAGCTCGCGGTTGGCCCGTTCCAGGTCCGCGGAGCGCGCGGCGAGCGCGCGGTTCGCGGCCGCCAGCCGTCGGAAGGCCCAGGCGACGCCGATCACGATGACGCACGATCCCGCCGCCCACGCGATCGCGGCCTGCAGCCAGAGGCGGTCGTCGTGCGCCGCGAGTTCCGCGCGCACAGGGGCCGCCGAGAGCCAGAACTGCGCGGCACCCGCCGGCGCGCCGTTTCCGCCGCGGTGAAGCGGCACCCACGCCTCCAACAGGCCCGCCTCCCGGGGCGCCGAGGCGGGCAGCAGAATTTCCTCCGGAGGCACCCCCGGGAACACCCGCGCGAACGCCTCACCCCGCGCGACCCGCCGCCAGTCGTCAGCGGACGGCGGCGGCAATTCACCGATGACACCGTCGGCGGAATTCAAGGCGCCGCGGGCGTCGAAGACACGCACCGCCGCGACCCCGCGCAACCGCGCCGTCTTCAGCACGGCCACCAGCAGCGCGCCGGGAACCTCCTCCGGCGCCGCCGCCCCGTACTCGGCGGCGCCAAGGTCCAGCTGCATCGAGGCGACCGCCGACAAGGTCGCCGCCTCCCGGTTGAGGATCTGCTCCCGTAAACCCGAGCGGAGCCGCCACGAGGCCGCACCCACCACGACCGCAAACACGAGCACCGTGAGCCCCAGCCCCGCCGCCGCGGTCCGGAGGCGCGTGGACGGCGGATGATCAGGTGCAGTCATGGGGGCGGTTAAACCCCTTATTTTTCCCAGCTCCAGCGCGCGCCTAGCAAGCCTTCGTTCACCGCGTACGAGGCGACCCGCTCGTTCGAGCGCGCGCGTTCCCAGCGGAAACCGGCGATCGCGCTCCAGCGCGCGGATACCTTCTTTTCCACGCGCAGCTCGACTTCATGCTCGTCGCGTATCCGCCGCGCCGGGTTCAACCCGACCCCGACGGTCTGCAGACCGAACTCCACCCGGCGCGCCGCGGCGCGCCCCCGCACGCGCCAGCCCGCGCGTTCCCATTCCAGCTCCGGCTCCGCCTGGAACTCGCGCCGGTCGAAATAACCGGAACCGTTGTCGCGGTAATCGAGCAGGGAGAACCGCAGCCCGGCGCGCCAGACGCGATCCCGGCCCCACTTGAGCCCCGCCCGCACATCGCCCTCGTCCTCCCGCGTGCGCAACGACGTGCCGGGCAGCACGCGCCCGGACGCGGAGTACTGCTCCCGCGCGTCGAACTCGCGCCAGCGGGAGTTCACGCCGAATCCCAGCTCCCAGCCGGCCCACGGCGAGGCGTTGACCCGCAGTCCCGCGTGCTTCGTCCAGCCATCGTTGCTGCCGTCGGCATAAACATCCCGCTGCGCCGCGCTGCTTACCTCGAGCCACGCGCTGCGGTGAAAATCCCAACGCAGCGTGGGACCCGCCATCGCCCCGAGGACGCGCAGCACCGCGGTGAGCCGCTCGACCTCGGTGTCGGATTGATCGAAAACCTTGTCGTCGAAGTAGGCGGTGGCCGGCAGGTGGAGCTCCCATTGCGGCCCGGGCCTCCAGCCGAGTTCCTGCCGCAACCACCAGCGCGACTCGTTCCGCACGGTCCGACCCCGCAGGAAACGCGTGCCCTCGGCCTGGGCGAAAGCCGAGTACTCGAGGGATCCCGTCGGCGCGCGCATGAGCAGCACCTCGGCCGTGCCACGGGCGAACGCGCTGCGTTCCTCGTCCGCGGCGCTGAGCAGGAGATTGTCCTTGTAGCCGAAAACGGACTCGGCCGCGACGTAGGAGCTCCAGGCCGGCAGGGAGGGCAACGCGGGCGGCGCCGGGGCGGCGCGACCCGCGAAGGTCGCGAGCGCGAGAAGCAGGGAGGCGGTGACTCGTGGGCGGGAAATCAAGACGCGGGTCGGGGGAAAGCTGCGACCGCGGGGCGCGCCCGACAAGTCATGTTCGCGCGGCATGGGGCAAAAACATGGGGGCGGTCGCGCCGGCGACCGCCCCCTGGGACTGATATTACGCTGGACTGAAAGAAATCACCGCGCGCGCTGCAGGGCCCGTTGCGCACGTTGCTCCTCGCGGATCCGCTTGTGCAACGCGCTCTGGGCGGCCTCGAAGGCCTTCTTCTGCTCGCTCATCTTCTCGAAAATCTCCCTGCGCTTCTCCTCCGTCGCGTCCTTAAGCTGCCGCGCGAGGGCCTCGTGCTCGGCGATCATGCGGTCGCGCTGCTGGTTGGATTGATCGACGAGCTTCTGCAGCTCGACCGGAGCAGAGGGTCGCGCCGGAGCCTTGGACGCGGCATCGGCCGCGGCGGCGAAGTTACCGCATGCCAACAGGGCGGTCGCCAAGGCGACCCGGACCGGCTGGAGAAAGAACGGGAGGGACTGAACCACAAAACCCCCTTTGCAGCCTGCATGCCAACTCTTGATATTCACATTTAATCATTTCCTTTGAGCGTCTTACATTACTTTTCAAATCGCTGCGTGTCCGCTCAGTTTCGGGTATCCCATCCCATCAATCGGCATCCGTTGGGGAATTTTCCCCGGATGAGTCGTCGGGCTTAACTCCCCTCAGCCGGTATCGCACCACGTCGCGGGAGACCCCCAATAAACGGGCCGCTCCCGAGACGTTGTCCTTCGCCTGCCGCACGGCCCGGAGCACAATTTCATCGATCGCCGCCTCCATCGAGAACCCGGATTCCGGGAAAACGAAATCCGGCCGCAGGATGCCTCCGTCGCGCGCCCCTCCGGCGACCAAGGGCGCCGCGGCCAGGTGGGGAAACGAGAACGCCTCCTCTCCTCCCATCACGACCGCCCGCTCGATCTCGTGCGCGAGTTCGCGCACGTTGCCCGGCCAACGGTGCGCGAGCAGGCGACGGCGGCCGGCCGCGGGGATGACCGGCGTTTTCTGCCCGTAGCGCCGGCAGACGCGCGCGAGCAATTCCTCGGCGAGCGCGCTGATGTCGTCACCGCGCTCACGCAACGGGGGCAGCCGCACGCGGAAAAGATCCAGCCGGTGCATGAGATCGGCGCGGAACCGTCCCTCGGCCGAAAGGGTGGCCAGGTCCGCGTTGGTGGCGGCGATGATGCGCACGTCGACCGGTAGCGAACGCGAGGCGCCCACCCGGCGGAGCCGGCGGTCCTCGATCGCGGTGAGAAGCTTCGCCTGCAGCGCCGGCGCGAGGCTCGGCAGCTCGTCGAGAAACAACGTCCCGCCGTCGGCCGCCTCCATCAGGCCGATCCGGCCCGTCTTGGCGTCGGTGAACGCGCCGCGTTCGTGTCCGAATAACTCCGCCTCGGCCAGGGATTCGGGCAACGCGGAGCAATTGAGCTCCACCAGCGGCTGGTCGGCGCGCGGGCCGTTGCGGTGGATCCAGCGGGCGAAGGCCGTCTTGCCCGTGCCCGTCTCCCCCTCGATGAGGACCGGCGGCAGGTTCTCGCCGAGGCGCCGGTCGGCGGTGGTGATCCGTACCAGCTGCTCCCGCACGCCGGCGAGACTGGGCCCGAAAACAAGTTCGTTCTCCTGGCCGCGCCGGTGTTCGTCGGCCCGGCGCTCCTGCCGCTGCCGGCGCGCCTGCGAAAAACGCCCGGCGAACTCCTCCGGGTCGAAAGGCTTGACGAGGTAATCGGCCGCGCCGGCCCGCAGGGCCTCCACCGCGCCCGCGACTCCGCCCTCCGCGGTCATGACGATCACCGTCGTGGTCGGCGGGAACGCCTTGTCGCGCAGCAGGTCGGTGCCGCGGCCGTCGGGGAGGTTCACATCGATGAGCGCCGCCTCGAAGGGCAGGTCCTCGAGGGCGCGCCGCGCGGCGGCCACGGTGTTCACCGCTGTGACCTCCGCCTTCTCGGCCTCGAGGAAGCCGGCGAGACGCCGGCGCAGCAGCGTGTCATCCTCGAGCAGCAGGACATTGAGACCGGCGAGCGGCGACTTCGGCATGCCCGGGTACAGTGCGCGCGGAGGCGCGCGGCTCCAACCAAAACCGCGCTTCAGCGCGCGGCGCCCGGAGCCGCGACCCGCTCGATCAGCGGCGCCAGCCCGCTGAGCCGGATCCCGAGGTGCGGCGTGGAATCGAAAAGCGCCATGAACTTGGACCGCCGCAGGACCAGCAGGGACCGCGTCTCGTTCTGCTGCGCGGCGTCAAGCTGGTGGGCGCGCGTGAGCATCTCGAGGCGCGGGGTGACGGTGATCTTCCAGTACACCCAGGTCATCGAGCGGTCCTGCTCGCGGAAGATCTCCTCGTCGGAGAGCGGCTCGCGGGAGCCGGCGCGCTTGGCGTCGCGCTCGGCTAGCTTGCGCTGCGTCGCGAGATAGCGGTCGCGCTGGTCCGGCCGGAGGAGACGCAGGAACTCACGGTCGAACTCGGCGTCGATCTCCTGCATCTGGGCGCTGTAGGCCTCGATCTGCGGACGCAGTTTCTGGATTTCGGCCGCCAACCGCGCGCGATCGAGCTGCCGCTGGCGGCGCTCGCCGCCCGCGGCGGGCGGGGCGAACTCACGCGCCAGCGCGGCCGGCGCCGGGGGCACTGAAGGGCCCGGCTCGGTGAGCAGCCGCGCGAGATAGCCGGCGGCGAACACCACGACGGTGAGGAGGGCGACGAAGACGCGGGGATTCATCGGCCGGGCACGTCAATCTCCTGCGCGAAGGCGACGATGGCGCGCCACTCGGCGAGGTTGCGCTCGTCGGCGAGACGCTGGTTGCGCTGGTGCAGGAAGAGGACCGCCGCGAGGCACAGCGCGACGGTCGCGGCGCTGAGCGCGAACTGGCTGGCGTAGGACGGGACGGTCGCCCCGCGCGCCGCGCGGAGCACCCGCGCGGCGAAACCCGGCCGCAGGCAGGCCGCGGCGGCCTCCCGCAGGGTGGCCCACACACCGGGTCCCGGTCCACGCGCGGCGTCGAGGAC
>SXGQ01886665.1_pt1 | contig 13347 bp, 7 predicted proteins | sample 3178371 | NCBI WGS metagenome assembly SXGQ01 (sample SAMN11356859, study PRJNA531348) | freshwater metagenome | isolation source: freshwater sample F1-20 | place: China: Fuxian Lake, Yuxi | collected 2017-12-25
ACTTGATTTCCGGGGGGTCGGACTTACATTCATTCCCTAGGTAAGCCCCCTCCGGGCTGTTTTGCCTTACCCATATCCCGTTTCATAAATACGCCCATGCTGTCGTTCCGTCATTCCGCCCTCGCGTTCTCGCTGTTCGCTTCCGTCTTCGCGGTCGCCGCCGACGACGCGCAGCCTTCGAAGGAAGGACTCGAGTTCTTCGAGAAGAACATCCGCCCGATCCTCATCGACCGTTGCTACGAGTGCCACTCCGCCGAGAAGAATTCCTCGAAGGGCGGCCTCATCCTCGACTCCCGTGACGGCGCCTACAAGGGCGGCGACGAAGGCCCCGCCGTCGTCCCCGGCGACCTCGAGAAGTCCCTGCTCATCAAGGCCGTCCAGTATACCGATCCCGAGTTCGCGATGCCGCCCAAGAAGACCGGCGGCAAGCTGCCCGACGAGAAGATCGCCCTCCTCGAACAGTGGGTCAAGATGGGTGCGCCGATGCCGGGTGGCGGCGCCGCGAAGCTGACGGGCCTCACCAGCAAGGCCCGTGAACATTGGGCTTTCCAGCCCATCAAGAAGTATCCCGTGCCCGAAGTGAAGAACAAGGCCTGGGTCAAGAACCCCATCGACGCGTTCGTCCTCGCCAAGCTCGAGGAGAAGGGCCTTCAGCCTAATCCGGCCGCGGGCCCCGAAGCCTTCCTGCGACGCGTCTACTACGACCTGATCGGCCTCCCGCCCACCTCCGAGCAGGTCGATGCTTTCGTCAAGGCCTGCGACAACGCCGCGCTCGCCGACTCGCTCGCCGCGCGCACCGGTCGCCCGGCCGGCAACCTCGAAGCCGTCTACACCAAGCAGGTCGACTTCCTCCTCGCTTCGCCGCACTACGGCGAGCGCTGGGCCCGTCACTGGCTCGACACCGCGCGCTACTCCGACACGCGCGGCCTGCAGGTCGACCAGGGCGACAGCCTCTTCCGCGACTATCGCTACGCCTACGCCTGGACCTACCGCGACTACGTGATCAACGCGATGAACGAGGACAAGCCCTACGACAAGTTCGTCGTCGAGCAGCTCGCCGCCGACCGCATCCCGGACATCTCTCCCGACGATCCCCGCCTCGCCGCCCTCGGTTTCATCACCATCGGCAAGCGCTTCGACGACATCCATGACACCATCGACGAGCGCATCGACACCACGACCAAGGCCTTCCTCGGCCTGACCGTCGCCTGCTCGCGTTGCCACGACCACAAGTTCGACCCGATCCCGATCAAGGACTACTACTCCCTGCACGGCATCTTCGCCTCGATCGTCGAGCCGCTGCACCAGACCCCGATCGCGGCCACCGGCAACACCGCCGCCGCCCGCGCCGACTTCCTCAAGCGCCTCAACCAGCTCCAGGACGAGCAGGTCGCCGGCTTCTTCCGCTACATGCGCGAGACCCGCGCCCGTTACGACCGCGAGATGGCCGGCCGTCTCATGATCGCCACCGTCCGCGGCGGTTCCGCCGAGGCCGGCGAATACTCCGAGCGCTACAAGATCGACCTGCAGTCCGATACGGACTTCGCGGCCATGCGCATCCAGAAGGATTCGCCCATCACCGGTCCCTTCGCCGCCCTGGCTTCCGTGCCGTTCGTCTACTTCGCCGAGCGCGCCCCGATCGTCCTCAAGGAATACCTCGACGATCCCGAGAACCGCGTGAACCCGATCATCGCCGCCGGCCTGCGGAACCTGAAGCCGAAGTCGATGCATGACGTCGCCGCCGCCTACCAGCGGATCTACAACGAGAACAAGGCCGCGATCCTCGCCCACCTCAACCTCCTGGCCAAGCCGGGCGAAGATTGGAAGAAGACTTCGCCGGCCATCGCCGAGATGACGGGCTATCCTTGGGCCATCCCGTCCTACGACGAGATCTTCGACAACGAGGAGATGATCTCCCTCTTCAGCACGCGCAAGTTCTGCCAAGACTGGCAGAACCGCCCGATCTACGGCGGCATCGGCAACCGCGAGCCGGTCGCCTACTTCCGTCACGCCCAGATCAACGAGCTCCGCCTCTCCCACCCCGGCGTCCCCGGCCATGCGATGGTCGTCCAGGACTCCGAAGGCGCGAAGGACAGCTACGTGTTCAAGCGCGGCGACAAGAACCTCAAGGGTGAGATCGTGCCCCGCCAGTTCCTCGACATCCTGACGGTCGGCGAGCGTCGCCCGTACGTCGACGGCAGCGGCCGCTACGAGTTCGCCCAGTCCATCATCTCCAAGGACAATCCGATCACCGCCCGCGTGGCCGTGAACCGCACCTGGACCAAGCACTTCGGCGAAGGCTTCGTGAACACGCCCGACGACCTCGGTAACATGGCCGAGAAGCCCTCTCATCCGGAGCTGCTCGATTACCTCGCCACCGATTTCATGGAGAACGGTTGGACGATGAAGCGCCTCCACCGCATGATCGTGCTCAGCAGCACGTATCGCCAGGACTCCGACCCCACCGCCAACCCGCTGGTGGCCAAGAAGGGGCCGGTCGATCCGCTGAAGGTCGACGCCGGCAACCGCCTCCTCTGGCGCGGCAACCTGCGTCGCCTCGACTTCGAGTCCATCCGTGACTCGATGATCCTGCTCACCGGCAAGATGACGACCACCGTCGGCGGACAGCCGGCGAACATCACCGACGAGCCTTTCAGCTATCGCCGCAGCCTCTACGGTTACGTCGACCGCCGCCGCCTCAGCGACACCCTCTCGCAGTTCGACTACGGCGACCCCGACACCTCGAACACCAAGCGCAACTCGACGATCGTGCCCCAGCAGGCGCTGTTCTTCATGAACAACGCCCTCGCGGTCGACGTCGCCCGCGCCGTCGCCGCCCGCAAGGACGTCGCCAACGCGATGTCCGAGGACCAGCGCATCGTCGCGATGTTCCGCTGCATGTTCCAGCGTCGTCCGTCCACCAACGAGATCCGCGTGGCCCAGGAGTTCCTCACCAAGATGAAGATGACGGTCGCCACCTCCAAGGTCCGTCCGGCCAGCAAGCCCGGTGAGCGCGGCAAGGTCGCGGCCCCCGTCGCCCGCACCGCCGCTCCCCCGACCAAGGGCGCGCCGGTGGTGGCTCCGGACGGCGAAGAGAGCATGATGATGGCCGTGACCGGCGGCGGCGCCGAAGGCGTCCTGCGTAACGTGGGCGACATGATCTCCCGCGAACCGCTGACCCCGGTGGAGCTCCTCGTCCACTCGCTCCTGCTTTCCAACGAGTTCATCTACGTCAACTGACGTTTTTGACGGGTTTTTGACGAGGCCGGCCTCCTTCGGGGGGTCGGCCTCTTCGTTTATGGGGCAAAAAGCCCGCATGAATTGGTTGAAACATTCCAGCCGTTGGGGAGTATTTAATACTAGCGGCTATCCCCCTGTCGCCCACCCCTTAAAACCACCATGCCGTCCCTGTCCGCCAGCCTCCGCCTGCTCGCCCTCGTCTCCGTCGCCGGCCTGTCCGCCGCCGACGCGCCTGAGCCGAAGATGGATCCGGCCGGCCTCGAGTTCTTCGAGAAGAACATCCGCCCGATCCTGACCGAGCGTTGCTACGAATGCCACTCGAAGGAGAAGGGCGTGTCCAAGGGCGGACTCATCATGGACTCCCGTCAGGGCATGCTGGCGGGCGGCGACCTCGGTCCGGCGGTCGTCCCCGGCGACCTCAAGAAGTCGCTGATGGTCGTCGCGGTCCATCAGGGCGACCCCGACATCTCGATGCCGCCGCGCAAGGCCGGCGCGAAGCTTTCCGCCACGCAGATCGGACTGATCGAACAGTGGATCAAGATGGGCGCGCCCGCGCCGGCCGGCGCCGGCGGCGCCAAGCTCACCGGTCTCTCCGACAAGGCCCGTGCGCACTGGGCGTTCCAGCCCGTCCAGAACTACCCGGTGCCGACCAAGCTCAGCAATCCGGCCTGGTGCCAGAACGAAGTCGACGCCTTCATCATGGCGAAGCTGGACGAGAAGGGCCTCAAGCCCAGCCCCGCCGCCGACGGCGAAGCCCTGCTGCGCCGCCTGTCCTATGACCTGATCGGCCTCCCGCCCACCAGCGTCGAGGTCGACGCCTTCTCGCGCGACTATGACGCGGCCCTCGCTTACGACGCCATGGCGTTGCGCAAAGGCCAGCCCGTACGCGCCGTGGCCGGCGTCGTCGAGCGCACCGTCGACCGCCTGCTCGCCTCGCCCCACTACGGCGAACGCTGGGCCCGCCACTGGCTCGACACCGCCCGCTACTCCGACACCAAGGGCCTGAAGCGCAACGGCACCATCGAGACCTTCGACAGCTCCTGGACCTACCGCGACTACGTCATCGACGCCTTCAACACCGACAAGCCCTACGACCAGTTCATCATCGAGCAGCTCGCGGCGGACCGCCTGCCGGACCTCGCCAAGGACGACCCGCGCCTCGCCGCGCTCGGCTTCGTCACCGTCGGCAAGCGCTTCCAGAACAACGACGACACCATCGACGAGCGCATCGACGCCACCACCAAGGGTTTCCTGGGGCTGACCGTCGCCTGCTCGCGCTGCCATGACCATAAGTTCGACCCGATCCCGGCGGCCGACTACTACTCGCTCCACGGCATCTTCGCCTCCGTGACCGAGCCTCAGCAGAACCCGGTCATCCGCGACCCGCTGCTCGTCGGCAAGAACGCCCCCAGCAACGCCTACCGCGCCGACTACGAGAAGCGCCTCGCCGCGCTCATCGAGGAGACCGCCCAGGGGTACTACAAGCATCTCGTCGGCATGCAGGCGGCCTTCCATCGCGAGTTCGCCCCGCGCGCCCTGGCCGCCATGGTCGGCGGCTTCCGCAGCACCGCCGGCTTCGACATCCTCAAGAAATACGACCTCGGCGAAAGCCGCGAGCTCAGCTCCACCTTCGCCGCCGTCATGGCCCGCCCCGACCATCCGGTCACCGGCCCTCTGGTCCGCCTGAAGCGCGTCTCCGCCGAGGAGTTCGCCCAGAAGGCCCCTGCGATCCTGGAGGCCGCGCTCGCCGACGCCAAGTCCCCCGTCAACCCGCTCATCGCCGAGGCCTTGCGCGGCCTCAAGCCCAAGAGCATCGACGAAGTCGCGCTGGCCTACCAGGCCGCCTTCAAGAAGCACCGCGACAAGATCCTCGCCCACGTCCAGCTGCGCACGCAGCCCGGCCGCAGGGGCGAGAAGGACGATCCCGCCCTCGCCCAGCTGGCCGCCTTCCCCTGGCCCTTGCCGGACGTCGAGGACATCCGGTCGGTCACCGTCCTGGAGCGTCTCACCGAGACCCGTGATTTCTGCGCGAACTGGCAGGCCCCGATCAGCGCGACCTTCGTCAACAACAACAAGCCTGCGAAGTATTTCAAGTTCGCCGACATCAACGCGCTGGACATCACCCACCCGGGCGGTCCCGGCACGGCCATGGTGATCACCGACGTCGAGAAGCCCCGCGACAGCAACGTCTACATCCGCGGCGACCGCAACAAGCGCGGTCCCGTCGCCCCCCGCCAGTTCCTCGAGGTGCTCGCCGGCCCTGACCGCCTGCCGTTCTACGAAGGCAGCGGCCGCCGCGAGCTCGCCCTCGCCATCGCCAGCCGCACCAACCCGCTGACCGCCCGCGTGCTCGTGAACCGCCTCTGGGCCCACCATTTCGGAGCCGGCATCGTCTCCTCCCCGGACGATTTCGGCAACATGTCCGAGCCCCCGACCCACCCTGAGCTCCTCGACTGGCTGGCCACCACGTTCGTCGAGGGCGGCTGGTCCATCAAGAAGATGCACAAGCGCATCCTCCTTTCCGCCGCCTACCGTCAGTCCGCCAACCCGAGCTCCAACATCCTGCTGACGCAGAAGTCCGGGGTGGATCCGACCAAGATCGACGGCGGCAACAAGTTCCTCTGGCACGCCAACCTGCGCCGTCTGGACTTCGAGAGCATCCGTGACTCGATGCTGCTCCTCTCCGGCAAGCTCGACCGCGCCATGGGCGGCCGCGCCGTCAACATCACCGACGAGCCCTACAGCTACCGTCGGACGATCTACGGCTTCATCGACCGCGACAAGCTCAGCGAGCTCCAGTCGCAGTTCGACTTCGCCGACCCGAACATGGCGAACTCCATGCGCAGCTCCACGATCGTGCCGCAGCAGGCGCTGTTCTTCATGAACAATCCGCTGGCGATCGAAGTCGCCCGCAACGTGAACGCCCGTCCGGAGATGGCGAAGGCCACTTCCGACGACGAGCGTATCACCCAGCTCTATCGCATCATGTATCAGCGCTCGCCCACCGTGCAGGAGCGCCAGATCGCCCGCGAGTTCGTGACCCGCATCGCCGGCTATATCGACGAGCCGGTCGTCCAGGCCCCCTCCAAAGGGGACAAGGCGTCCCGGGCCAAGGCCGAGCGGGTGGCCAAGGCCAAGGCCGACAAGGCCGCTCTCACCAAGGGGCCCTCGACCCCCGAAGTGAAGATCGAGACCTCGGTTAAAGGCGGAAAAATCGTGAATAACACGGAAATGGTCTCCCGTAAGGAGCCTTCCAGCCCCTGGGTCATGCTGGCCCAGTCCATGATCTGCTCCAACGAGTTCGTGTATCTGAATTGATCACCCCACGCTCGAAAGAGTTGTTTTTCCCCAATCCCCCCTCACAATCTAACTAACCTCATCCTCCCCATGAAAGACTCCAGCTGCGGAAATTACGTGCCCACCCCGAACTCGCGCCGCGAGTTCCTGCGCCAGACCGGCCTCGGCATGGGCACGCTCGCCTTCGGCACCATGGTCGCCGACTACCTCGTCAGCGACGCCCAGGCCGAAGTGATGGCCAACCTCAAGCCGCGCAAGGCTCCGCTCGCCGCCAAGGCGAAGCACGTCATCCACATCTTCGCGGGCGGCGCGCCCTCGCACCTCGACACCTTCGATCCGAAGCCGAAGATGAAGGAACTCGCCGACATGTCGGCCGCCGGCATGAATGGCGTCCTCTTCCCGACGCCTTTCGAGTTCAAGAAGTCCGGCAAGTCCGGCCTCGAGATCTCCGAGATCTTCCCGAAGCTCCAGGGCGTGGCCGACGAGATGTGCGTCATCCGCTCGCTGCACCAGGGCATCCCGGCCCACGGCCCGGCCGCCAAGCTGATGCACACCGGCTCGGCGATCCTCTCCAAGCCTTCCCTCGGCTCCTGGGTCCTCTACGGTCTCGGCACCGAAAGCCAGGACCTCCCGGGCTTCGTCTCCCTCGGCGGCAGCTCCGACGCCCGCGCTTCGGCCTTCCTCCCGTCCCTCTATCAGGGCGCCAACACCTCCTTCCGCCCCGGTGCTCCGGCGAACAAGATCATCGCCAACCTCCAGAGCGAATTCACCACGCAGGACGCGCAGCGCAAGCAGCTCGACCTCGTCCGCCAGCTCAACGAGCGCCACATGCAGACCGTCCAGAAGGACGAGCAGCTCGAAGCCCGCATCGAATCCTTCGAGCTCGCCTTCCGCATGCAGACCGCGGCGACCGACGCCTTCGACATCTCCAAGGAGTCTGAGAAGACCCGCGAGATGTACGGCAAGACCGACCTCGGCGCCAAGCTCCTCTGCGCCCGTCGCCTCGTCGAGCGCGGCGTCCGTTTCGTCCAGGTCGACGCCGGCGGCTGGGACCACCACACGAACCTCTTCACCTCGATCGCCCAGCGCGCCGAGAACATCGACGGCCCGGCCGCGGCCCTCATCGCCGACCTCAAGCAGCGCGGTCTCCTCGACCAGACCCTGATCATCTGGGGCGGAGAATTCGGCCGCACCCCGACCACCGCGGGCCGCGTCAACCAGGCTTCCGGTCGCGACCACCACTCCAAGGCCTTCTGCTGCTGGATGGCCGGCGGCGGCGTCAAGGGCGGCATGCACTACGGCGAGACCGACGAAATCGGCTCCCAGGTCGCCGCTGACGGCGTCGACGTGCACGACCTCCACGCCACCATCCTCCGCCTCCTCGGCTTCGATCACACCAAGCTCACCTACCGCTACAACGGTCGTGACTTCCGCCTCACCGACAACTTCGGCAAGGCGGTCGAGAAGATCATCGCCTGAGGGACTCCGGTCCTCCGAGCGAAGGGCGGACGCCGCAAGGCGCCCGCCCTTCCTGTTTTCCGGGCGCCCCGCCGGCTTGCGTTCCGTCGTTCTCGCATTCTAATAGATTCACTCCCATGAGATTCCCCGCGCTCCTCGCCGTCGGCCTGCTCGTCGCCGCCCTCGCTCCGGCCGCGCCGAAGAAGGAGGAATCCCGCAAGGAACCGACGAAGCCGGAACCGAAGCCTTCGGTCGTCATCAAGGCCGATCCGCGCACCGGCGAGCCGCCTCGCTCCGGCGTCAAGGGCGCCGACGCCCTGGGTCGCACGCAGACCCGTTACGACAACGGCGTCACCGCGGTGAAGACGCCGGATCCGTTCGGTGGCTCCACGACCCGTTACAGCAACGGCGTCACCGCCACGATGCGCCCCGACCCGTTCGGCGGTTCGACCACACGCTTCAGCAACGGCGTCACCGCCACGACACGTCCCGACCCGTTCGGCGGTTCGACGACGACCTTCAGCGACGGCACCCGGGCGACCACCCGCCAGGACCCGTTCGGCAACCAGGTCACGACCTATTCCGATGGCCGGCAGGAAGTGCTGCGCCCCGATCCGTTCGCACCGAAGAAGCCCGCTGACGAGCGGAAATAAAACCCCGGCCCGGCACAGGGCGCTTGAAAGGGCCCTGGGTTTGGTCACGCTGATGTTTCACCCCATGAAGCGTCATCTCTCCCTGTGGGCCGCCTTGGCCGCCCTCGTCCTCGCGCTCCCGGCCGTCGCCGCGGAGGCCTTCACCTCCGGTCCCGGTTGGCTGGAATTCCCCGCCGGCAAGGGTCCGGGCGCCGGCAAGCACGTCGTCCTGCTCGCGGGGGACGAAGAGTACCGCTCCGAGGAGTCGATGCCGATGCTCGCCCGCATCCTCTCCGAACGCCACGGCTTCAAGTGCACGGTTCTCTTCTCGCACGATGACGGGGTCATCAATCCCAACAATACGGCCTCCCTCGGCAAGCCCGAGGCCCTCGACAGCGCCGACGCCCTCGTGCTCGGCCTGCGTTTCCGCAAGTGGGACGAGGCCGCCCTCGCGAAGTTCGCCGCCGCCGTTAAGCGCGGCGTGCCGATCGTGGCGACCCGTACCAGCACCCATGCCTTCTCCGGCATCCCGAAGGACAGTCCTTTCGCCGGCCTCAACTGGAACAACCAGGGCGGCTTCGGCAAGAAGGTGCTCGGCGAAACCTGGGTCAGCCACTGGGGCAGTCACAAGTCCGAAGCCACCCGCGCGGTCGTCGAGCCCGGCGCCGAGAAGCTCGCGATCCTCAACGGCGTCGGCCAGATCTTCGGCGACACCGACGTCTATGAAGCCTACCCGCCCGCCGACGCGAGGATCCTCCTCCGCGGACTCGTGCTCAAGGGCATGAACCCGGATGACCCGCTCAGCGAACGCGCCAAGAAGCGCGCCACCGACAAGCAGGAGCAGGGTGTCAACGCTCCCGCGATGGCCGTGGCCTGGGCCCGCGAGGTCCCCAACGAGGGCGGCGGCAAGAACCGCGTGCTGACGACGACCATGGCCTCGGCCAGCGACCTCAAGGACGAATCCCTCCGTCGCCTGCTCGTCAACGGCGTCTTCTGGGGCCTCGCCCTCGAGGTGCCCGTCAAGGCCGACGTGACCCCTCTCGTCGAGTGGAAGCCCGGCAAGTATTCCTTCAATCTTTTCCAACGGGGGCTGCGCGCCGAAGCCTTCGCGGGCGTGCTGCCGCCGCAGGTCGAAGCCCCGCCGCCCGCTCCGAAGAAGAAGAAGTAAGCCGCGCGACGGCTTGATTTCTCCCGGGCGCGCCGACGGCGCGCCCTCTTGTTTCAGGGCCGGATGCCGCGGTTGATCAGCAGCTGGATGAACGCGTCGTTGAAGACCACGTAGGCGCCTTCGCGGGCGGCGGCGTCGCGGACCTCGATGTCGTCCGAGACCACGAACCACGGCGCCTCGACCGTCTTGTCCTTGGCGACAAGATCCATGATGTCATGGTCGGCCTTGGCGCCGGCCCGGCTGAACGTCGCCTTCACGCGGGGATTCGTGATCCTGAGCGCGCTGGGCTGGCCGTCGAAACTCGCCCAGACGTGGAGCCCCGCGGCTTCGTCGGCCAGTTTTTCGAGCAGCTGCGCGACTTTCTGCCGTGCCGGGGCGTCGAGCACGAAACGGCTGTCGCCTTGGGCGTTCTTCTTCGTCGGCAGGCGCAGGCCGAGGTAGGTCTGGCGCAGGCAGGCGAAGTTATTGGCGTCGACCGCCAGGCGGGCCTTCTCGCCAGTGGCCGCGGCGCGCTCGAGCAGGGCGAGCGGACCGGACTGCTTCTGCACATGGAAGGCGGCGTCGGCGAGGTAGGAGCGACGGCGGTGGAGGTCGCGGCGGTAGAGGTCGGCGTGACGCGAGTCGACGAGCCCTGATTGCTCGGCGGCGGAGAGCGCCTGCTCGATGGCCTTGAGCTCACGGCTGTCGGCGACGTTGATCTTGGCCGAGATGCGCTCGAGGAAGGGGTCGGACGGCTGGTCGCGCTTCTCGAGCTCGTAGCGGACTTTTTCGATATGGTCGGTGAGGCGCTTTTCCAGCGCCACGACCTCGGGCAGCGCCTGGCCGGCCGTCCGCTGGTAGCGGCGCAGCAGCTTGAGCATCTCCTCCATCTGCGGGATGGCCTGGCGCAGCTCGTGCTCCTTCGCCAGGAAGGGGTCGGCGTCGCGCTGGGCCTTGCGGACCTTCTCGACGGTCTCGGTGGTCAGCTGGCGGAGCTTGGCGACCTCTTCCGAGGCGGCCTTCAGCGTGCGGGCGTCGGCGAGCCAGGGGCGGATCTCCTCGGAGAGCAGTTCCTCCGCGATCTCACGGGCCCGTTTGGCGACATGTTCGCGGGCGCGTTCAAGTTCCCCGCGCAGGCGGGCGACCTCGGCTTCTTCCTTGGCGAGTTTCGCCTGCAGCGCCTGGGCGTTCGCCTCGAGGGCTTCCGCCGCCTTGGCGGCTTCCTGCGACTGCCGGGTGGCCTCCTCGCGCGCCTTGCGGATCTCGGCGTCCTTGGCCTCGATCTCGTTCGCGTGCTGGCGGCGGATCTGCCGCGCCTCGTTCTCGCGCGCGGCCTTGCCCTGGGAGATCTCCTGCTGGAGCCGGCGCAGCGTGCGGCCGGCCGAGTCCAGGACGTCGGCCGACTCCACCGGCTCCTTCTCCCCGGCGCCGCCGAGCTTGGCCAGCACCGCCTTCCAGGCCTTGGCGTCCGGCTTGGCGGCCTGCGGCTTCGCGTTCGCGAGCAGGCGGGCCAGCAGGTCGGCGGGCAAGGCGGCGTCCTTGTTCTCCGCCCGGTGGTTCCAGACCAGGCAGAGCAGGCCGGCGCGCGGGCCGCCGAGCACGGCGACAAGTTCGTCGAGGTGCTCCAGCAGCCGGGCCTTGTCGGCCCGGAGGCCCTCGGCGAACCAAGGCAGGTGATCCGCGACGGCGGCGGCGTCGTCGGTGAGGTGCGCCAGGCGCTTCTTGAAGCGCCACTTGGCGTCACGCAGGAAAGGCTTGCGATGGATGTAGCCGCCTGGGATCAGCTTGGCCAGGGCGAGCAGGGGGCCGTCCGCGACATGGGACAGTTCCAGGATGAACTGTTCGGAAAGCGCCTTCCGGTGCGGGTCGACCGCCTCGGTCTTGTAGGAGAAATGACCCATGCATGGACCATACCCGCCGGCCGGCGGGGGGCAAGGCCGACGGGCTTGGGCCGCGGCCTTTTTCTTGCTTCGGACTCGCCAGCAGGAAGGGAAGGGGGTTCGTTCGGGCCTGCCTGATGCGTTCGCCTGCCTCCATCGTCATTCCGCTCTGCTCGGCCGTGGGCTACACCCTCGCCGCGATGGCCCTGAAGCGGGCCATGGACGGCGGCCACCCCTGGCGGGTCCTGTTCATCGTCAACCTCATCGGCGCCGTCCTGTTCCAGACCTGGCTCCTGCACGGAGGCCTGCCCTTCACGACGACGAACGTGCTCCACGCCATCCTGGCCGGCACGGCTTTCTTCGTCGGTCAGGTCTTCACGTTCATCGCGATCAGCCGCGGCGACATCTCCATCGCCACGCCGGTGCTCGGCACGAAGGTGATCTTCGTGGCCCTGCTGGTCTTCGTCACCGGCGGCGAGGAGCTCGGCTGGAAGCTCTGGGTGGCGACCTTCCTCACGACCCTGGCCTTGGCCTTGCTCGGCGGCGAGTGGCGGGCCAATCGCCAGCGCCTGCTGGTCAGCGTGGTCTTCGCCTTCCTGGCCTCGGTCGCCTTCGCGGCGACGGACGTGATGCAGCAGCTCTGGGCCCGCGACTTCGGCTTCGGCCGTTTCGCGCCGGTGATGTTCGCCACCGTCGGCGCCCTCTCGTTCACCTTGATCCCGTTCTTTTCCGCGCCCTTGCGCGAGATGCCCAGGCCGATGGTGATCTGGGCTTTCGGCGGAGGCACCTTGCTGACCGTTCAGGCGATGGGCATCGCCTACTGCATCGCGGAATACCACGAGGTCACGGTCACCAACGTGCTTTATAACACGCGCGGCCTGTGGAGCGTGGCGTTGGTCTGGGTCGTCGGGCATTGGTTCGCCAACGCCGAGAAGCAGGTGGGCGGCGCCATCATGACGCGTCGCCTCATCGGAGCCTTGATCCTGCTCGCCGCGGTCTACCTCAGCCTGGCCTGATCAGAGGTCGGCGTTGTCGATCAGGCGTGTCGTGCCGAGGTGGCAGGCGATCGCGATGGCGCAGCCTTTCCCGATGGTCGAGGCGACGGACGCCATGGTCTCCAGGTCGACGATCTCGCAGTACTGCGGCTTGAGCGCCGGCTGCGCGGCCAGGACCGCCTGCGCGGCGGCCCGCAACCGGGCGGCGTCGGTGACGCCGGCGCGGGCCAGCGCCTGCGCGGCTTCCATGGCGGCCGGGATGGCGGTCGCCTGCGCGAGCTGTTCCGGCGTGAGGTAACGGTTGCGGGAGCTCATCGCGACGCCGTTGGGTTCGCGGACGGTTTCGTGGGCGATGATCCGGACGGGGAACAGCAGGTCGCGCGCCATGCGCCGGATCACCGCGAGCTGCTGCAGGTCCTTGCGGCCGAAGACCGCGACGTCCGCTTGGACGGCGTTGAAGAGCATCGCGACCACGGTGGCCACGCCGCGGAAATGCCCGGGGCGGAATTCGCCGCACAGCCCGGCGGAGACGCCTTCGACGTCCACCCAGGTCGAGGCGCCGGCGGGGTAGAAGTCGGGGGCGGACGGGGCGAAGATCAGTCCGGCGCCGGCGGCCTCGCAGCCCCGGCGGTCGTCTTCGAAGGTCCGCGGGTCTTTCGCGAAATCCTCGTTGGGTCCGAACTGGGTCGGGTTGACGA
>SXGQ01291229.1_pt1 | contig 13344 bp, 13 predicted proteins | sample 3178371 | NCBI WGS metagenome assembly SXGQ01 (sample SAMN11356859, study PRJNA531348) | freshwater metagenome | isolation source: freshwater sample F1-20 | place: China: Fuxian Lake, Yuxi | collected 2017-12-25
GGAACGCCGTGCGAGCAGCCGCTCGCCCTCCCGCTCGAGATCCTCCACGGCGTTGCGGGCGTCGAGCAGGGCGAGCCGGCTCTCGCCGTCGCGCGACAGCGCGTCCAGGCGGATCTGATCGGCCTGGGCATCGAGGCTCGTGATGCGTTCACGGGCCGCGGATGCCGCCGCTTCGGCATCGATCTGTGCATCCCGCCGCACCACGCCGCGGGGCACGAGTTCGGCGACGCGACGGGCCCGCTCGTCCAGATACACGAGCTGCTTGCGCAGTTCGTCGCGCGTGCGGGTGATGCCTGCGAGGCGCTCGGCATTGGCACTGGAGGCGCGGTCACGCTGTTCGGCGTGAAACGACTCGAGGCGCGCGAGGCGGGCACGGGCCTGCACCAGGCGGGCGCGCGTGTCTGCGAGGTCGCGGTCGAGCTCGGCGCCGGACAGCGTGGCGATGGCCTGACCGCGGGTGACGATGCTCCCTGGCGTCACGGCGAAGGATGCGATGCGCCCGGCGTCCGCCGTGACGACCTCGCTGAGGCCGGCGCGATCGATGAGGATGCCCTCCCCTTCGATGCGCACGGGGGCGAAGGTGAACACCGCCCAGATGACTGCGGCAATGGCGAGCGCGGCGAACAGGCCGACGGCGAGCCAGTCGGCGCGGCCGATCAGCTGCACCGGCGCGTCGAGGCGCTCCGGATTGGCCATCCGGTCGAGAGCCTCTTTCCTGAAGATCGATTCGCTCACACCCGTTCCTTGGCCCAGGGATCCTGGCGCTCGGACGATGACCCTGGGACGTGACAGCGCATGCTGCCGCAGCCTCGCTCAGGCGGGTGTTATCGCGCGTCGATGGGGCCAGCGTCCAGCACGCAGGTGACCTGCGCAGGCAGGACGATGGCTCCGGGCGTTCAGACGCTGCCGTCGCCCGGGGTCTGCTTGATTGTGATGTGGCTCGTGCCGTCGCGGATCGAACTCGTGCGACTGGCCGCCTCGCGCACCTTCTGCACAGCGGGCAGGAGGAGCCCGATCAGCACGCCGCCCTGGGCGTCCTGCAGTTCGGTCTCGTTCAGTTCGGTGGGTGCCTGTGCGGATTGCTGCGAGGATTGCTGCGGGGATTCCTGTTCCTTGTCCTTGCTCATGACTTCTCTCCGGTGGTGATGCGCGGATACCTGTGGCGCTGCGCGGGGCGCGTGCGCTATGTAGTCCGCGTGTTCCAAGTAGTGCCCCGGCAGGCATGGGGATGCAAGCGACCTGCAGCAAACGTGCGCACCGTCACGGGCGCGTGTGATCACGGGCACGGGTCGGGGAACAATTCGAAAGGGCAGGGCCGATCGCGTGGCCCGGCAACGGAACGCGCGGCGCTGGCTGCGGGACAAGGGGGAAGGATGTCGGTGATCGAATTCGCGCAGGTGGGGATGGCGCCTGCCTGGCACGCTCGCATGTTCCCTTCGCGCATGGCCGTGGCCTCGGCCTACGGTGAGCGGAGCTGGGCCGAGCTCAACGCCAATGCCAACCGGCTGTTGCGGGTGTTCCGCGGTGCCGGCCTGGTGGCAGGTGACGCCGTGGCCATCGTGCTGAAGAACCGGCCCGAGTTCGTGGAGGCACTGCTGGCGACGATGCGCGGCGGCCTGCGGCTCACGCCGATCAACTTCCACCTGAAGGCGGACGAGATCGGCTACATCGTGGACAACTGCGAGGCCCGTGCCTTCATCGCCGACGCCGGCATTGGCGGTGCGGCCGTGGAGGCGGTCGGTCAGGCACCACGCGCCAACCTCAAGCTCGCGGTTGGTGGCGCATTGCCCGGTTTCGCGGACTACGCCGCGGCACTCGCGGCCGAGGACGGCACGGACATCACCGGCCCGGCCCTCGGCGGCACGATGCTCTACACGTCGGGCACCACTGGCCGGCCGAAGGGCGTGTTCCGGAAGGAGCGTGAGCCGGTGATGCCGCAGCTTGCGGGAACGCTGGCCGGCTATCGCCCCGGTGAGGACTGCAATCTCTGCACTGGCCCTGCGTATCACGCGGCACCACTGCTCATCGACGTCGCCCAGCCCATCGTCTCCGGCGTGAGCGTGGTGCTGATGGACAAGTGGGACGCGGAGGAAGCGCTGCGCCTCGTGCACACGCACAAGGTGACGCACTGCCACATGGTGGCGACGATGTTCCATCGCCTGCTGCAGCTGCCCGCCGAGGCGAAGGCGCAGTACGACATCGGCAGCCTGCGCATGATCGTGCACGGCGCGGCGCCAACACCGGTGCACGTGAAGAAGGCGATGATCGATTGGGTGGGGCCGATCCTCTGGGAGTACTACGCGGCGACGGAGGGTGGCGGTGGTTTCATCGTGGGCTCCGAGGAATGGCTGAAGAAGCCCGGCACGGTAGGCAGGCCGCCGCCGGAGTTCGACAACCGGATCCTCGACGACGAAGGCAACCCCTGCGCGCCCGGCGTGGTGGGCACCATCTACATGCCTGCGCCGCAGCGTGGGCGCTTCGAGTACTTCAAGGACGCGACCAAGACGTCCTCGTCCTACCGCGGTGATCACTTCACCCTCGGCGACATGGGCTATTTCGACGACGACGGCTACCTCTTCCTCACCGGCCGCACGGCCGAGCGGATCACCTCCGGCGGCGTGAACATCGCCCCGCAGGAGGTGGACAGCGAGCTGCTGCAGCATCCTGCCGTGCTCGATGTGTGCACGATCGGCGTGCCCAGCGAGGAATGGGGCGAGGCGGTGAGGTCGGTGGTGCAGCTGCGCCCCGGGCACACTGCAGGCCCGGCGCTTGCGAGCGAACTCGTCGATTTCGTGCGCGGCCGGCTCGCGGCCTACAAGTGCCCGCGCACGATCGATTTCGTGAACGACCTGCCGCGCCTGCCCAGTGGCAAGATCCAGCGCCGCATCGTGCGCGAGCCCTACTGGGCAGGGCGCACGAAGCAGATCTGATCGGCGGCTTCCGGCCCCGACGGATGAGGAGGCTGACGATGCATGCGCGCTCGCTGCAGCTCCACGCTTCCATGCTGCGCGTCGTCGCGCCCGTGTTCGTGGTCGTGGCGCTGCTGCACCTCGCGCTTGGCGTACGTGCGGATGTGCTGCTCGGCGCGCAGGTACCGGAACTGCTGCTCGTCGAGCCGTCGCTGAACAGTCAGAACCGCTTCTATGGCGTGAGCTTCGCGTTGTACGGCGTGTTGTTCTGGATCGGCGCGGGCGACCTGCGAAGGTATCGCGTGGTGCTCGCCGCGACGTGGTGGATGTTCCTCGCGGGTGGCATCTCGCGCCTGTACGCCTGGCTTGCGGATGGCCCACCGTCCGGCTGGATCATCGCGCTGACGGTCGTCGAGCTCGTGCTGCCGCCGCTGATGCTGCTGTGGCAGCGGCAGGTGCTGGCCACCGATGCACCCTGAGGGCTGGTTCGCGTGCCGTTCACTCCCGGTGGCGTGCCTCGCTGCTCAGCCCTTCCTCCCCGGCCGGCCGCAACAGGTGCACGAGCACCGCGCCGCAGCCCGTGAACACCGCCGCGGCCGAGGCCCGCAACATCCTCGCCGCATGCCCCTGCGGGGAGAAGTGGGCCCACAGCGCGTGGCTGTAGTGCGCATGCCGGTGTGCGAACAGGCCGATCCAGATCGTGCATGCCACCACGATGCCGACGCTGGCGACCCATGCCGGCGGCATCGGCCGCTGCAGGACGCGGCCGGGCTCGGTGAACCCGGGCCGTGACAGCATGAGGGCAAAGAGCACGAGCACAAGCAGCGCGGCTTCCGCGAACGCGAAGCCCTTCAGCAGCGCGAGCGCAATGCCCGCGACCAGCAGGGCGCGGGTGTAGAGGAAGGCCACCTCGGCCCGGGCGAGCAGCCCGCGCGCCAGCAGCAGCAGGCCCACGCCGACCATGCTCGCGCCGAGGTGGGCGAACTCCAGCACCGGTAGCGGGATGGTCCAGGCGAGTAATGGCACCGTCGCGTCCACGCGCAACCCGGCGCCGGACACCAGCAGCATCGCGCCCACGAAGAACACCAGCACGGCGATGAGCTGTGCCGCGATCGGTTGCAGCACGGGCGTGATCCAGCGCGCGGGGCCGTCATCCGCGAGCCGGAAGCGCGCCCGGTGCAGGTGCAGCTCGTGCAGCACCATCGCAACGGCAGCGAGCAGCAACGGGCCGAGGAAGTAGATCGCGCGGTAGGCGAGCAACGCGCCGAGCAGTTCCGGCACAGGCACCTGAGGCAATGCGTAGATCAGCATCGCCTCGAACACGCCAAGACCACCGGGCACCTGGCTGATCAGCCCGGTCAGGATCGCGATGGCGTACACGCCCGTGAATGTCACGAGGTCTGGTGCGCTGTCGGGCAGCAGCGCATGCGCCACTGCTGCAGCCACGATGGTCTCGGTGATGGCGACCAGGAACTGCGGCAGCGCGATCGCGTAGCCCGGCGGTGCCAGCTCGAAGCTGCGGTAGCGCAGCAGGCCGCGCCCGAACGCCGCCCAGAGCACGTAGGACGTGAGCACCACCAGCAGCACGCAGGCCAGCACCTGGGTCCAGCCTTGGCCGAGGTGCAGGCCCGTCGTTCCCGGCGCCCCGAGCAGGAGTGCGGCGGCGATGACGAAGCCGAGCCCGAGACCCGTGGTGAGCGTGCAGAAGGTGGCGACGCCGCCCACCTCCAGCGCGCCGAGCCCCTGCACCGAGTACATGCGGTAGCGCACCGCGGCGGCCGTGAAGGCGGCGAGGCCGAGGTTGTGCCCGAATGCGTAGGCCACGAAGGACGTGATGGCGATGCGCCGGAAGCGCAGCCTGGGCGGGGTGGCGTCCTGCGGCGCTGCTGTTGCGCTTGCCTCGCCGATCTCCGGCGCGGCAGTGCGCTCGAGTTCGTTGGCCCGCGCCTTCAGCGCCTGCACGTAGCGCACGCCGAGCCAGTCCACCACGGCGAGGAAGGAGTAGCTGATGGCCGTGAGGCCAAGCGCAAGGGCCATCTTGCGTTCGGGGATCGCCTGCAGTTCGTGCAGCACCTGCTTGAGGCTGTACTGCGCCAGCGCGCCGTGCAGGCCGTAGATGACGGCCGCGAATACCACGAGAGAAAGGCCGGCAGTGGCCCACTGTCGCCAGCCGACGGTGGGCAGTCCAGTTGCGGCGGGCAGACTGAAATCTGCCCCATGCAGCGAACCCGCGCGCGTCGTTGCGGGTCCGCTGCGCGGAAGCTGTGGCTCGGATGACATGTGCGCAAAGCGTGGTTCGATACGCGGCAGTACGCGAGCAGAAACCGCCAACGAAGCATGGAAATAGGATGGAAATGGCCGCGGTCACCGCCGCTCGCATACCATCCGGCGCGACATGTACCTGAACGGGAGCCCGCCATGACCACGAAGACGCTGACCTACGCCGACGGCAACACCACCCTCAAGGGCTACCTCGCGTGGGACGAGACTCGCCCCGGCAAGCGACCGGGCGTGCTTGTGATGCCCGAGGCCTTTGGTCTGGGCGAGGGCGCGAAGACACGCGCGCGCATGCTCTCGGACCTCGGCTATGTGGCCCTCGCCGGTGATCCCTACGGCGACGGCAAGGAGTACAGCGACCTGCCCACCGCGATGGTTGCCCTCGGGGCGCTGATGGGCGATGCGTCGGTGCTCCGCGCTCGCGTGCGCGCCGGGCTCGACACCCTTGCGGCGCTGCCCGAGGTGGATTCGACCCGCCTCGCGGTCATGGGCTATTGCATGGGTGGCACCTGTTCGCTCGAGATGGCGCGAGACGGCGCGCCGGTGCGCGGCGTGGTGAGCTTCCATGGCGGCCTGCAGACCCAGCGCCCGGCGCAGAAGGGCCAGGTGAAGGCCAAGGTGCTGGTGTGCCATGGCGCGGACGATCCGCTGATTCCGGCCGAGCAAGTCAGTGCCTTCATCGCGGAGATGAACGCGGCAGGCGCCAACTGGGAGTTCATCAGCTACGGCGGCGCGGTGCACAGCTTCACCAACAAGGACGCCGACGGCACGATGAACCCTGGCATCAGGTACGACGCCCAGGCCGATGCCCGCTCGTGGCGCTCCATGACGAGCTTCTTCGAGGAAGTGTTCTCGGCCTGATGGTCGGTGTGGCCCGCCGACGGGAGGCTGAGGGCGAGATCAAGGGGGAGGTTGGGCGTGAACGAGCGATTCGGTGCGAAGGAACTCGAAGCCTGGCGCCGCGATGGCGGCGTGCTGATCGAGCGCTTCTTCACGCCTGGGGAAGTGGCCGCGGTGCACGGGGACTTCGAGCGCGTGTTCGGCCGCGTTGCTGGCGCGGATGCTGCGCTCGAGCACAAGCAGCCCGGGCAGGTAGGCCGCTTCCATCCGGCGCAGTTCTCGGGTCTCCAGACTGTTCCCTTCGACTGCTCGCCGGCGCTGAACCTGATCGGCGTGCACCCGGCGCTGATCGCGTTCGCGAAGGCGGCGCTCGAATGCGAGCGCGTGCACGTGTACCAGTGCCAGGCCTGGGCGAAGTTCACGGGCGATGCAGACTACGACCAGCCGTTCCACTGCGACTTCTCGAACCACACGCTCACGGTGCCGTCGGAGGACGCCACGAAGAACTCGGTGACGATCCTCTGCTACTTCAGCGATGTCACCGACGCCCATGGCCCGATGAACTACGTCACGCGCGTCGACAGCGCCGCGATTGCGGGGCCCGAGGCGCACCTGCTGCAGGATGTCGAGTCGCGACACGAGCTGCAGCAGCGGCTCAGTGCGGTCGCACGATCGAGCGCATCGCCGGCTGGCAGCGCCTTCCCCTATTCGATCGACGTGTTTCATCGTGGCACCAACCTCACGGTCCCCGGTGGTTGTCGCTTCGCGTTGATGACCTGCTTCAAGAAGGCGGGTGACGAGAGCATCGGCTACACGGCCTGGGCGTTCCACCACACCAGGCCCTGGCGCAACATCATCGAGCACGGCACGCCGGAGCAGCTCGCGTGCTTCGGCGTGCAGCCGCCGGGCGATCCGTTCTGGACCGAGGTGACGCTCGCGCGCGCCCAGGCACGCTATCCAGGCTGGAACCTCGAGCCCTGGCGTGCGGCATTGGGCAGTCCCTAGCAACGCCGCCCAGCTGCCGATGGCCCCCTCCGGCCCGCGGCGATTGCACGATGGGCCCCTGGTTGATGGATCGAAGATCGCGCGTTGTCGGCGCGCGCGGCGATCGTCTGCGTTCGCGCCCCGGGGTTCCAGCGCAGTCACTGCACGTCTTGCCTGCGCGTCGTGCTGTTCGCAGCAACACGAGCCCCACTGCAGCGTCATTCGATACGGAGCCCCAGTAACGAAGGTGCCAAGCTCGTCGGAGTCGCGGTGCTCGCGCTTTCGGCGCACCAGGTGTCTGCCGACGGCGTCGTCGTCAATCAGGCGATATCCGAACAGGAAGTGCTCGCCGCGCAGCAGGGCTGGTGCAAGGCGCTCGTGGACATCAGCACCGCCCACCGCGAGGATGGCCAGCCGGCAGCAAGGCAGCTGGCGGAGCAGGTCATCGATGCCGCCTAAGGCTATGGCTTGGGTGCCGTGCTCTTCAAACCGACGCTCACCGTGAATCCCCGAACCTTCCGTACCACCCGCGCGGGTGCACTGTCGTTTTTCGTGCGGGCGACCCGAACTACCCGGCCGACACGGGCTTTGCACTGAACGGATGCACCCGGTGTGCGATCGACAACTCGGCGGTGTCCATCGCGGGTGACGGCGCGACCACGATGGGCGAGGTCCGCTTCACCGACAAGGACGGCAAGGTGACGACGGTCGACAAGACATGGAGCTTCGTCAAGGACGATGCGGGCAAGCTGCGGATCGTCGTCCACCACTCGTCACTCGGGTACTCGGGCTCGTAGCCGTTCCGCCGGGCCGGGTGACGGCACCCCAGCCGGCTATCCGGCGGGTAATCGCGCCTGGCCCACGCGCAACCCATGCTCGCCGGCACGGCGCCGTCCGGCGCCTCGACAGGAGCACCTCGTGAGCATCCAACCAACCGCGCCCCTCGACGTTGTCCGCGCCTATCTTGCGGCGATGGAGCAGATGGACTTCGACGCTGGCCTGCAGTTCGTGGGCCCCGACTGCGAGTACGTCAATGGCCCGATGGGCACATCGCGCGGGCATGCTGGTGTGCGCGCGCAACTCGAGCCGTTCTTCGCGCCCATCGAGAAGAACGAGTTCATCGTGCGGCGCGAAGCCGCGAGCGGCCCCATCGTGTTCATCGAGCGGCTTGATCGGCACCTGATGGGCGGCAAGTGGGTGGAGTTGCCCGTGAACGCGGTGTTCGAGGTGCACGACGGGCTGATCACCCTGTGGCACGAGTACTTCGACCTCGGGACGATCCAGGCCCAGATTGGCGCCTGACGCCTTGAATCAGCGCGCGGGTGTCAGCGTGATGCCATCCACCGTGATGCCGAAATTGCCGTTGGTGGACGAACTCAGGCGCAGCACCACGCGCGCGGCATCGGCGGTGAACACCCCGCTGTAGGTCTGGTAGGCGTCGAACGCGAGCTTCAGGGGGTCGTGTTCGATGTCATCCCGCAGCAGGGCCTTGCCGCCAGCGCCCAGCACTTCGATGGTGCCGCGTGTGATCGCGCGACCTATTCGCCTGTTGCGCGCATAGTGCACGGTCAACGTGTAGCGCTGGCCGGGGCGCGTTGGAGGGGCGGTGCTGACGATCCCCGCGGTCGCGCCGCTGAGTTCGAGCAGTTGGCGGCCGTCGTGTGCTGCCACGTGGGAACGATTGCCCTGGTTCATCAGGTCGACGCTTCCGAACTCGACCTTCCAGCGACGTCCGCGTGTCTCGATGACCTCGCCGAGTCGATAGGTGCGGCTCACGGGCACGGCGGGCAGCTCGAAGTCTTCCTTCATCGTGGCGTTCGTCGCTGCGCGCGGCGTCGCCGTGCTGCTGGTGCTTGCCGCAGCGGCGACATCCAGCGACAGCATGCCGAGTGCGATGCAGGACGCGCGCGTGGCGGCGGCACGCCATCGCGGTCCCCTGGCCTGGGGCGTCGAACCCTTGATCGCCGTGATCCTGCTCATGATTGACGTGCGCATTGCGGCAGTGCTCACGTTCGTCGTGCTCGTTGCAACAGGGCTCACTGGGGACAGCTCGCCTGCCACTCGCTGCCATCACTGCGCAGGCTTGCGAGCGTGGGCAGGCGCGTGCCAACGTCCGTGCTGGCGCCGAATGACGATGACTGGCTCGCGACCGCGGCACTGCGGAAGTAGATCGAGAGCGCGAAGGGCGCCTTTCCAGGCGCGTTCACGCGATACACACGTCCGCCCTCCGCGGCACCGTAGTCGAGGCAGCCGATCATGGTGAGTGTGGCCCCGCGCACCTTCAGCGCCTCCTGGAGTTCGAACGGAATCAGTTCGCCCTGGCCGCCTTCCCAGCTGACCGCAGCACCTGGGGCGGGCGCGGTGGTGAGGCCGAACTCGACGTTGCCGGCCTCGCCGCCAGAAAGCAGGCCGCTGGCAACCTGGCCCTGGGCCGGGCGCGCGCGCCAGCGCACGTTCGGCAGCGACTTGCGGGCAGTGGGCACGTCGAAGCGTGCGCCCGCGGCGGGCGTCGCTGAGAGCAGTGCGTCGGCAACCGCGGCGGTCGCGGTGACCATGTCCCACTTCGAGCTGCAGATCGACTCGGCCTGGCGTGCCGCGCCTGCATAGGCGGCGATCGTCTCGCGCTTGCAGCGCACCATGAAGGCCGCGCGATTCTCGTGTGCCGAAGCGTTTGCAGCCGCCGCGGCGGTTGGCGTGCCGGTTGGCGCGGCGGAACCACCGCTCGCCATCGCGCCTTGGGTCGTGCTACCTGCCGCAACCTGCTCTGCAGTGGCGGTGGCAATCGAGATGCCGTCCACGGTCAGGCCCGCATTGCCACCATTGAGCGCGGTGAGCCGCAGTGTGGTGCGCGCGCTGTCGGCAACGAACGTGCCCGCGTACCTCTGCTGCGCACCGAAGGCGAGCCTGGCGGGCTCATGCACCAGGTCTGCATGCAGGCGCACGCTGCCACGATCGCCCAGCACGTCCACGCTGGCGCGTGCCGGGGTTCGTCCCAGCCCGCTGTTGCGCGCGTAATGCAGCGTGAGTGCGTAGGTCTGGCCCACGCGTGTGGCGAACTTGGTGATCATCACGCCCGGCCCCGGCGACCCCGCGAGATCCACGAGCTGGGTGCCGTCGTACGCGGTTACCTCGCTCCGCGCGCGCGTGTTCAGCACGTCGACGCTGCCGCTCTCCACCTGCCAGCTGTTGCTGCGCGTGCGCAGCACCTGACCTGCGCGATAGGTCGTGAGGCCGGGCACGGCCGGTGCCTCGAAGTCCTCCTGCAGACCGGCACCGGCACCTGCGAGCGCGGAGGCGACGCGCAAGAGCGTGTTCAGCCTGTCGTTCTCGGCCTGCGCCACGCTGGCGCATGTGGCGAACAGCAGTGCGGCGGCTGCCATCGGCAGACGGGATGCGAGACGGCGCATGGATACTCTCCTGGGATGAGCCCGTGCCAACCGGCCGTCCGTGCGGTGTTCAATGCGGGCGTTTGTTGCGACCATCGGCCAACGTCGAATGGCGACAGTGCGAAGGGGCAGACGATGCAGACCAGACCAACCGATCGAACCGTATTCCAGAACGCCTGGGTAGTCGATGACGTGGAAGCCGCGGCGATGAAATGGGTGCGCGAACTGGGCGTGGGCCCGTTCTTCGTCACCGAGTATCGTGGCCTGCTCACCGATGTGACCTACCGCGGCAAGCCATCGAAGCTCGACATGATCGTGGCCATCGCGCAGGCCGGCAACGTGCAGATCGAGCTGATCCAGCCGCTGGTGGACGAGTGCGCGTACCGCGACAGCGTGAAGCCCGGCACGATCGGCTTCCATCACATGTGCGTGTGGACGCACGACATCGCGGCAGACACGGCCTACATGGAGCGCCTCGGCTATCCGGCCGCGAACATGGGCCACGCAGGGCCCGTGACCTTCGCCTACTACGACACGCGCCCACTCATGGGCTGCATGCTGGAAGTCGTGACGAAATCGGACGCAGTCGTGGAGCGCTTCGCGCAGATCGCGCGCGCGGCCGAGGGTTGGGACGGGAAGGATCCGATTCGGGGGCGGTGAGGGCTGGTCTCGGGCGATCCCCGCGTGGGCCCGGACGGGACACGTCGAACATCCGTCAATGTTCCCGCGACTGCACGCACTCGAGCACTTGCACGCGGCGAGTGCAGGGCGGACGAACAGGGGGTGGGCGTCGTTCGTCCGCCGTGCCGCATGCGCTGCGCCCTGGCGCGCATGTGGCCTTCCGGACGCATGGTCTCGTGGGCGCCCGGCTGCAGCGTCTCCCATCCGTAGCGCAGGGTCCTTGTCGCCATGAAACTCGCACGCATCCTTGTCCTGGCCGCCGCGTTGCCAGGCACCACCGTAGCGCTTGCCGAGCCCAGTCTCTGCACACGCGACGAAGTCACGGAGTGGTCCTGCTCCGTGAAGGAAGCGGTCCATTCCCTGTGCGCATCGCGCGATCTCGGTCCGAGGAGTGGCTACCTCCAGTACCGCGCACGCACGCGTGAAGGCATGGCGTCTGTCTTTCCTGATCCACCTCGGCATCCAGCAGGGCTCTTTCGGTTGCGACTGGCTCCGCGTGGCGCATCGTTGCGCTTCACGATTGGGGGCCGCGAGCACTGGATCCACGAGCCACTGGCCGGATCGACGTCGATCGAAGTCCTGGAGGCGGGCAGGTCCTCGGGCGTCCTCGACTGCGATTGGTCAACGGATACGCTGACGTTGACTGCCACGCAGAACCGTTTTCGACGCATCGGGATCTTCCCGTGAGCGCGCACAAGCAGGCTGGGCAACGCCGGCATCTGGGCGTGCCCGCCGCAGGCGCTGACATTGTGCGGTTCACGCGCGCTTCCCGATGATTACGGACAAGCCTGCTCGCCGGGATCGAGCGGGCCAGGACTTCGTTCGAGGCAGGTGAACCCACCCGGCTGACGATCGGCGGGTTGCCCGCCGCGCGCATCGAGTGGAGGGGCATGCTGCGTGACTTCCGGATGAGCGGCGTCATCTACTGCGTGCTGGTGGGTTGAACGTTGGTGTCCTTCCACACGCAGGGCTTCAGCGATTCACCGCCGCAGGACCGAGCGGATGCGATCCGCGCCATCGAGGCCGCACGGTTCGGGTTGCCTGGCCGGCCAAGATCCGGTGCCGCACGCCGGATCGCACTGCGCGATCGGGTGCGCCCTGTGATCAAGCGCGTGTGCTGCCAGCCACGGCGGATCCGTTCGCGCGCTCAGGCGTTGCCCGCTGCATCAGCCGGCCCGATGAGATCCCAGAGATTCCCGTACAGGTCGCGAAACACGGCCACGGTGCCGTATGCCTCGGTGCTGGGCCCGCGGATGAACACGACGCCTTTCGCGGTGTAGTTCGCGTGGTCGCGGTGGAAGTCGTCGGTGTTCAGGAACAGGAACACCCGGCCGCCGGTCTGGTTGCCAACGCGGCTCAGCTGTTCCGGTGTGGCCGCGCGCGCGAGCAGCAGCCGTGACTCACGTGCTCCGGGAGGTGCCACGACCACCCAGCGCTTGCCGTGCTCCGGCAGCGGCGTGTCTTCCACCAGTTCGAAGCCGAGCACTTGGGTGTAGTAGGCGACGGCTTCGTCGTAGTCCGGTACGACGAGCGAGACGAGGCCGAGGTGCTGGGGCATGAGGTGCTGCGCTCCTGATTCGTGGGCGACGGTGTGTGCATGAAGGTCGTTTCCCAACAACGAAAAAGGGGCGCACCCTCGCGAGTGCGCCCCCCCTCCGATACGGACTGGCTTCCGGCAGAAGTCAGGCCGCGACTAGCGCCCTTCCTTCTCCATCATCTTGTCCACCATCCCTGACGGCACTTCGGAGTAGCGGTCGAACTCCATCGTGAACGTGCCGCGGCCGGATGTCGCCGAGCGCAGGAAGTTGATGTAGCCGAACATCTCGGACAGCGGCACGAAGCCCTGCACGAATGCGTTGGTGCCCTTCTGGCCCTGCTCCACCACCTGGCCGCGACGGCGGTTGATGTCGCCGATCACGTCGCCGAGGTACTCGGCGTCCACCACCACCTCGATGCGCATCATCGGCTCGAGCAGCTTGGGCTTGCTCATCTTGTGCGACTCGCGGAAGCACGCACGGCCGGCGATCTCGAACGCGAGGGCCGACGAGTCGACCTCGTGGAACTTGCCGTCGAGCAGGCGGGCCTTGAAGTCCACCACCTCGTAACCGGCCACCTGGCCACTCTTCGATTCGGTACGGATCGCGTGTTCCACCGAGGGGATGTACTCGCGCGGGATGCGGCCGCCGCTCACCTCGTCCACGAACACGATGCCCGAGCCCGTCTCGCCCGGCTCGAACACCATCTTCACCTCGGCGAACTGGCCTGAA
>SXGQ01735988.1_pt1 | contig 13344 bp, 16 predicted proteins | sample 3178371 | NCBI WGS metagenome assembly SXGQ01 (sample SAMN11356859, study PRJNA531348) | freshwater metagenome | isolation source: freshwater sample F1-20 | place: China: Fuxian Lake, Yuxi | collected 2017-12-25
ACCAGCATGGTCTGGGAGCGCGACATCCCCGCCGAGCAGGTCGAGTACCACGTGCACGCGTTCCAGCGGGTCGCCGAGGTGCTGGCCGCCCGGGCCGAGCAGCAGGGGAGTGCCGCCCCGCCGGAGGGCGAGGACTTCTACCTGGCGCTGCTCAGCGGGGTGCTGTCGGCGCTGGAGGCCGAGGGTCCGTCGAGCGCGGCCTTCGCCAAGCACCTGTCCGAGTTCTGGCCGGGACGCGACCCGCTCGGCTGACCTGGCGGTCCTCCGGGGCGCTCAGCCGGCCAGGGCCTGGGGCAGCTGGTCCACCCGACGGGCCGCCGTGGCCCAGCGGCGCTCGGCCAGCACGCGGGCCAGTCGGGCATCCGAGGCGGCGTAGGCGTGGAGCGCCTCGCGGGACAGGTCGTGGATCCGCTCGCGGTCGACCTCGATGGGTGCGAGCCCGACGAAGCGGGCGATGGACTTGAGCGAGCACGAGATCCGCAGCGCCGGTCCGACGTCGTCGCGGTACACGCGGTAGGCGTCGAGGTGGCCGTGGCCGTACCAGGCCGCCCGGTAGCAGCAGTCGTGGCCGGGCAGCGGCTCGTGCCGGTGCCGGATGCGAGGATCGGCGACCAGCTGCAGCCCGAGGCGCAGTCGCCAGCGGGCGGCGCGGTCGGCGATGAACGGCAGGTCGAACGCCGAGCCGTTCCACGTCGCCAGCACCCCCGGCGGCAGCTCCCCGAGCCGCTCGTCGAGGCCGGAGAGCAGCTCGTCCTCGGGCCCGTCGAAGAGCTCGTCCACCCCGCCCGTGGACAGCGCGACCGCCACGATGCGGGACACGCTCGGATCGAGCCCGTCGACGGTCGTGTCGGTCTCGATGTCGAGGCCGTAGATCGGAAGTCGTCGCAACCGCTACCCCCTTGTTGCTCCTCGATCGTAGGGACGGCCCGGACGCAACCGGTGGATCCCTCGCGTCAGCGCAGGCCGGGCAGCGGGAGGTCGAGGAGGCTCTTCACCCGATCGGACACGTCGGGGGTCAGGGGCTGCTCGAAGCGGTCGATGCGGAACGAGAGCGCCAGCTCGCCGTCGCTGGCCTCGACGCCGTCGAGGCGGGCGCTGCGGGGCAGCGGCGGTAGGGGCAGGTAGCCGCGCAGGAACCGCACCATCGTGGTCGGGACCCCGAGCAGGGAGGCCTTGGTCGGCTGCAGCTGCACGAACCCGCCGACGACGGTGGGCATGGTGACGACCTCGCCCATCCGGATTCCGCCGAAGCCGGTGGTGGTCACGACGCCCTCCTCGGTCAGGCAGAGTCGCAGCGGCAGGCGGAGGTCCTTGGTCCAGCGGTCGACGTTGTCCTGGGACACCACGGCCTTGAACCCGACCGGCCCGGCGACGAGCACCGGCGGCAGCCCGGGCTGGACCCGGACGTGCTCGGCGCGCACCACGAAGCGGTCGACCACCAGCCCGGCGACCGCGTACGCAGGCAGCTCGAGCTTGACCAGGTCGACCTCACCCCGGAGCAGTCCGGCGGGGGAGACCTTCAGCTGGGGTCGCAGCGGCCGCCCGAGCATGGCCTCCGACACGACGTCGAGCAGCGCGACGAACAGGTCGTGGGCCGGCCGGTAGGTCGCCGCCTTCTCGGGCGTCGGGATCCGCGGACGGTCCGGGCCCTCGTCGGGGCGTCGAGGTTCAGCGGTGTCGGGCAACGACGGGGATGCTACGGACCCCCGCCGGCGGACCGGGGTCAGCTGGCGGCGCGGCGCCGGGCCCCGACCGGGTTGGGGACGGGGAAGCCGGCGCGGGTGCGCTCCTCCTCGTTCTCGCCGCCCCAGTAGCCGAACTCGCGGCGCTCGCGGGCGAAGTCGCGGCACGGCGTGCGGGCCGGGCAGACCCGGCACAGCTCAGCCGCCTTGGCCTCACGCCGAGCTCGGGCCTGGGGCCGCTCGGCGAGGGGCGCGAAGAACAGGTGCGTCTTCCCGGCACACGCGCCCAGTGCCATCCAGTCCTGGCCGGCCCAGTTCCCCAGTGCGACGACGTCGTCCACAGCCCTCTCCCCATGCTCGTTCGTGACCGGTCTCCCGGTCGGTCCCTCTCCGTGCCGACCACGGCAGTGGGCTGTACTGCGCGTGGCCGAGCAACCACCAAACTACTTCTCGTGTTGCGGTTGGTACAGAGGGTGAGGTGAATGCGGCCTACGTCCGTTTCGCCCCCTTCGCTACAGGAGGCGGGCGGCGAGCTCGGCGAGCGGGGAGCGCTCGCCCCGCAGCAGCCGGACGTGGCCGAACAGGTCCTGCCCGGCGAACGCCGTGACCAGCGCGGTGAGGGCGTTGGTCTGCTCGGACAGGAAGGCGGCGTCGATCTGGCTCGTGTCGCCGGTGAAGACGACCTTGGAGTCGGCGGCGATCCGGGTGAGGATCGTCTTGCCGACCTGGGGCGACAGGTTCATCGACTCGTCGATGATCACGAAGCTCGAGTGCAGGGTGCGGCCTCGGAGGTGGGTGACCGACTCCATGGTGAGCTGGCCCCGCGCCCGGATCTCGTCGAGCACCTCGGCCGCATCCTCCCGCTGGCGCTGGCCGGTGTGGTCCGGGCCGGTCAGGGCGTAGACGGCATCGGTGATCGCCGCCATCCACGGGTCGAGCTTCTCGTCGAGGGTGCCGGGCAGGTAGCCCACGTCGGCCTTCCCCACCGGCACCACCGGCCGGTACACGCAGATGCGGGAGTAGCGGCGCTCCTCGACCACCTGCTGGAGGGCGGCGGCGACCGCGGTCAGCGTCTTGCCGGTGCCGGCCGGGCCGTCCAGGGCGACCACCTTCACGTCGTCGTCGAGCTGCAGGTCGAGGGCGAAGCGCTGCTCCTGGTTGCGCGGCCGCAGGTCCCAGGCGTGGTGGTCGGTGCCGACCAGCTCGAGGCCGTGCGCGTGGCGGCGGACCAGGGCCGACTGGCTGCCGGCGTGCAGGACGCCGAACTCGTTCACCCGCAGCGCGGCGACGACGCCCTCGGTGAGCGGGCCGTCGAGGTCACCGGAGTAGATGGCGTCCACCACCGCGGGCTCGACGTCGAGCTCGTGCCAGCCGTTGTTGCCGTCGCCCTGGCGGACGCTGTCGAGTGGATCGTGCTCGCAGGAGTCGAGACCGAACGTCGCCGCCTTCACCCGCATGCCGGTGTCGTTGGAGACGAGTCTCACGGGTCGTCCGGCGTCGAACCGCTGGCCGAGGGCGGTGCCGATGATGCGGTTGTCGGGCTTGTCGGGGTCGAGGCCGTGCTCCCGGAGCAGGCTGACCTGCACGCCGTTGAGGGCGACCCGCAGGGTGGCGCCGCCGGGCAGGGGCTGGGGCGTCTCGAGGTCGCCGCCGGCGTCGACGCGGATCCGCTCGATGCGGCGCAGCACGTCTCGGGCGGACATGCCGACCGGGTCGAGCCGCTTCTTCAACCCGTCGAGCTCCTCGATGACCGTGAGCGGCACGATGAGGTCGCAGTCCGGGTAGCCGGCCAGGACGCCCTCGGGATCGGCCACGAGGGCCGACGTGTCGAGCACGACCTGGGTGCGGGTGCCCGCCTCGACGTCCGGGAGCATCGGCTCCGTGGGCGCGTCGATGACGAGGGCAGGGTCCGGGGTCATGCAGCCTCCTGAGGGCGCAGGGCACGGCTGAGCGCCGGGGCCGAGGATCGGCCGGGTCGTCGTGCCGGGAAACGGACGAACACTGCTCCCGATGATCGTCCCGCGCCCGGTCGCGCGCGCGGATGCTCAGGCCTTGTTCACACTGCGGACATCGAGGGTGCCCAGTCGCGCAGGTTCGCACGGAGGTCGGTGCCGTCGGTGACGGCGTGGCCGTACCAGTCGTTGTTGAAGTAGGCGTACACGTCGATGCCGTCGTCCAGCCAGGCGGCGTACCGCTCGGCGTCCTGCGCCATGCGAGCTGATCCGTACAACCCGTTGTACGGGTGGTCCAGCGCATCGGGTCCGTGGTAGCGGACGTAGGTCCAGTCGGTCGTGAGGACCCGGGGGTGGTCGGCGATCAGGTCGTGGATGCACAGCGCCACGCCGTGCTGGGCCAGGGCGTCGAAGACCTCCTGGTGGACCCAGCTCGGGTCGCGGAGCTCGACCGACCAGCGGATGTCGTCCGGCAGCAGCTCGAGCACGGCGACGAGCCGGCCGACGTCTCGGCCCCAGCTCGGCGGCAGCTGGAGCAGGTTGGGTCCGAGGTGGTCGCCCAGCCGGCGGATGCGGTCGAGGTGCCGGGGCAGCCACAGCTCGGGGTCCTTCAGCTTCTTGCGGTGGGTGCAGAACTGCCCGACCTTGGCGGCGTAGGTGAACCCCGGCGGGGCCTGCTCGCGCCATCCGTCGACCTTCTCGGGCGTGGGCAGCCGGTAGAAGGTGTTGTTCAGCTCGACCGTGTCGAACAGCTCGGCGTAGTGGCCGAACCACGTCCGGGCCGGTGCCTTCTCCGGGTACACGGGGCCGCGCCAGTCCTTGTAGGACCACCCGGAGCATCCGATGCGTGCCACTGCCACCGTCATCTCGTACCCGCCCGCACCGGGCAGGATGCGGCATGGCCGAGTGCACCTTCTGCCGCATCGTCGCCGGCGAGGCGCCGGCCCACGTCGTGCTCGACGACGAGGTGGCGATGGCCTTCCTCGACATCCGGCCGCTCTTCCCCGGCCACGTCCTGCTCGTGCCGCGCGACCACGTGGAGGTCCTGCCCGACCTACCGGTCGACCAGGTGGGCCCGCTGTTCGAGCGCGCCCAGCGGATCGCCGCCGCCGTGGTCGACGTGCTCGGCGCCGAGGGCAGCTTCGTGGCGATGAACAACACCGTCAGCCAGAGCGTTCCGCACCTCCACGTGCACGTCGTGCCTCGCACCAAGGGCGACGGCCTCCGAGGGTTCTTCTGGCCCCGCACCGGCTACGACACCGAGGACCACGCCGCCGACGTCGCCACCCGTCTCCGAGACCACCTCTCCATCTGAGAATTGCTCCCGTTGTCAGGACCCTCCTGACAACGGAACGCAACTCTGGTCGGAGGTCAGGGTTCGAAGGTGACCTGGGGGTGGCCGTCGGTGACCACGAGGGTGGCGGGGATGCCGAGGAGGTCGAGGGCGTCGCCGTGCCAGTCGGGGGAGACCACCGAGACCACCGCGCCCTTGTGCTCCCCGGCGATGATCGTGAGCTCGACGGCCACGCCACCACCCTCGGCGTCGTCGGCGTCGAACACCAGGGCGTCGTAGGTCCCGTCCTCCAGCACGGCGTCGGAGGCTAGGACGGCGGTGCCAGACTCGGCGCCATGGCCGTCATCGTCGTCACAGGTGCGAACTCCGGCATCGGCCGGGCCACCGCCGTCCACCTCGCCGCCGCCGGCCACACCGTGCACGGGGCGATGCGCGACCTCGGCAAGGGGGACAAGCTCCAGGACGAGGCGGCTGCTGCCGGAGCCGAGGTGACGCCGCTGCAGCTCGACGTCTCCGACGACGACTCGGTCCGCGCGGGCATCGCCTCCGTGCTCGACGCCGAGGGTCGCATCGACGTGCTCGTGAACAACGCCGGTCTCGGGTTCAACGCGGTCGTCGAGGAGATCGACATCGCTGCGGCCAAGGAGGTCTTCGACGTCAACTACTGGGGCGTCGTGCGCTGCACGCAGGCCGTGCTCCCAGGCATGCGCGAGCAGGGCTCGGGGACCATCGTCAACATCTCCTCCGTCGCCGGTCGCCTCGCCGCCATCGCCCAGTCCGTGTACGCCTCGTCGAAGTGGGCGCTCGAGTGCCTCAGCGAGAACATGGCCCAGGAGCTGGCCCCCTTCGGCATCCGGGTCAAGGTCGTGGAGCCGGGCGTGACCCGCACGGCGCTGCTGGCCAAGCACCAGGAGCTGCACCTCGACTCGCCCTACGCCGACGCGTACCGCCGGATGTTCACCATGTACATGGCCGGGATCCAGGCGAACGTCCGCCCGTCCGAGGTGGCTGCGGTGATCCAGGCGTCGATCGAGGACGACTCCGCCCGTCTGCGCTACGTCTGCGCCTGGGGTGGGGAGGAACTCGCAGACGGCCGGGCCGGGGTCAGCGACGACCAGTGGTTGGAGCTCGGCACCGCATCCGACGACGACGAGTACTTCGACCGCTTCGAGCAGGCGTTCGGCCTCGACATCCGCAGCGGCGACATCCGCACCGACGAGCAGCGGGCCGCCGGTCTGTAGCCCTTGCAGCCATGAGCCTGCGCGGCCACCTCCTCGTCGCCGAGCCGACCCTGGACGACCCGAACTTCGCCCGGACGGTCGTCTACCTCATCGAGCACTCGGAGAGCGGTGCGCTCGGCCTCGTCCTGAACCGGCCCGGCGAGGTTCCCGTGCACGAGGCGGTCCCGGCGTGGGCCCCCTACGTCGACGGGGTCGGCCTCGTCTTCGTCGGGGGCCCGGTGAGCCCGGAGGGCGCGATCTGCCTGGCGCAGTGCCGCAGCGCCGGCCCCCAGGAGAGCCTCTTCGCCGGCACGCCGGAGCACGAGCCCGCGGCGCTCTTCAAGCCGATCACCACGACGATCGGCGCTGTCGACCTCCACGGCGACCCCTCAGACGCGCCGGGTGGGATCACCGCCTTGCGCGTCTTCGCCGGCTACTCGGGCTGGTCCGGCGGCCAGCTCGAGCTCGAGCTGGAGAACGGCGGTTGGTACGTCGTGGAGGCGGAGGACTCCGACATCTTCACCGACCGCCCGGAGCAGCTCTGGCGAGAAGTGCTGCGCCGCCAACCGGGGTCGCTGCGCTCGGTGGCCTACTTCCCCACGGAGCCGGGTTCGAACTGAGCACGCACGGCGGGACATAAGATGCCTCTGTGTCCCAGGTTGAGATCCCACTCGGCGAGCACGACCCCATCGCACGCGAGCTGATCGAGTCGTCGCTCTCGGGCATCGGGATGGCCGCCGCCGGAGCGAACGTGATCATGCAGCTCTCGATGCTGCCGGTGGGTCACGGGGTGGCGAGCAGCAGGGTCGACGGCGGCCGGGTCGACAAGCACCCGATCAAGCGGGCCCGCACGACGCTGGCCTACCTCGCCGTCGCGCTGCTCGGAACCGACGAGGAGCGCGAGGCGATGCGGCGGGAGGTCGACCGCCAGCACCGCCAGGTGCGCTCGCTCCCCGGGGACCCGGTCCGGTACAACGCCTTCGACACCGACCTGCAGCTGTGGGTCGCAGCGTGCCTCTACAAGGGGACCCAGGACATCGACCGGGTCGCCGGCATCGAGCGGACCGAGGAGGAGGCCGAGCGCGTCTACCGCTACTGCGCCCGCCTCGGGACCACCCTGCAGGTGCGTCCGGAGCAGTGGCCGGCTGACCGGGCGGCCTTCCAGCAGTGGTGGGACGAGAGGGTCGACCAGATCGAGATGGACGAGCTGACCCGCACGTACCTGCAGGGCATCGCCCGGGCCGAGTTCCTCGGACGGCCGTGGTCGACGCTGCTCGGGCCGCTGGCCGAGCTCCAGGCCGTGGGCTTCCTCCCCGAGCGCTTCCGCGAGGAGCTCGGGCTGCCGTGGAGCGCGCGCCACCAGCGCGCCTTCGACGGGCTCATGTCGACGTGGGCGGCGGTCGACCGGCGGCTCCCCGGTCCGATCCGGCGCTTCCCCTTCAACGCCTACCTGTGGGACACCCGGCGCCGCATCCGACGGGACCTGCCCATCGTCTGAGCCGCTGGCGCTCCCGCCCGGTCAGCCGGAGTGGAGCGAGAGCTCGATCCGCACCACCTCACCGCTCCGGGCGAGAGAACCAGTAGACGCCGGCTCGCATCCGACCCATCGGCAGGGGCACCTCGAAGTGGGTCTCGTCGTACGCCCGCAGCTCGAGCGGTCGGAACAGGTCGACCGCCTGCTCTCGGGTCAGGTGCCGGGGACCCTTGGGCACCGGGATCCGCGGTCGGTGGGCGAAGTGGACCAGCACGTAGTCGCCGCCGGGTGCCAGCCACTCGTCGAGCCGGCTCCGGTAGGCGCCGACCCTGACCTTCGGCAGGTGGTGCAGGCAGCCGGAGTCCAGCACCACGTCGAACCGCGTCGGCGGTGCGTACGTGACCACGTCCTGCTCCAGCAGCTCGACCCCGACCCCCGCTCGCTCGGCACGCTCCCTGGCGGCGGCGAGCGCTGCCGGGACGAAGTCCACGCCGACCACGGACCAGCCCTGTTGCGCCAGGTGGACGGCGTTGATGCCCTCACCGCAGCCGAGGTCGAGGGCCCGACCCGGTCCACTGCGTGCGGCGACCGCCCGTGCGAGGAGCGTCGGCGGCTCCTCCCGGTGCCACGGGAGGGAGTCGACGTCCGCCGCCCGCCGGTAGAGCCGGGCGAAGATCGTCTGCTGCAGGTTCATGGTCGGTCGGCGACCTGGAGCACGACCCACTCGTCGGACACGGCGGTGACCTCGCCACCGACGAGCTCCCGGTAGGAGCCGGCGAGCGCAGCCGGGTCGGGGCAGTCGATCACGACGGTGCGCATGCGGGCGATGGCCACGAGGTCCTCCCTGTTCAGAGCCGATCGATCTTCTTGAAGCCCTCTGCGAGGTCGCAGCCGCCGAAGCGCCCCCACTCGCCGAGGCGTCCCGTGATGCGGTCGGCGAACGCCGCCCACTGGTCCTCGGCGGCGGGGTCGTCGAGGGCGACGCCCATGGTCGTCTGGAACTGCGACTCGTGGGCCCGCAGCGCCGCGAGCTTGGCGTCGACGTCGCGCTCCGCGAGCGACTCGACGTGGTCGGGCTCGTCGGCCTCCCAGAGGAGCAGCACGTCGGGCCGGTGGTGGTCGAGCTCCTGCTCCGGGAAGAACAGCGGGTCACGCGCGGCGACGATGCCCTCCACGGCGAGCAGCCCTGCGTGGCGGTGGTCGGAGTGGAGGCGGTACCGCTTCCACGGATCGTGGCCGAGCACGACGGCAGGCCGGAGGCGGCGGATCCAGTAGGCCACCTGCCAGCGCTGGCGCAGCGACGAGTCGAGCTCGCCGTCGGGCCAGCCGAGGAAGGCGACCTCGCCGGTGCCACCGAGCGCCTTCGCTGCCGATCGCTGCTCGACCTGTCGGATGGCGACGAGCTCGGCCGGGTCCTGGCCCGGGTCCCAGGTGCCCTTCGACCCGTCGGTGCACACGAGGTGGTGGACGGTGCAGCCCGCTGCGGCCCACTTGGCCAGCGTGGCGCCGGCGCCGAACTCGACGTCGTCGGGGTGGGCGCCGATGGCCAGCGCAGAGGTGGGGACGGGGAGGTCCCGGCTCACGCCGGTCGAGGTGCCCGGCGGGCCAGGCGTCGGCAGGTCGGGAGCGCTCATCAGTAGTGCGCGGGCAGGACCAGGTCGGCCGGGTGGTCGACGTCCCACCCGAGACGAGCATCGCGGACGACCCGGACGGGCAGGCCGAGCCGCAGCCCCTCGGCGCGGTGGCGCTCGAACGACCCGGCGCCGTAGGAGAACCGGAACCCGGCGGTCGCCGGCACGGCCAGCACGTTGGTGCCATCGAGGCGCCGGTCCGGGACGATCGTGATCCCCACGGTCGCCGCGACCCAGGCCAGCGAGGTGGCAAGGGGGAGGTCGGAGTGGGCGACGACCACGGTCCCGACACCGCGACGGGACAGCTCGTCGACCCCGGCCTGCACCGCACCGTTCAGGCCGAGTCCCGGTGTCCAGATCACCTCGGCACCGACCGAGGTCGCCCACGTGCGGACCTCGACGTCGTCGCACACCACCGAGACCGGGAGCGGCGCTGCGGCCGCCAGGACGATCTCGGCCATCTCGCGGGCGAGCGTCGACCGAGCTGCCGCGTCGAGGTGCTCGGCCAGGCGCACCTTCGCCCGGGTGAAGTCCTTGACCGGGACGACGACGGCGATGGGGGGTGCGGCCATGCAAGGCGCAGTGTACGGACGGCCCCGTCGCCCGGGTCGGTCCCACCCCCGTCACTAGGGTGCGCCCCATGTCGTCGATCAACGTCGCCGTCCTCGGTGGCGGTTCGTGGGGGACCACCGTCGCCCACCTCTGCGCCCAGAAGGGGCCGACCACGCTCTGGGCCCGCTCGGAGGAGACGGTCGCCGACGTCAACGAGGTCCACCGCAACCGGCGCTACCTGCCCGACTACGACCTGGACCCGTCGCTGCGGGCCACGACCGACTTCGCCGAAGCGCTCGACACCGCCGATCTCGTGGTCATGGGCATCCCGTCGCAGGCCTTCCGCGAGACGCTGCGCGACGCCGTCCCCCACATCCGCCCGTGGGTCCCGGTCGTCAGCCTCACGAAGGGCCTCGAGCTGGACACCGGGCTGCGGATGACCGAGGTCGTGCACGAGGAGCTGCCCGGCCACCCGGTCGGCGTCCTCACCGGTCCGAACCTGGCGAAGGAGATCATGGCCGGCGCCGCCACGGCGTCCGTGCTGTCCATGCAGGACGATGCCGTCGCCCAGGCCCTGCAGGCGCTGTTCGGTGGCGAGGCGTTCCGCGTCTACACCAACGACGACCTGGTCGGGTGCGAGCTCGGCGGCGTCTTCAAGAACGTCATCGCCATCGCCGCCGGCATGGCCGACGGCATGGGCACGGGCGACAACACCCGAGCTGCGCTCATCACGCGTGGCCTGGCCGAGATCACCCGCATCGGGGTGGCCTACGGAGGATCACCGCTGACCTTCGCCGGGCTGGCCGGCATGGGCGACCTCATCGCCACCTGCATCTCCCCGCAGTCCCGCAACCGGACCGTCGGCCAGAAGCTCGGCGAGGGCATGACGATCGAGGCGGTCATCGACGAGATGAACCAGGTCGCCGAGGGCGTCAAGAGCTGTCGGGCCGTGCAGGCCATGGCGCGCGAGGCCGGCGTCGAAGCACCGATCACCGACCAGGTGGTGGCGGTGTGCCACGAGGGCGCGAGCGTCCGCGAGGTGTACGCCCGTCTCCTCGGCCGAGCCACCCGGCACGAGCTGCACGGCATCGCAGACCGTTGAGCCCCCGCAACCGCCCGGTGGCGTCGGCCGCCGGTGACCGCACCACGTCGCGCGCGCAGCGCACCGCCGCCGCCAGTCAGCTGGCCGGTGACTGGGTCTGGCCGCACTGGCTGCGCCGCCAGCTCGATCCGGGTTCGCCGGCGCACGTCCCGCAGGGCGAGCTCCCGTTCCTCACGAACGTCACCGGTCGCAACTGGACGGCGATCGGCAACCGCGGGTCGGCGCTCGCGGCCGTCGTCGATCCGCGCGGGCTGGTCTCGCCGCGGCACGCCGGCTGGTCGCTGGACTGGTGGGTCGGGGCCGAGGACCGCTGGCACGCGTCCCCGGACGAGGCCGGCGTCCGCCAGGCGCTGCTCGGTGACGCCCCGGTCGTCGAGACCCGGATGCGGGTGCCCGGCGGCGACGTCATCCATCGCGCCTACGCCATGCAGTCCACCGCCGCCGACGGCGGCGGGGAGCTGCTGGTGGTCGAGCTCGAGAACGACACCGCGGTGCCCGTGGCCCTCGCCCTCGCCATCCGGCCCTACGACGTCGAGGGGGTCGCCGAGGTCGAGCGCATCGCGCTCGAGGGCACCACGGTCATCGTCGACGGCGCCGCAGCGGTGCTGCTGCCCAAGGCACCGAACGCGGTCGCAGCATCCACCTTCGCCGACGGTGACAGCGCTGCGAGGGTGTTCGCCGGGGAGACGGCGTCGGCGTTCCCGGAGGAACTGCGCGACGAGGTCGGCCTCGCCCAGGCGGCGTTCGTCTTCGCGCTCCCGCACCGCCAGACCCTGCGGGTCGTCCTCCCGCTCGAAGTGGACGGGCCGGTCCGCCGGTCCGGTCGCCGTGGCAGCCGTCCGGGCCCCGTGCCGTTCCCGCAGGCGGTGCCGAGCGCGGAGCAGGTCGCCAACGGGTGGAAGGCGCACACCGATCGTGGTGTCCGGGTCGTGCTGCCCGACGACCGGCTGCAGTCGGCCGTCGAGGCCAACCGCCGCCACCTCCTCGTGTCCCGCGCCGACGACCGGTCGTCGCTCCGGGACGATGCCGGCGTGCTCGCCGCGCTCGACCGCTGGGGCTTCCACGACGAGGCGCGCGAGGTGCTGGCCGGCCTCGCGGATCGCCGGCGGTCCGACGGATCCCTCGAGGCCGGTCGGGCGGAACGGGACGCCAACGGCGCCGCCCTCTGGGCACTCGGACACCACTGGGACCTGACGAGGGACCGTGCGCTCCTCGACGAGCTCGCGCCGACGGTCGCCGGCGCCGTGCAGTGGATCGAGGACAGCCGTCGTGGCCGGCGCGGTCCCCGGAGCCTCCTCGCCGCGAGCGGCGAGTCCGATGCCCTCGACCCCCACGACCACCCCCACCGGGACGACCTCTGGAGCCTCGCCGGGCTGCGCGACGGAGCGCGACTGCTCGGGGCGTCCGGGGAGGACGAGGCCGCCGACCGCGCTCGCGACTTCCTCGCGTCGATGACCGCCGACGTCCGTGCGTCCATGGCGACCGCTGCCGAGCGCCTCGGTGCAGCGGCCGTCCCGGCCGGCCCCGGGCGCCGGTTGGACGCCGGCACGGTCGACGCGCTGGCTGCGGTGTGGCCGCTGGAGCTGCTCGGCCCGGACGACCGGTCCATGCAGGCGACGCTCGACGTCGTCCGCGACCGGTTCGGCGTCGACCACGCCGTACACCAGGGCATCGGCCCCAGCGGCCTCGGCACCGGGCTGACCATGCAGATCGCCACCGCCGAGCTGCTCGCCGGCGACCGTCGCGCCCTCGACCGGCTCGACTGGCTCCTGTCCGTCGCCACACCGACGTGGACCTGGCCCGAGGTCGTCCACCCCCGCGTCGGCGGTGGGTGCGGGGGCGACGGGCACGACCTGCCGGCGTCGGCCGCGCTGCTGAGCTTCGTGCGCTCGATGCTCGTGCACGAGACGACCGACGGGCTGGCCCTCGCGTCGATGCTGCCGACGAGCTGGTACGGCCAGGGCGTCGAGGTCCACGACGCGCCGACCCGGTTCGGCACCGTGTCGTTCGCGATCCGGTGGCACGGCGAGCGACCGGCCATCCTCTGGGAGCTCGAGCCGCACGACCCGACCGTCGCCGTCGTCCTCACCAGCCCCGGGCTCGACCCGACCTGGCGCAGCACCGATGCGCGAGGCGACGCGCTGCTCGCCGCCCCGGCGGACGCACCGGCGCCCGAGGTGGTGCCGGGTCCGGACCAGGGCGACAGCTTCGGCTGACCCCGACCTAGTCGACCACGACGTCCTCGAGCCCTTCCTCGGGATCCGGGAAGGACATCTCGAGCCGCTCGAGGGTCTCCACGAGGATCGAGCTCACGGCCAGGTTGCGGTACCACTTGCGGTCGGCGGGCACGACGTACCACGGCGCCTGCTCGGTGGAGGTGGCGCCGATCGCGTCCTGGTAGACGCGCTGGTAGTCGTCCCAGAACGCCCGCTCGTCG
>SXGQ01630038.1_pt1 | contig 13343 bp, 13 predicted proteins | sample 3178371 | NCBI WGS metagenome assembly SXGQ01 (sample SAMN11356859, study PRJNA531348) | freshwater metagenome | isolation source: freshwater sample F1-20 | place: China: Fuxian Lake, Yuxi | collected 2017-12-25
CTCGGGCATCTACCCCTTCCGCATGCGCGGGCCGGGGATATGGGTGGTGGTACGAGGAATGACAAGGGGAAAATGTTTCGGGTTGGATTTTTTGGTTGGGTGGGGATTTTTGAGGTGAAGGGGGATTGGGTTTTTGGTGGGTGGCCCCCTTCCCTGCTGTCCCCCTTCCCTGCGGTTGATGATGTTGGGGAGGATGTGTTAGGGAGTTGCGAGTTGGGCGGCTGGCAGGATGCCAGCGCCACGGTTTTTGTGTGCTTTCGGGGGGGCGGTGGGGTGATGCAGGGGGCGGATTCAGCGCGAGGTGAATCCGCATGCGGCGTGACTGGAGATGAAAAAACCCGGTCTTTCGACCGGGTTTTGGAGGGGTTTGGGGATTCGGGTCGCTTGGATTTTTCTCCGCTTTTCCAGCTGAAACTCTTGCGAGTTTGGCTACGGGGAATGGATTTGCGGGAGCGAAGGGTGTTAAAATTGCTGTTAGACTGGGAGTTGGGCGGCTGGCAGGATGCCAGCACCACGATTTCACTTGGCGGCGGCGACTAGGGCTTCGGTGGTGATGCCGAGTTCCTTGAAGACGATGTTGCCGGGGGCGCTCATGCCGAAGCGGTCGATGCCGATGACTTTGCCGGCGGAGCCGACGTATTTCCACCAGAGGTCGGTGACCCCGGCTTCGATGGCGATGCGTTTGATGCAGGCGGCAGGGAGGATGGATTCGCGGTATTCGGCGCTTTGGCGGTCGAAACGTTCGGTGCAGGGCATGGAGACGACGCGGACTCCGGCACCGAGTTCGGCGGCGGCGGCGATGGCGTATTGGACTTCCGAGCCGGTGGCGATGAGGATGGTTTCGAGGGCGGCGGTTTCCTTTTTCACGATGTAGGCACCGCGCAGGACGCCGTCGCGGCGCTCTTCGACGCCGAGGTCGTTCATGAGCGGGATAGCCTGGCGGGAGAGGATGAGGGCGGTGGGTCCATCGGTGCGGTGCATGGCGGCGATGAAGGCACCGGCGGTTTCCTCGGCATCGCCGGGGCGGATGACATCGAGGTTGGGGATGACACGGAGGCCGCTGACGGTTTCAACGGGTTGGTGGGTGGGTCCGTCCTCACCGACGCCGACGGAGTCGTGGGTGAAGATGTAGGTGACGGGGAGGTTGGCGAGGGCGGCGAGGCGGATGGAGCCGCGGAGGTAATCGGCGAAAACGAGGAAGGTGGCTCCAGAGATGCGGAAGAGTCCGTCGTAGGCGATGCCGTTGCAGATGGCACCCATGGCGTGCTCGCGGATGCCGAACCAGATGTTTCTGCCGAGGGCATCGGTGGCGGAGAAATCGCCCATGCCGGCGAGGTAGTTCTTGGTGGAGCCGAAGAGGTCGGCGCTGCCGGTGATGACTTGCGGCATGGCCTTGGCGACGGCGTTGATGACGGTGCTACCGGCGGATCGGGTGGCGTCCTTGTAATCGGTGGCGAAGGCCGGGATTTTCTCGGAGAGGTCGACGGGGACGGATTGGCCAACGCTGGAGGTGAGTTCGGCGGCGAGGGCGGGATTGGCGGCGGACCAGGCGTCGTAGGTGGCTTGCCAGGCGTCGAAAGCGGCTTTGAGTTCGGATTTTTTCGAAGCGAAGAAGGCGCGGGTTTCTGGGGAAACGTGGAAGTGGTCACCGGCGGGAAGGCCGAGGCCAGCGCGGGCGGAGTCGATGAATTTGGCACCACCTTCGCCGTGGCCTTTGGCGGTTCCGGCGACTTCGGGGATGCCTTTTCCGATGGTGGTTTTGGCGATGATCACCTTGGGGCGGCCGTTGTCATCGGCTTTGGCTTTGGCGACGGCGGCGGCGATGGCGGCGAGGTCGTGACCGTCGATGGTGACGGCGTCGAAGCCTTGGGAGGTGAAGTATTGCTCGGCGTTTTCGCTTTGCGTGACCTTGGCCATGGCGTCGAGGGTGACGTCGTTGGAGTCGTAGATGAGGACGAGATTATCGAGGCCGTTGTGGCCGGCGAAGGCGATGGCTTCCTTGGCGACGCCTTCCTGGAGACATCCGTCGCCGAGGAGGGAGACGATGTGTTGGTCGAAGATGACGTGGTCGGCGGTGTTGAATTTCGCGGCGGCGCGTTTGGCGGAGAGGGCGTATCCAACGGCATTGCCGACACCTTGGCCGAGCGGGCCGGTGGTGGCTTCGACGCCGGGCGTTTCATGAAACTCCGGGTGGCCGGGGGTGATGGAGTGGAGTTTGCGGAAGCTCTTCACGTCGTCGAGCGAGACGGCGTATCCGGCAAGGTGGAGCCAGCTGTAGAGGAACATGGATCCGTGGCCGGCGGAGAGGATGAAACGGTCGCGGTTGAGCCATTTCGGAGCATCCGGATAGTAGCGGAGGGACTCACCGAAGAGCACTGCGCCGATCTCCGCGCATCCGAGCGGGAGTCCGAGGTGGCCGGAAGAGCAGGCATGGACGGCATCCATGGCAAGGCCACGGGCTTCATTGGCGGCTTGGGAAAGCAGAGTGGTATTCATGTGAGTCGGGAGTTCCGCCGGTTGGGGTCGGAGCGCGGAAACCCTAGTGACCGCCCCCCGGATGACAAGCCACCATTCATGGGAAAACATCTGCTTTTGCGACAAATTGAGCGTTGTCAGGGAGATCGGAGTTTTTCAGTATTTCGGAGAACTCCATGTACGAATCGCTCAATCAACCGTCCCGTGAAGCTTTGGTCGAATTGCTTCTGCTGTCGTTGTATCTCGATGAACACCTTTCTCTGGCTGAGGATGAGCTGCTGGGGCAGGCGCTGGATGCGATCGGCTGGGACTCCCCTACCCCACGCGATGCGTTTCTGTTGCAAACGTTTTCGAAGGTGCGCTCGGTTTCCGCATCGACCTTGGAGAGTGATGCGTTTCTTGAGTCGCGCGCGGCGACGATCCGAGATGCGGATTCCTCAGCGCCGGCTTTGACATGGATGACTCGGACGTTGGCGGTGGATGGGATTTCTTCGACCGAGCGGTGGTTCCTTGCGAAGCTGGAGGGACTGCTTTACCCTCAAGGCAAAGCATGAGGGTGAAGTTGAAAATTTTTGACGAAAAATTCTTGCCAAGTGGGGCGCGTCCGGGTTTTCCTCCGCGCGCCGCGACAAACGACCCGTTCGTCTATCGGTTAGGACTCCAGATTTTCATTCTGGCAAGAAGGGTTCGACTCCCTTACGGGTCGCCATTTTCAATGACGAGAGAAAGCCTCCGCCCATGCGGGGGCTTTTTGATTTACAGATCGTGACTGCCCGAGAAAAAGCCGAGCTTCTGCGCGACCGCAAGGGTGGTCGGCCGATTGCCGCGCTCACGGCTTATGATTACCCGACAGCGCGGTTGCTGGATGAGGCAGGTGCGGATTTGCTGTTGGTTGGGGATTCGCTGGGGATGGTGGTTTTGGGATTTCCGGACACGACGCATGTGACGTTGGATCACATGCTGCATCATATTTCGGCGGTGAGCCGAGCGAGGCCGGGTGCGCTGGTGGTGGGAGATTTGCCGATCCATACCTACGACACGCCGGAGCAGGCGCGGAAAACGGCGGAGCGGCTGGTGGCTGCGGGAGCGGAGGCGGTGAAGCTGGAGGGCGGTGTGCGGCAAGCGGCGAAGGTGCGTGCGATTTGTGAGGCGGGCATTCCGGTGCTGGGCCATCTCGGGATGCTGCCGCAACGGGTGGTGGAGGAAGGCGGATATCGCAAGAAGGGCAAGACGCGGGCGCAGGCGGACGCGTTGCTGGAGGGTGCGATGGCTTTGGTAGACGCCGGAGTTTTTGGGATCGTGCTTGAGTCGGTAGTCGGTGAAACGGCGCTTGAAGTGAGCGGCAAGATCCCAGTGCCAACGATCGGGATCGGCTGTGGCGAGGGAAATTGTGATGGCGAGATTGCGGTGATGACGGATCTGATCGGCTCGTTTCCGTGGTTCGTGCCGCCGTTCGCACGGCCTGAGACCGATGTTGCCGACAGCATCACGCAGGCAGTCCGGCGTTACGTTTCCCGAGTTCAGGGTGGGCGTTGAGGAATTTCACTTACTCTCGATGGGGGATTGCAATCCTGCGTTTCACCCGAAAAACTGGCCGAGCCTTTTCTTATGCAACGCAAAGTCCGATTGAAAGACGTCGCCGAACGCGCGGGAGTCGCGGTGAACACCGCCTCCACCATCCTGAACCGACGTCCAAATTCATGGGCTTCGAAAGAGACCGAGGCGAGGGTCTTTCAAGCGGCAAAGGAACTCGGATACCGCCCAAGTAAAACCGCACGGGCCCTGCAATCCGGGCGCTATCACTCGATCGGCCTGCTGATCCAGGATCTAACCAATCCGTTCTTCTCGACCGTGGCGGACGAAATCGAAGCGGTGGTGGAAGAGCGTGGTTTCGATTTGATTGTGGAGAACTGCCGGTCGAGCCTGGTGCGCGAGCAACATCTGTTCGCGGGATTGGCTGATATGGAGGTGGATGGTGTGATCACTTATCTCAGCGACAACTCGGTTTTCCACGATGCGCTTGTCGAACGGTTCGAGGCGGGGTTTCCAATCGTAGCGCTTGGAAATGGCATACCTGCGCGACAGATTCCGGTTGATTGTGTGTTGAGTGATTTCACGGAGGGGCTGGATCAGGCGGTCGATTACTTGTTCAATCTCGGGCATCGTCATTTCGCATTCCTTTCCGCACTGGCGGAAGGTCAGGCGGATGGGAACCGTCCGCAGTTGTTTCAGAAAATGCTGTCAAACCGGGGCGTGCTCGCGTCGCAGATCGACATCTTGCGCTGCGGCCATTCGGTTCATAGCGCCTGTGAAACGGTGGAGGCATATCTCAAGCAACACGCGAAAAATCCGCCGACGGTGTTGTTTGCGATGAACGATTTGTCGGCGATCGGAGCAATGCGTGCGGCGCTTGATGCCGGGCTGAGCATTCCGGAGAAGCTCTCTGTCGTAGGCGTGGATGATGTTCCGTTGTGTGCTTATTTGCCGATTTCCCTGTCCTCGATCCGCCAGCGATACCGGAAGATCGCCGCAGCGGCTTGTGATTTGTTAGTCTCTCGGATTGAGGAAACGCTGGAAGATACCAGCCAACCGAGGCAGGTGGTGTTTCCAACGCATTTCATTCCTAGGGACAGCGTAGGTCCGGTGCCTTCGCGGTGATTGGGTGGGCGAAAGACATAGTAGGGCACACAGATCAATCCGAAACCGGACTCATCCTTGCGCCCTCGAAAACTCCATGCGTTATCTATCAGCTCGGAGTCACCTTGAGGCGAACGAAGATCGGTCGATGTCTCCACAACGAACAAGGTGCCGGATGTGGAGTCACTGATGTTTCCTACGTTGGTCCAGATGGTCGTGTTGGTTCCGTCGAGGGCTGGGTAGTGAGGCAATCCTCCGCCCTCCCCGCAATCGCCGTCACCGGCAAAAAGCCAGTCACCAAAACAAACACCTACCATCCAACGATCCGCATGCTCCACTGATAGCGAATCGCCCCCTCCCCCTCGACCACAGTTTCGCCTTCCACCATCCACCTTCCCCGTGCAGCGTCCCCCCATCCCATCACCATGGAAACCAGCGGCCGCATCGTCATCATCCCCACACCCATCGGCAATCTCGCCGACCTCACCCTGCGCGCCATCGAGATCCTCAAATCCGCCGACCGCATCGCCTGCGAAGACACCCGCCACTCCGGCACCCTCCTCGCCCACCACGGCATCTCCGGCAAACCCCTCGTCTCCCTTCACGAACACAACGAAACCCGGCGCGCACCCGAACTCGCTGCCGCAGCCCGCGCCGGTGAAACCATCGCCGTCATCACCGATGCCGGCATGCCCGGCATCTCCGACCCAGGATACCGCCTCATCCAAGCCTGCATCGAGACCGACACCCCTCTGGAAGTCCTCCCCGGCCCCTCCGCCGTCATCACCGCACTCATCGGCTCCGGCTTCCCCTGCCACGCCTTCCACTTCGGCGGCTTCCTCTCCGTCAAATCCGGCAAACGCCGCACCGCCCTCACCAACGCCCTCGCATCCGGCGAAACCTACCTCTTCTTCGAATCCCCACACCGCCTCCTAGGCACCCTCGAAATCCTCGCCGAAATCTCCCCGAACGCCAAAACCTGCGTCGCACGCGAACTCACCAAAAAATTTGAAACCTATCACCGCGGCACCGCCACCGAAGTCCTCTCCCACTTCCAATCCCACCCCCCCAAGGGCGAAATCGTCCTCCTCGTCCACGCGGAATCCTAAGCATTCCGCCAAAAATCCCCACCCACAAAAAAACCGCCGCACAGGACAAGCCCGGCGGCGGTGGTTTGATGGTTTGTTTCCCGATTTCTCGATCAGGCCGAAGCAGCGCCAGCCTTCGCTTCCAACGCCTGCTTCGCCTTGGCGACGATGGCGGAGAATGCGGCGGCGTCCTGGATCGCGAGGTCCGAAAGGATCTTGCGGTCCGCTTCGATCCCGGCGGCCTTCAGGCCTTCAATGAAGCGCGAGTAGGTCATATCCTGCGCACGGACGGCGGCGTTGATACGCTGCGTCCAGAGACGGCGGAACTGACCCTTGCGGCGCTTGCGGTCGCGGTATTCGTAGGTTTGCGCCTTGCGGACAGCGTCCTTGGCGTAACGGAAGAGTTTCGAGCGGAATCCGCGGAAACCCTTGGCACGGAGCAGCACGCGTTTGCGTCGCGCGCGGCTGGCCGATGAATTAGTGGCACGTGGCATGTTTGGTTCTGGTTTGAGCGGACCGTTCTTTTCTTTTCCTCCCTCAGTCTCGTCCGTCCATGTCTCCCTTGCGGGATCAGGCTGAGTGGAGGCCGTCCGATTCGCGGACGGGGGCGTTGTCGTATTCTTGGCTTCGGATCAGGCGAAGGGAAGGTTCTCTTTGACATTCTTGATGTCGGCATCGGAAACAAGAGCGGCCTTACCAAGAGCGCGCTTGCGCTTCCGGTTCTTGCACTGAAGCAAGTGGCGTTTGCCTTGTTTACGACGGAGCACTTTCCCGGTGCCCGTCACTTTGAAGCGTTTGGCTACGGCTTTCCGTGTCTTTGCTTTTCCTGAGACGCGTGGCATGGGGCGCGAAACCTAGTGACCACCCACTACTTGGCAAGGCAAAAGTGGCGAAATTCCTCAGACTCCCGAAGTTTCTTTCACCACTACCTCACCACAACCCGTAAGTCCCCGTTTTCATGATATAAACGCCCATCAAAAAATTCGCAGTCGCATGCATCACCACACACGCCCCGAGGTTCTTGCTCCAAACACACAGCAAATACGTCAGCGATCCATAAACCAACCCACCCGCCCAATCCGCCGTCCCATGCGCCAACACGAACAACCCGGTCACGATCACATACGACTTCCAATGCGCCCGCCCGAACGGCTGCTTCCAGTAATCCCCCTCCCAGTCACACACGAACCGCATCAGAAACCCACGCCAAAAAATCTCCTCCACCAGCGCCACCACCACCGCCGCACGGATGAACCGCATCACCAGCGATGACCAATACGCCGCCGGATTCTCGAAAATCCCCGGATTGAACCCATCCGCCCGCTCCTTCACACCCAATGCCTCTAACAAACCACCAGGATCCTCCGTCAGCCCCCAATGCTGATAAAGCCAGCTCGGCAACAGCCAAAAACCAATCCCCACCGCCCCAAAAACCACCCCCACCAAACTCCACTTCACCGACCACTCGAACCGAATAAACCGCCAGAAATACACCAAAACCCCCAGCGTCACCAACGTCTGCACCGGATACACCACCTGCGCCGGATCCCTCCGCCACCACGGCGCATCAGGGTGCTTCCACTCGATCGTCCCCCCCGCAAACTCCAACACCAGCATGAACACCATGAACACCACAAACGGAACCACGTGCGCCCGGTTCAGTTGATCCATCGTCGGCTTGGCGCTCGCAGTGCTCATCGGGGATTCGGAAAACAGTTAGATCGTCCCCAAGAATCGCTCCATCTTGTCCATCGCAACCCGCAAATCATCAATTCCCGTCGCATAACAGCACCTCAAAAAACCTTCCCCGGAAGCACCAAACGCACTTCCCGGCACCGCAGCCACACCCTCCGCCTCCAACAAACGCATCGCAAACTCCTTGCTGCTCAACCCCGTCCCCCGGATGTCCGGAAACACATAAAACGCACCACCCGGCGTATGACACGAAAGCCCCATCTCATTCAGCCGCTTCACCAGAAAATCCCGTCGCTGATGATAACTCTCCCGCATCTTCGCCACCGCCGGCGCTCCATTTTCCAACGCCTCAAGCGCCGCATTCTGGCTCATGATCGGTGCACACAGCATCGAATACTGGTGGATCTTCATCATCGCCTCGATGATCGGCTGCGGCGCACAAGCATATCCCAAACGGAACCCCGTCATCGCAAACGCCTTCGAAAACCCGTGCAACAGAATCGTCCGCTCCTTCATCCCCGGCAACGAAGCGATCGAAACATGCTTCTCCCCGTCATACCGCAACTCGCTGTAAATCTCGTCTGTTAGAACAATCAGATCGTGCTTGATAGCCAGATCCGCAATCCCCTGCAAATCCTCCAGCGTCGCACACGCCCCCGTCGGATTCGTCGGGAAATTCAACATCAGCACCCGGCTCCGAGGCGTGATCGCCTCCGCCAACTTCTCGGGCTTCAGCGAAAACGCATCCTCCTTCGACGTCTCCACCGACACCGCGGATCCATAAGCCATTACAATGCTCGGCGAATACGAAACATAACACGGCTCATGGAAAATCACCTCGTCCCCCGGATTCAACAACGCCCGCAACGCCAGATCGATCGCCTCCGAAACCCCCACCGTCACCAAAACCTCCGTCGGCGCATCATACTGCACTTCGAAAAACTCCCCCACATACCGCGAAATCGCCTTCCGCAACGATAGCAGCCCCAAATTCGAAGTATAAGTCGTCTGTCCCCGCTCCAACGAGTAAATCGCCGCCTCACGGATGTGCCACGGGGTCACAAAATCCGGCTCGCCCACGCCCAGCGAGATGATGCCCTCGCGGCCTTGCACAAGCTCAAAAAAGTCGCGGATCCCCGAACGCGGGATCGAAGCAACATTGCGGGCGATTTTCGCTGAATAGTCCATGGCGGCAGTCCCACCACAGCTCGCGGCGGGGCGGCATTCCAGCGGGAGACACCGCCGCCGTCAATGTCGGCGCACCGGGATTTTCAAACCCCTCCCCACCTCAAGGCGACACCGCCAACCGCTCCGTCGCGCTATCGTGATCAAACAAAAACCCGTTCTCCTTATACGTCTTCAACCGGAAATGCGTCGCCGTCGAAAGCACCCCTTCCAACGTGCTCAACCGCTCGGAAACAAACCGCGCCACCTCACGCAAATCTCCACCCTCCACCACCACCATCAAATCATACCCACCACTCGCCAGATAACACGAAACCACCTGGTCGAACCGCGCGATCCTCATCGCCAACCGGTCAAACCCACCCCCGCGCTCAGGCGTCACCTTCACCTCAATGAACGCAGAAACCGAAGTATCCCCCGCACTCTCCGGATCAATCACCGCATGATAGCCCAAAATCGTCCCCTCACTCTCCCAAACCCGGATCTTCTCCGCAATCTCCCCCTCCGTCATCGACAACAAATCGGCGAGTTCATGATTCGAAATCCGGGCCTTGCGGCGAAGCAACTGGAGCAACTGGGACATGATGGAAAAATGGTGAAACCCACCCCGCGGCAGGCGCCCTCAGCTTGCCCCATCACCTCCACTTGCCAATCAAAATTCCCAGCCGCCAACCCCCGCTCTCGGATTTCCGAGAAACGACTTCCCGTTCTCCGGGTTCCACCTCCCAGCACCACCCGACCATGAACCCTTTCCGCCTCATACCCCTGCTCCTCGCCACCTCCGTCGCCACCGCCGCCCCCACCTCCCATCGCGATCTACCCTACACCAAAAGCGGCCACGAACGCCACACCCTCGACCTCCACCTGCCGGAAAAATCCGAAAAACCGGCACCACTCATCATCTGGATCCACGGCGGCGGATGGCAGGGCGGCAGCAAGGAAAACTGCCAACCCCTCCGCCAGGATTGGATCCAACGCGGATACGCCATCGCCAGCATCAACTACCGCCTCAGCAGCCACGCCATCTTCCCCGCCCAGATCGAAGACTGCAAAGCCGCCATCCGCTGGCTCCGCGCCAACGCCTCCACCTACCACATCGATCCCTCACGCTTCGGCGTCTGGGGCAGCTCCGCCGGGGGCCACCTCGCCGCACTCGTCGGCACCACCGGCGACCTGAAATCTCTCGATGTCGGAGAACACCTCGACCAATCCAGCCGCGTCCAAGCCGCCTGCGACTACTTCGGTCCCACCGATTTCAAAGCCTTCGTCACCCACCCCGGCTATCAGAAACACGCCAGCCCCACCTCGCCCGAATCACTCCTCCTCGGCGGAACCGTTCAGGAAAAACCCGAAAAAGCCACCCTCGCCAACCCCATCACCCACGTCACCCCGGACGACCCGCCATTCCTCATCGTCCACGGCGATCAGGACCCCGTCGTCCCCCACCAACAAAGCGAACTCCTCTACGAATCCCTGAAAACCGCCGGACTCAGCGTCCATTTCCACACCATCCACGGTGCCGGCCACGGCAATGGCTTCAACGGCCCGGAAATCCTACCCATGGTCCGGTCCTTCTTCGATCTCCACCTCTCCGCCGAAAAGAAACCCGTCGCACCCTCCGCCCGCACCACCAACAGCAAGGCCAGCACCACCCCCAGCCGCCCCCAAGCCACAGACCGCCAAGCACCCACATTCGACCAAATCCTCACCCGCTTCGACACCAACCAGGATGGAAAAATCACACGCGCAGAATTTCGCGGGCCGCTTCCCCTATTCGACCGGCTCGACACCAACCACGACGGAACCGTCACCCGAGAGGAACACCAGCGCCTTGGCCCTTCGCCCTCACCAGACAACCGGTGACCAACCGACTTGCCAAAAAACATTCCGACAAGCGGCCTCAATCAGTTCGAAATTCAAAAACCGTTAGTCCGCCCACTCCTCCCAATCCCCCGGCGACTCCCCCATCCCTCGAATAATCTCCGCCGGCACAAAAATAAACTCATCCTGCCGCTCCTTCGAAGGCTCCAACCGGAACCTCACCGTCTCCCTCACCGCCCGCCCACCCGCACGCACCGTCAAATCCACCAAAATCACCAACGCCCCATCCTCCCGCGGCTTCACCTGCAACAACCCGGGCACATCAAACACCGCCTTCACCGCTCCCACCCCGCCCGACTTCCTCACAAAATCCACGCGCTCCCCCAAGTGCTCGCCCGGATACCACTCGTCCCGCTTCGTCACCTCCGTCCGCGTCCGGATCCGGTGCACCACCAGCGACTCATGCCTCCCCGGCACCCCCGCCCCCTCGATCCGCCAATCAAACGGACCATCCAACGTCGCCACCGCCGCCGAATAAACCATCGCGCTGAACGCAAACGCCCCGCCACTCGTCCCCGCCGGCTTCAACTGCACCGCAATCTCCGCCCCATTCACCCGCACCGCCGGCGAAATCATCGCCTTCGTATACGTGTGCTTCGTTGCATTGATCGACGCACACCCTCCCAGTCCCAGAAACCCTCCGAAAACCCCTGACAAAACGACAGCCCTTGCCGCAACCCCATGCCCGTGCATGATCACCTCGATGAACGATTGGAACCTCATGTCGCTGGTCATCCTGATCAGCCTCTTCGCCCTTTGGAAGCTGGAACTCGCCGCCACACTCCTCAACATCAAATCCTTCCCAACCCGCGTCCCCGATGAACTCGCCGATCTCATGGACGCCGCAAAACTTGACCGCGCTCGCGATTACCTCCGCGTGAACTCCCGCTTCGACATCCTCCAAGCCACCACCTCCCTCGCCATCCTCCTCGCCTTCTGGGCCCTCGGCGGCTTCAACTGGCTCGATCTCACCGCACGGTCCTGGTTCGACAACCCCATCCTCATCGGCCTCACCTTCCTCACCCTCCTCTTCCTTGGCCAAACACTCATCAGCCTCCCCTTCGCCATCATCGACACCTTCGTCATCGAACAACGCTTTGGCTTCAACCGCGCCACCCCCGCCACCTTCATCATGGATCGCCTCAAAGGCCTCCTCCTCGGTGCCATCCTCGGACTCCCCCTCCTCGCCGGCATTCTCTGGATCTTCCACAACGTCCCAAACGCCTGGCTCTGGGCCTGGATCCTCATCACCACCTGGCAGCTCCTCATCACCTACATCGCCCCATCATGGATCATGCCCCTCTACAACAAATTCACCCCCATGCCCGAAGGCGAACTCAAAACCGCCATCCAACAACTCGGCCAACGCTGCGGATTCCCACTCGACGGCGTCTTCATGATGGACGGCTCCAAACGCTCCACCAAAGCCAACGCCTTCTTCACCGGCTTCGGAAAACGCAAGAAAATCGCCCTCTACGACACCCTCATCGAAAAAAACGATACCCCCGAACTCCTCGGCATCCTCGCCCATGAAATCGGCCACTTCCGCTGCGGCCACATCCGCCAGCGCCTCGCCGTCGGCATCCTCCAAATGGGCGTCATCTTCTTCCTCCTCGGCCTCGCCACCAACCCCACCGGCAACTTCGCACGCCACCTCCACGATGCCTTCGGCGTCACCACCATCTCCCCACACGCCGGACTCGTCCTCTTCACCCTCCTCCTCGAACCCGTCAGCAAAGCCCTCGCCATCCTCGCCAACGCCTGGTCCCGTAAACACGAATTCGAAGCCGACGCCTACGCCGTCACCATGACCGGCACCCCCACCCCACTATCCGCCGCCCTCAAACGCCTCACCACCGACCACCTCTCCCACCCCACCCCCGGAAAACTCCGCGTCATCCTCGACTACTCCCACCCCCCACTCCTCCAACGCCTCCGCGCCATCAAATCCATCCTCACCTCATCCAAATTGGCCCCATAAGTCCTATCCCCCAATCTCAAACCTCTAATTCCTAATCCCCCTTCCCCAACATGGACCTCTCAGACTTCCGCAAAGAATACTCAAGCAAAGGCCTCCGCCGCGATGACCTCCATCCCGACCCCATCACCCAATTCGCCACCTGGTTCCAGCAAGCCACCGACCTCCAGGTCTACGAACCCAATGCCATGACCCTCGCCACCGTCGACCCCGACGGTCAACCCTACCAGAGCACCGTTCTTTTAAAATACTTCGACCCAAACGGCTTCGTTTTTTTTACAAATTACTCCAGCCGCAAGTCCCAGCAAATCGACAAAAACCCCCACGTCTGCGCCCTCTTCCCCTGGATCCCCCTCGAACGCCAGGTCCTCCTCCAAGGCCGCGCCGAAAAAATCTCCACCCTC
>SXGQ01749391.1_pt1 | contig 13343 bp, 17 predicted proteins | sample 3178371 | NCBI WGS metagenome assembly SXGQ01 (sample SAMN11356859, study PRJNA531348) | freshwater metagenome | isolation source: freshwater sample F1-20 | place: China: Fuxian Lake, Yuxi | collected 2017-12-25
CCACACCAGGAGGAAGGGTTTGTAATGAATCCAAATCGACATACCCTCCATTATTAAACTCCACACCAGGAGGAAGGGTTTGTAATGACATCAAACCGACATTCCCTCCATTCTTAAACTCCACACCAGGAGGAAGGGTTTGTAATGAATCCAAATCGACATACCCTCCATTATTAAACTCCACACCAGGAGGAAGGGTTTGTAATGACATCAAACCGACATTCCCTCCATTCTTAAACTCCACACCAGGAGGAAGAGTTTTTAATGAATTCAAATCGACATCCCCTCTAGTAACAATTATCTTATCCCCTTCAATCTCGTAGGCATCTAATACATGTATAAATTCTTCTCTTGTCATATTCTATATATCCGCCAATACCCTATCTAAGTCCTCCCTAGAAAAACCATTAGGAAGAGCCATAATCTTATCCTTAATCTCCTCTGTTATTCTAGCCCTCATACTATGCCTTTGATAGTGTTCACTGTTTTCGTAATGAGAAGCCCACTCAAGATTATCTATATGATTATTATTCTTATCTAGATCCTTATGATTAACTACTAGATCATGGCATCCCTCCACAGGCTTAAATGTTAGCATCACCAATCTATGTACAAAACTCTTGGTGTCTCTTAGATGAACTTTGTAGTATCCAGTATAATGCTCCTCTAGTTTTATAAGATTACCCCTTGGTCCTAAAACATTGCCTTTAATAGAAACACAATACCCTGCCGCATTAGGAATCTCCTTATATAAATCTCCACCAAATATTAAAATCTTATCATCTGATGAAAGATGTAAATCTGGTAACTTTGCTAGTAGATTATCCAAACATTCTTTGATTATATCCATAAGTTTTTTATCTTATTTATCCCGCCGGACCACGATTTCCCCGGGATCCCCGCTCTCACTACCCAATCTCGCCTCATTTCTCCATTTCGCCTCGCCTCCGCCTCATTACCTTATCTTAAACTACCACAAAACGCGGAATAGAAAAATCTCTATTTAATCCCCCGAATTTTCTACCAGAATCACCAAAATAATTGGAGAATTTTCTACCAGAATCACCAAAATAATTGGAGAATTTTCTACCATTCCAAAGGGGGGACTAAACACATAAATATCCCCCAAACAACGCCCCCACTCTTATACATACTATCACCACCAATATCACCACCAATATCACTATACATAAACCTATACATATACACATACCTATACAGTACAACATACACATACTACATATACATACACACATAACAATAACACCAATAAATATACAAACCACTAATTAAATAATAAAAAGATCCATCCATACACATATACACATAACCATACCCCTACTGTATATACAAAGGGGTCGTATGGAAGACCCCGCGCACGTACGTACACTTATTATTAAGATACCACAACACATAGTAAACATCCCTTCACATATACATAACCCTATAGATAAGTGTAACCAACCCATAGTTAGACACTAGATAATACCTTAGTAATCCCCTGAGAAGACCTTGTATAATCCCAGTATAATCCCAGTATAATCCCCGTATAATCCCTCCCGTATAATTCCCGTATAATTCCCGTATAATTCCTCGTGGAAGAGCCCCGTAGAATATACTACAAAGTGTGCAAGGTTAAACCCACTTTCTATGTGCGCCTATGTAGGTCCCCCAGGGGTCCCCACGCGGATACGCGGAGGGGTTTTTCCAAGAACTTCTCAGATTATCTCTGTGATCTTTGGTGAAGTCCCGATAGATTTTTCTATGGATCTTAGATCTCTCTGGGATTCCCCGAAATTCTTGGATATTCTTGGAAAGTTCCCGAACGTGTACGTGTACGTATGGATAAAGATTTAGAAATTTTCAGGAATCTTTTTTTTGTTTGGAATAAACTTTCTACATTTATAAAAATAAAATTAATTATGGGAAAGATAAAGGTTAATTCTACTAATAGATGGACGGACAAGGAGTTCGCTACATTAAGAAAGTTACATGGTAAGGGAATGGGTACTCAGGATATTGCAGATGCGATGGGTAGGTCATTTTATTCTGTGAGTAAGAAGGTAAGTATTTTGGGATTGGGTAAGAAATATTCCAAGAGGGTTGCTGGGTTGGGATTGGATCCTTCGCCTTCGGTTAGGGGTAAGACTACTCCTAATATGATGGAGAAGTTGAAGGAGATCGCAAAGAAGAGCGGACACAAGGTCGTGAGTGGAATCCCAGAGATTACCGAGGTGGCTTCGGAGACTCCCGCTGTTGAAACAAAAATTAGAGACACTTCTAAGAAGATGACCAAATTGGCTAGGCAGATTGCTCGAGCTAATGGTAAGAGAATCACGATGGCATTGTTCTTCGTTGAGGATTTATAAGTAATCAATTAAAATCAAATATATGAGTAAAAGAGTAATCGCACAAAGAGTTAAGGATGCTTCGGTGAAAGCATACGTAAAAGGTGGTAAGATTGCAGATATCGCTTCTGCTGTTGGGGTTGGATATGAGAGTGTACGTAGATGGGTTATGCAAGCTGGTCACGACACTAGTAGAAAGCCTAATTCTTTCTATGAGAGTAACACTGTATCTGATAAGAACATTGTAAAGAAGAATGAGAAGGGTGCTGAGCGTCATAACACGAGATGGACTCCTGAAGAAGAGGATATGTTGAGAGATGCGGTATTGATCGGATTAACCACAAATGAAACTGCGGAGTTGTTATCTAGAAGTAAAGCATCTGTAGCATGTAGAAAGGTTCATTTGATTGACCGAGGTGTTATCCCGGATCCAGATGCTAGATTCATTATGCCTGATGACATCAAGAGACCAAGAGTTAAGGAAGGAGAACCTGTTATTGAGGCTGTTGTTGAGGAGGTATATGAATCTGTAAACGAACCACAAAATGACACTGTAAATACTGAAGCTCCGAAGATGTATATCCCGGAGTTGAGTGACCTTGCTAAGATTGTTAAAGAGTACGGAGTGAATGTCACTTTGAATTTAACAACTGAAGGAATGAGAGTCACTATGACTAATTAATTCTCATCCCCCGAGAATTATAAACGAGAAAGACCAGATGTAATGTCTGGTCTTTTTCATGTGGGGAGTCTCCCTGGGGTCCCCACGCGTACGTGAGTATAAGGTAAGGGATATACTTAGAAAATTCTATGAGATCCTTGTGGAAGGGATTAGATATCTCCTATCTCTAGTGAGTATCTCCATTTGGATTTGTCTTCTGTGTTTTCCATATCTATTACTAGTGAGGTTAGGAATAGAGGAAGTTTTCCGATTTTTACGTCTACCTTTTCGAAGTTGATTAATGATCCATCGATTTCTATGGTCATATCTTCTATCTCATCAGTCTCTTCGTCTTCTATCTCTATTTCTAGTTCTAGTCTGATAGATTTTATTATGGCTTTGTTTGATCCTAGATCCAGACCATATCTTGTGTCTCTTAGATCTAGCTCCCATATCATTTGCCCTCCAGAGATAGTGATGAATCCTTTTTTAATGGATTTGGGTACTGATACAAGTTCAGCATATGATTCGTTTCCCTTCTTTGGGTCTGATGAAAGTCGGGTTGTATAGGTGTATGAATCCTCCATAGATTCGTATACCTTTGGGGCTTTCGCCTTGATGTCGGAAAGTCGTTTTATTCTCATATTGTATGTATCCGAAAATAAAATCTGAATAATATCGTGTTATATTTTTTTTTATTCGAAAAGATGCCGTACATTTGTAATGTAAAATGTTTCGTACATATTATTTAGGTTTTAATTGGTTTATATAGAAAACCGGGTCTCGCCAAGGCTCGGTTTTTTTATTGTGGTATGACGAACGATCCAAGAATTTCCAAGAAAATCTAATCGGAATTCCGCTCGGAAAGGCGTCGGATACACATCGGATACACATCGGAATCCTATCCGCCTGAGGATCCCCAGGGTAGAAAAATCTCTGTGATCGGTTTGGAATTTTTTGGAAAAATGTAAAAATCATTTTTATATTCAATTGGAATTTTCTACATTTATGATAACCAATAAATATATTTGCATATGCCAAATCATGTAACGAACATCCTTAAGATAACTGGGGATGATGAATTAGTAAAAAGAATACGGGATGAGATATCTGATGTCGACGAGGATGGTCACACTAGTTTTATAGATTTCAATAAGATCATTCCGATGCCAGATGAATTGAGAATCGAGAGTAGTACGCTGGTGGATAATGGTATTGCTATTATAGAATATCGTAAGGGGAATAGATCTGCTATACTCGATATGCTAACATGGCACTGGGTGAGGGAGGAGGGTATCACGGATCCTGATGTTTTAGTTGAGAGATTGATCGAGAATGGATCTGCGGATCTCGAGCTAGGTCAGAGAGCTTTGGATAACATAGAGAAGTACGGTCATAAGGATTGGTACGGATGGGCTATCGATTCTTGGGATACTAAATGGAACGCATACAGTCAGGAGGATTTGGGTGAGAGTGGTATTTCTTTTCAAACCGCTTGGAGTAATCCGTTGGTTGTGATGGCTGCTTTGAGTTTGAAATATCCGGATGCTGAATTCAACGTGAGATACGCTGACGAGGATCTTGGTCAGAATGTTGGGGAGTACACTTTACGTGGTGGTAATATTGTTTACGAAGATTTTCCCGATGGTGGATCAGAAAATGCTTTGCTTATGGCAATCGATATCACAGGATACGAAGATATTATTTCCGATCAATGTTTTGATATCGACCCTGATTACTCGGTGGATGACTTGGAGGACTACGATAAGAAATGGATCAGCATCGCTTATCGTAAAGAAATCTTAGATGACTATCCGAAGTGTGTGTTGGATTATTTAATCGAGCTTGCTTTAGAGGATGAGAACTACGAGTTTGCTCAGAAGGTGAAAGAGACCACGTCTTGGTACGAGATTGAATGATTTTTTTAATCAAATATTTTTACCTATATTAGGTGTATGGAAGGTAACGAACATAAGAAACCAGAGAGCGTTAGGATGAAGGATTTACATTTCGATCCTAGACTATTCGAGACGCTAAAGACTGGAAGACCGATCGATACGATATTTAGCATTGATGGTGGACTAACGAAGTCCACCAACTTTGTTCTTGTGGGAGACCCAGGCGTCGGTAAGAGTACAGTGTCGATGGACATACTATCGGACCTTCAGACTAACGGTGCATCCGCTCTTTTTATATCAGGCGAGATGGACAGATTCGATCTCCACAAGTATGTGGAACGATATCCAAAGTTTGGTGATCTCGACATTCTGTTCTTGGGTGATTACTTAGAAGACGATCCTAAGGGAATCATCGAAGAGATGTTAGACCGAGGTTACGATGTGGTCTTAATCGATTCATTAGCGGAAGTACAAGACACGGTCAAAGAAGCATCGAAGATGACCGGTGCTGCTTCCGAGAAATGGTTGATTGATTTAATGAGAAAGAATAATGCTGGCGCCAATGATAAAGGTGCTTACACCTCATTTATTTGTATCCAACAGGTAACTAAAGACGGTGTGTTCTTAGGTTCGAATAAACTTAAACACAACACGTCGGGAATGATGGAACTAAGATTCGATGAGGTTGGAGATCGCTATATCATGTTTAGCAAGAACCGAAGAGGCGAGGCATTCAAGAAACTTTATTTCGATTTAAGTTCTACTGGTGACGTTGAATACTATGGCGAGACCATCAAGGATAAACGAATACAACCTAATAAAGAATTCAGCGATTCTCCAATGAATCCCGATGCTGATATAGACGAGTCATTGGTTAGTAGATTTCTAAACGATGTTGGCAAGTATGACGAAGAACCACCACCAGAAGATAATCCGTATAATCTTTTGTAAAAGCCTGAGCGAAAGCCAGGCTTTTTTGCTGTGCACTAAATGCTGCATTGCTGACCTGGGGAACCTCAGGGAAACTTTGATTCAGAGAATCCTGAAATATAACAATCCGGATGAAAATTTTTTTCTACAGAATCATTTTTTTATTTAGAAAATTCTACTTATATTTATATGGAACAAATCTAACAATAACACTATAAATGATATGGCGAAAAAAAAGAGCATCTCGAGAAAGAGATTGGAGGAGAGATTAACACAGGGAGAGGTTAAATTCTCGTATGAAAAATTGGATGGTAGTGTACGTGAGGTACGTGGTACTACTAATGTTGAACTGATACCTGAGGAGTGGAGACCGAGTGGAGGTACATTGGCTCATTCAGGTACTTCGTATTTTGATTTGGATATAGAGCAATGGCGTTCTATATCGGCAGTGGTTTCTAAGGTTAGTATTTTGTAAATTTTACGGTTATGTGGAGTAAGCGAAAAAGAAAAGTTATTTGGATGCGGTTCTTAAGAAGGATTGGTTTTTTTAATGATTATATCTTTCCGAAGGAGAAGCTAGACAACGAGAGAAGAATGGGGCTTCGTATATTTGAGCGTGCTGTTAGGATTAAGGATGCGGATATATTTATGTCTCCTTTAAGCGATACCATCTATATCGAGATAAACGAGATCTATCTTATATTAGAAGGGTGTGACCTACAGATTATTAATGGTAAGTTCCAATATGATCTTAGATACGGTGTTAAGGATGCGGGGGATATGAAGAGACAGGTATTTACGGTATTAGAGAAAAGAAGAATCGAGGTTGAGGAAAGGATACGTACTAAGAACGACCGAACACTAAATAGTATATTACAAGAGATAACGAATTTAAAGGAAGGCATTTTTAACCTTCCATCTAACTAACTTAATAAAAGCCGAGGATAACACCTCGGCTTTTTTGCGGGGCTATATTTTCAGAAATCATTTTTATATTTAAGTAGAATTTTCTATATTAGCTATAACCAATTAAACAAATAGATATGAGCCCTAATATTAATTTTATAAAGGTCTTAGATAGGAGAACGAATAAGACTGTAGGATTTGCAGCTTTGATTAGAGGATCGGAAGAGGAGAGAGCGATGATTGATCATTTTTTACATTTAGGTATTTGTATAGCGAGAGCTACAGAGAGTGAGTTTAATCAATTTGACGGCGACTTCATTAAGAAGGTGGATTCGACTATATTATGTACACATTTACCATTAGCGGATTAAAATAAATCAGAAATCATTTTTTTATTTAAATAGTTTTTTCTACATTTAAGATATAAAACAAATCAATCATGACAGAAAAAGAATTAGCAGTAGCAAAAGAATTAGCAGTAGCAAGAATCGTTTTCGATATAGGTAACAAACTATGCGGCGGGAACGAAAAGAGCCACAAATTAGGACTCTTACTTTTACACACGGCATCAGTTTTAATTACGGACGAGGTTCAGTTCAATAAGATGGCAGGTCAAATAAACCGGGAAATATACGACAAGGATTTAAGACCGTTTTGGAATGAGATATACGTTAAAGGAGGTGGTGTTTTAGGAAGTGGTACTTATAGCGCATTAGATACTGACGAGGCTAGTTCTATATCAGGTATCGACATGGAAAAATGTTTAGATGGATTGGATTACGAGGGCTTCAATAAATTACAAGCTCTTTTACCGTTCATGAAAGACATCGGAACACACCCTCCACAAACAAAAACTTTTGCTAATTTGGACAGATTAGTATGGGCGATTTTCATAAGCGTGTTCAAAGAAGAAGCGATAGAGAGATTAACGGCAGTTATGAGTTTGCCTGAATATGAACCAAAGTTAAAAAAATAAATAATGGGAGCAACATACGTAGCAATAATAAAAGGACCGAAGGAATATCTAGCTGGGGGTATGCTTATCCAGAAGTTCGAAATAACAGATGAAGCTATCGCAGATTATCTGGACGAGGCTGGACCAGACGAAAACGAAGACCATGCGATAACATATTACATGGGTGATTATACTAATGAATGGGAACAGCGGTTCTGTACGGTATCTTTTCTTACCGAGGATGATTTCAATGTACTTTACAACGAGGCGGAAGAAGTTATAAAAGAAGAGGTAAATGAACCGGACCCTTTAGACGAATGGGAAGCTGACGAGGAAGACAACCCGGAATATAAGACTTTCGGATTATCAAAGAAGCAGTACGATAAGTACAATGATTGGCGTAAAAGTAAGGGTGAGGTTTATGTTGGAGCGATAGGAGGAGCTTATACCTTTTGTTTTATCCCGACTGGAATAGGAACTATTGTAACTGTGAAATGTGCTGACGGAACAGAATTGGATTTAACTGATTACCATTTATTTTAAGATTATGGCAACAAGATCTCACATAGGAATACTAAACGAGGACGGTACAGTAGATTACATCTACTGCCACTGGGACGGATATCCGGAAGGAGTTGGTCACACCTTGTCACTTCATTACACGGAAGAGTCAAAAATAAGAGAACTAATAGATTTAGGTTCGATTAGTTATTTAAGGGAAAATATAAAGCCTCCATATGAACACGAGTTAGCTGAAGGTAGAGTTAGAGGATTACTCGAAAGATTCGATCCACCACCTCATCATTCTTTTGATAGCCCTTTAGAAGGAGTAACCGTTGCTTATCATAGGGACAGAGGCGAAGAGCTAGTAAAGGGAACGTTCCGATCTAAAAAATTATATTATGATCCCGATGGATGGATCGAGTACTATTACCTATTTGAAAATGGAGAATGGTATGTCAACGAAGTAAAATTATCGGGGTACACCCAGAATATGAAGATATTGTAATACTAGTGTTTAATTGGTTGAACACAGGGGATCGAGAAATCGGTCCCTTTTTTTGTAGGTACCCTCCTTACCCCTGAGGTTCCTCAGGCGCTCCAAAAAATTCCAAGAATCATTTTTATATATGGATAGAATTTTCTATATTAGCTATAACAAAAAAAGGAATTATGAAAACCCATTGTACACACTGCGGAGCCATACATGAGAGAAAGAGCAACTATTGTTCTGAGAAATGTACGGGAGCTGCTTATAGGGCTAAGAAGAAAGGCGAGGTCACTAAGGTGGTTGACCCAGAGGTTATAGTTGAGAAGTTCACGAAGGCTTTCGGATTTCCAGTTAGATTATATTGGAGCCGAAGATTAGAGCCTGAGAATTCGTCATGTGCTAAAGCTGGTACGGTGTTGGAGTTCGAACAGATAACTAGAGTGTCAGGAAGGGTGATCTACAGAGTGAGAAGAGGTAAGAGAAATTTCTTTACTTCGAGCAAGGAGATCGAAGAAATTTAATTCATTTTTTTTCAGAAATCATTTTTTTATTTAAGTAGAATTTTCTATATTAGCTATATAAAACAAAGGGACATGAACAAGAGAACAAGAGGAGAGTTATTAATTTGGCCGGGAGTTGGTCCTATAGGAACATCCCAACAATCGATCCGCGAGTTCGAAGGTTTCGTGGGATCTAAGTTTAGAGCTAGAATTGAATTTGTAGGCGATATCTTAAGAAAGGATGGGGAGACGGATACAGTGATACGCTTTTATGATGATTGCGGTGATGGTTCTGAAATTTTATTTCGATTATTTTGTGTTAACAATGGGATCTATCCAGCTATTGAAATGGACCATTTTGACTACGAAATGAATTCGCTCATAAATTTTTTAGAATAATTCAAGAATCATTTTTTTATTTATATAGAATTTTCTATATTAGCTATGTAAACCAATAAACACAAATAAAAATGGCAAGAACAACGAAAAAATCGGTAGAGGCAGTTACGCCTGAGGTAGCTACAGAAGTAACTACAGAAGTTAAACCGAAAAAAGCTTTAAGCGAAGAGACAAAAGCTAAAATCTCAGAAGCTTTACGTCGCAAAAAAGAAGGTGTGATAGCGGATGCTGTCGAGTTAGTAACTCCAAAGTTGGTAGCGGATCCGACTAAGATCAAAGAGGATGGGAACATCGTTACTTTGAACGGGTACTTCAAAGTCGAAAAAGGTACCTTCGAGATCATCAAGCACAACATCGAGTATGCGGTAAACACGATGTTGATCGGGGCTACGGGAACAGGGAAGACGGAAGTGGTCGCTAACATCGCAAAAGTTTTCAACTTACCTCTTACAATCTTCGACATGGGTACAATGACCGATCCTGTAATGGGACTTGTGGGTACTCACGTAATCACAGTCGAAGACGGGGTTACAAAATCGGAGTTCAAGCGTTCTCGCTTCTCAGAAGTTATCCAACAACCAGGTATCGTGTTACTAGACGAGATCTCAAGAGCTGGGGCGATGGCGAACAACTTACTTTTCCCTTGTCTTGACTTCCGAAGAGAGTTACCGATGGAGTACTCGTTCCACGACACAACTCCGGTTAAGATACACGAAAACTGCGTGTTCTTCTCAACGGCTAACATGGGTAGTCAATATACCGGAACACACAAGTTAGACCGTGCCTTACTTGACCGTTTCATGCTAATCGAAGTTGACTCGATCAAAGAAGCCGACATCATCAAAACTTTGGAGTCGGAGTTCCCTAAAGTCGCTAAAACACAAATCAAGAAATTGGTGGACGTGTTTACAAAAATCAACAAGGAGCACGACGAGTTCAAAATCTCTTTCAACTTGTCTATCCGACACCTTAAAACAATCGCTAAGTTAGTCTCTAACGGCTTCACAATCTACGACGGTTACTTGGCGCTTTGCAAAGGTCTTGGCTCACAAGAAGGTTTGAAAGCGATCAAAGCTATCTTAGACGACACTAAGTAAACCCAACATAAACCACAAGAATGGCGAGTTAATTCTCGCCATTCTTTTTTACAAAATCATTTTTATATTTAAGTAGAATTTTCTATATTAGCTATATAACAAATAAACAATTAGGATATGTACGGGTATGGATCAGATAAAAAAAGCAAAAGGGTTTGGACGTCAACCTCAGGATGGGAGAGTTCACACTTCGGGGGTTATAATCGTATAATTTATGATTATCCCTTTATTCAAATGGACTGGAATGCTGTTATAGACGTTCCTGAGAGCTTAAGAAAATTACAAGGTATTTACGTGTCGGAGAAGCTCATCAAGATGTATGTAATGAAGGTGAAGGAGAAGGGGTATGTACATCACTTAAGAACCGAGATCGTCAAGAAGAAAAATATTATCGGACGAGAAACAACATACCAGGCAATCTCATTGGATAACCCCTCGGTACTATCGAACATCTGTAGAGAATTCAAAGAGTTCGCTCCTTTATTCGATCACTACCAAGACGAGATCTTACAGACATCCATAATGATCGAAATCAAGGAACCGCAGCAACAACAAGGTGGAGGATCTGGAGAGAAAGGTGACGAAGAAGAAGACGGAGACGAGAGTCAAGAACAAAGTGGCGGATCTGGGGAAGTAGAAGGAGAGGAGAAGAACGGGAAAGGTTCAGAAGACGGTGAAGGAGACGGCGAAGAAGATAAGAAGGAGAAGAGTAAGAAAGGCGACAAAAAAGACGGTAAAGGAGATGGCGGATCTGCAAGCGGCGGCGGATGGGGAGGATCAGACTTCGAAGCTATCAAGAAGTTGATCGAGGACATGAAGGAGAGTAAGCCGATAAGCAAATGGGGTAATTTAGGACTTGGGGAATTATGTAAACCTTCTTTTGTAACTTATAGCGATAATGAGCTTTCTGAATATCGGGAATACGATTTTACACAACAAGAGAAACAAAATGCGGAGCTTCTCCTTAAGAAATTAGACATCAGCTTCGATCCTAAAAGTGACGAGGTAAAGAACCTTCGACTAGGTAAGTTAGATACAAGTAAGATCGCAGAGGTCCCTGCAGGAAACATATCCGTATACAAACAAACATTAGAGGAGCAGGACACGAAAGAGTTTGCGGTATGTGTCTTAGCTGACTTGTCCGGAAGTATGGATGACGGAGTAAGACTACAAACTCAGTTCACCGTATTGAACTCGTTATACCTAGCACTTAGCGAAATTATACCTGAGAGCGACTTACACATCTACGGACACAGCGGTGGCGGATCTGAACCTAAGATTTATACGTTCTGCAATCCTTATAGTACTAACTACAAAAAGAACATACAAAAGTATTACAATATAAGTAACGAATCAAACTATGACGGACTAGTTATCCAGGAGGTACACAAAAAGATACGAGAGAAGACTGACCGACCTGTTGTACTTGTATCAATCTCCGATGGACAACCATGCGACGACATAAATGCAATGAAACAAATCTTAGAGAGAGCGAGAAGGGATCAATTCGTAACAGTAGGTATCGGGATAGGTACAGATTACGTCAAAGACCTATACCAATTCTCAAGAACGGTTTCACAAGCTAAAATGAGCGAAATGCCAAACGAGGTTGCGGGAATAATCAACCACGTGGTTAAAACGGAATTTCAATAAATCCACAATCCATATCCGAAGAGGGGAAGACTTAGGTCTTCCCTTTTTTTATATGTGAATTATCTGAGGAACCCCAGGGAATACCCAAGAAATAAACCTATAGGTTGATTTTAAGAATCATTTTTTTATTTGTAGAAAAATCCATATATTAGCTTTGTTAATCAATTATACACAATATAATGTACTTAAAAGACCTTAAAGAAATCAATAAAACTGCTTATGTTAGATTGATTGAATTCTGGAGTGATCTATCTAGAATAGGATTTGCTGAGGCTAAGTCCGACATAATATTAGATATGAACATCCGCTATTATTTGGAGGAGTCTAATAATACATTCGTATTTACTGACACCTATACTGACGATAAATTTGAATATGATCTCGATGAGGAAGATTGGAAATTTATTTAAAAATCATTTTTATATTCAAATAGAATTTTCTATATTAGCTATATAAACCAATAAACAATTAGGATATGTATGGATACGGAAAAAGTTGGGGTACGAGTAAAGGGAGTTTATCTGGGTGGGAGAAGTCTCACTTCGGTGGATACAAAAGGGTACTGAACGACTACCCATTTGTCGACTTGAGCTACAAGGTCGATTTGTCAGTAGCTAAACAAGTCAAGGACGATCTAGGTTTCTACTTAGGCGAGAAGCTACTTAAGATTTATATTCTTAAGCTACGAGAAAATGGTTCCTTAGATGAGCTACCTTGTGAGATCGTAGAGAAGCCAAGTTACTTCGGTACTACGGTTAAGAAATACACGTCTGTCAGTTTAAACCATCTAGGGATTTTCGATACTATATGTGCTAGGTATATCGAGTTAGCTCCTTTATTCCGAGAGTATAAAAGAGGTATACTTTCTTCGACTATCGATTTTGAAATTCCGGACGATGAAAATGGACAAGACGGAGAAGGTCAAGACGGAGAAGGTCAGGACGGGAAAGGTAAGGGAAAAGGACAAGACGGAGACGGACAAGACGGAGACGGACAAGACGGAGA
>SXGQ01359402.1_pt1 | contig 13342 bp, 5 predicted proteins | sample 3178371 | NCBI WGS metagenome assembly SXGQ01 (sample SAMN11356859, study PRJNA531348) | freshwater metagenome | isolation source: freshwater sample F1-20 | place: China: Fuxian Lake, Yuxi | collected 2017-12-25
AAACCTTCTGCAATCAGAGGGACGATCATTATATATAGAACAATAATTATCTGTACCCAGAAAAGGACATGGCTTGCTTTTCAGTACATAGTCCCCTTCTTCATCAATCCTCAGATACCTCTCAATAAAAACACTCTCTTTCAGAGACAATACCTTGCTGATTCGCTTGATATCGGGCGTTTTGAACCGGGGGGAATAGTTTTTGCAGCAATTTGCACATGCCAAACAATCCACTTGCTCAAATGCCTCTTCATGGAGCGATGGAAGCACACGAATGGCCTTGTTTTTATCAACCCGCGCCAAGTATTGCTTATAAAGTTTCTGACGCTCAGATGACTTCTTTTCCCAGTTTTTCAACAACTCCTCCGACATGGTTCAAAATTAGTCTAAAACAGGCAAGCAATGATTGTTTCACCAATTAATCCACATTCAATTATCATCTTGCACAAAGCATTCAATCAGTGCTTGGATATAAGTAAATTTGCATCTCAAATTGACCCTCACCTTAAACCATCGGCTACATGAATCTTATTGAGCAACAATCAAAAGAATTTCAATCCAGACATATTGGTACAAGTGAATCTGAAATGAATGAGATGCTACACCTTACCGGTGAAAAAAATCTCGATGAATTGGTGGATAAAACCATTCCATCCAATATCAAAAACAATACACCAATGAATCTGCCCTCACCCATGAGCGAGGCAGCATACTTGCAGCATATCTTGGAAGTAGGACAAAAAAATATTGTCGCCAAAAATTTTATTGGCCAGGGTTACTATGGCACGCATACGCCCAGTGTGATTTTGAGAAATATTTTTGAAAATCCAGGTTGGTACACCCAATATACTCCCTACCAGGCTGAGATCGCACAGGGACGTTTGGAAAGTTTGTTGAATTTTCAAACCATGGTCACGGATCTCACCGGACTTCCCATTGCGAATGCATCTTTGTTGGATGAGGCAACAGCTGCTGCAGAGGCCATGACGATGTTTTTCAATTTTCTGAACAAACAGGATCATATTGAGCGTCCAAAGTTTTTTGTGGATGAAGCTTGTTTCCCTCAAACACTGGATGTATTGATTACCAGAGCATTGCCAGTTGGTATTGAAGTAATCGTTGGGAATGCAGCAACTGCCAATATGGATGCGTCTTATTTTGGAGCACTCGTTCAATATCCAGATAATACAGGTGGTCTTGTGAACTACAAAGCCTTCATCGACAAAGTACATGGTGTAGGTGCCTATGTTGTTATGACGACGGATCTGTTGGCATTGACCCTGATTACACCTCCTGGTGAATTGGGTGCAGATGTTGCATGCGGATCGGCACAAAGATTTGGTGTTCCACTTGGATACGGTGGCCCACACGCTGCATTCTTTGCCACCAAAGATGAGTTCAAGAGAAATATACCTGGCAGGATTATTGGCATCAGCATCGATGCCCAAAGCAACAGGGCGTTGAGAATGGCATTGCAAACAAGAGAGCAACACATCAAGCGAGAAAAAGCAACTTCGAATATTTGTACAGCGCAAGCATTGCTTTCGAACATGGCTGCCATGTATGCAGTGTATCATGGCCCAACCGGTTTGAAAAAAATTGCTACCCGCACTTCCATGCTGGCAAAGTCAGCTGCAGATTCATTAAAGAAGAAAGGATTTCAACTTGCTGCTAAAACTTTTTTTGATACCATTGCTGTGATAACAAATGATGCCGAGCGTATCATAACCACAGCCGCAAAAAGAAATATCAACTTCAGAAAAATCTCCAACAATACAATTGGAATTTCATTCGATGAAACATCCACTCCTTCCGACGTATTGGATGTATTGAAATGTTTTGATGAAAATTATGCCTCATATATTGAGGTTTCACAAGATGATTTCCTAACAAACATTCCGAGTGACCTCACAAGAACATCTACCTATTTGTTGCATCCTGTTTTCAATTCGCATCACAGTGAAAGTAAAATGATGCGATATATTAAATCGCTCGAGAACAAAGACTTATCGCTCAATACCTCAATGATTTCACTTGGAAGTTGCACCATGAAATTGAATGCTGCTTCAGAAATGATGCCATTGAGCTGGGGATGTTGGTCATCCATCCATCCATTTGCTCCATTGAATCAGACGAAGGGATATCAGCAAATCATTGATGAACTTTCCAAATACCTCTGTGAAATAACCGGATTCGATGCATGCAGCTTGCAACCCAACAGCGGCGCCCAGGGCGAGTATGCGGGTTTGCTTACCATCCGTGAATATCATTTGTCTAGAGGTGATCACCAAAGAAATGTGATGTTGATTCCAATTTCTGCGCATGGTACCAACCCCGCATCTGCAGTCATGGCAGGCATGAAAGTTGTTGTTGTGAAGGCATTGGAGAATGGCTACATCGATGTAACCGATTTCAGGGAAAAAGCAGTGCAATTCAGCGACACGCTTGCCGGCACCATGATTACCTATCCAAGTACATATGGAATTTTTGAAGAGACCGTAAAAGAAATTACTGATATTGTTCATCAGCATGGCGGACAGGTTTACATGGATGGCGCCAACATGAATGCACAGGTTGGACTTACATCGCCAGGTTTGATCGGTGCAGATGTCTGTCACCTCAACCTTCATAAAACATTTGCTATCCCGCATGGAGGCGGTGGCCCAGGTATGGGTCCTATTTGTGTGAAATCACATTTGGCACCGTTTTTACCAGGACATACATTCAACAATGATCAAACACTTGATACAGCCAAGGGGAATGTTGCAGTGAGTGCCGCACCATACGGAAGTGCAAGCATATTGTTGATCAGTTATGGATATATCAGAATGCTTGGAGAAGAAGGATTGAAGCAAGCAACTGCAGTTGCCATTCTCAATGCCAATTATATGCGTGCAAGATTACAGAAGCATTATGATATGCTCTATTTGGGGAGCAACAATACATGTGCACATGAATTCATTGTTGATCTTCGTCCTTTTAAAAAATCAGCCGATATCGAAGCAGAAGATGTTGCAAAGCGTTTGATGGATTATGGGTTTCATGCTCCTACTTTAAGTTTTCCAGTTCCCGGTACAATTATGATTGAGCCTACAGAGAGTGAGGACAAGCAAGAGTTGGACAGATTCTGTGACGCGTTGATTTCCATCCGTCATGAAATAAAAGAAATTGAAGATGGAAAAGTAGAGAAGCAAAACAATTTGTTGAAAAATGCACCGCACACACAATACGTTATCATCAGCACTGAGTGGGACAAAGCCTATACAAGAGAGCAGGCTGCCTTCCCATTGCCGTATTTAAAATTGAATAAATTCTGGCCAAGCATCTCCAGGGTGAACAATACCTATGGTGACAGAAACCTGGTATGCACCTGTGAGCCTGTCAGCAGCTACGCGGAGTAAGCCATGCTTTTTTTATTGAATGTGTAGAAAATTTGACGATTTATTGCTCTTTTTGTCTTAAATTCACCATGAGCTTGCCCCTGTATTAGATAATTTCCATCTTTACAGCCTGTTTATTAGAATTTTTAAAAAAAACTGCTTTCTTATGGCAAGAAACCGGGGATTGTATCGTTCAGCTTTCGAAAGAGATGCCTGTGGAATTGGCTTTGTAGCCAACATTAAGGGAAATAAAAATCATCAGGTTGTTTCAGATGCATTGACCATTTTGGAAAACATGGAGCACAGAGGTGCCTGTGGCTGCGAAAGCAATACGGGAGATGGTGCCGGGATCTTGATTCAAGTTCCACATGCATTTTTCTTTGACGAATGTTTAAAGGCAGGAGTTCATTTACCTCCATTTGGAAAGTATGGAGTTGGATTTATTTTTTTTCCAAAAGAAATCAGGCTGCGTGAAGAATGCAGAGATATTTTCAGCAGAGCGGCTGAAGAATTGGGGTTGGAAATTCTCACATGGAGAAAGGTACCGGTGAATCCAGCGGACATTGGGTTTACAGCAAGGTCAGTTGAACCCGAAATGGAACAGGTATTCGTTGCTTGTCCTGATCATATCAACGATCCCATGGCTTTCGAGAGAAAGCTTTTTATTCTCAGAAACTATGCAAGTCACCTGATCAACAACTCAGTGAAAAAAGATCCAATTGGATTTTATATCTCCTCGCTTTCATATAAAATCATTGTATACAAAGGCCAGCTGACAAGCCTCCAGGTTAGATCTTACTTCCCTGACTTGAACAACAAAAAAGTAGTGAGTGCATTGGGATTGGTTCACTCCCGTTTTGCAACGAATACATTTCCTTCCTGGAAACTTGCACAGCCTTTCAGGTTCATTGCACACAATGGCGAAATCAATACACTGCAAGGAAATTTAAACTGGATCAAAACAAATGAAAAAGGATACACATCTCCCTACTTTACAAAGGAGGAAATGGATATGTTGCTTCCCATTGTTTCATCCGGGAACAGTGATTCAGCCAGCTTGGACAATATGATTGAGTTGCTCACCATGACAGGCAGATCTTTGCCGCATGTAATGATGATGCTGATACCGGAAGCCTGGGATGGAAATGAACAAATGGATCCTGTAAAAAAAGCTTTTTATGAATTCCATGCTTCCATGATGGAGCCATGGGACGGACCAGCTTCGATTTCTTTTACGGATGGAAGAATGATTGGTGCAACATTGGACAGAAATGGATTGCGACCATCTAGGTATTGTGTAACATCGGATGACAGGGTCATCATGGCTTCTGAGACTGGAGCATTGCCCGTGGATCCATCCCTCATCATTGAGAAGGGAAGATTGCAGCCCGGCAAAATGTTCATTGTTGACATGGAGGAAGGCAGAATCATCAGCGATGAGGAACTCAAGACAACCATCTGCGGACAAAAACCTTATGCGGATTGGTTGAATAAATATAAAATCAGGTTGAATGAATTGCCTGAACCAAGGGTGATGTTTACACACCTCGAACATGATCAGGTATTCAAATACCAAAAAACTTTCGGTTATACTTCTGAAGACTTAGAGCATATCATTGCGCCCATGGCCATGGATGGAAAGGAGCCTGTTGGTTCAATGGGAACAGACACCCCACTTGCTATTTTGAGTGATGAGCCTCAGCACCTCAGCAGTTATTTCAAACAATTGTTTGCGCAGGTTACCAATCCCCCGATTGATCCCATCAGAGAACGGCTGGTCATGTCACTCGCCACATTTGTTGGCAACAATGAAAACATGTTGCAGGAAAATCCTATGATCTGTCATACTGTTGCATTGAAACATCCGGTATTGACCAATCATGATCTGGAAAAAATCAGAAGTATTGACACCGGTATTTTCCAGGCTAAAACGCTTCAATGTTATTTCAGGTCAGATGGAAAACCTGGTTCTTTGAAAAAAGCATTGGACAGAATTTGCCGCTACGCTGTAGATGCAGTGGAAGATGGATTTGAAGTGCTGATATTGCAGGACAGGGCGATTGACTCCGAACATGCACCTATCCCTTCATTGCTTTCGACTGCTGCCATTCATCATTACTTGATCAGAAAAGGATACAGAGGAAAAGTTGGAATCATTGTGGAAGCTGGAGACGCATGGGAAGTACATCATTTTGCCTGTCTGCTTGCATTTGGTGCAACAGCTATCAATCCCTATCTGGCTTTGAGTTCGATCAGGGACATGAAACTCAGCGGAAAAATGCAAACCGAACTCGAATCAGAGCAGTTGAAAAAAAATTACATCAAGGCAGTAAACGAAGGCCTCCTAAAAGTATTCTCCAAAATGGGAATATCTACACTGCAGTCTTATCAGGGAGCACAAATTTTTGAAATCATTGGACTGAACAACGAAGTAGTTGACAAATATTTTACTGGTGCTGTTTCCAGAATTGAAGGAATGGGATTGGATGAACTCGCCAAAGAGGCTTTGGCAAAACATCGACTGGCATTTGCAAGGAAAACACTTCCTGTGGATCGTTTGCCCGTTGGTGGATTTTATCAGTGGAAAAGAAAAGGCGAATTCCATCTTTTCAATCCTCAGACCATTCATCTCTTGCAACATTCAACAAGAACAGGGGATTATTCAGTTTTTAAAAAATATTCCAAGTTGGTCAATGAGCAAGGAGAAAAAGCTTGCACATTGAGAAGCTTGTTTGAATTCAATCCAGTTCGTCCCTCCGTTTCAATAGATGAAGTGGAAGCAGCAGAAAGCATTTATAAAAGATTTGCAACAGGTGCCATGTCGTTTGGCTCTATCTCATGGGAAGCACACACAACGCTGGCCATCGCCATGAACAGGCTGGGTGCAAAAAGCAATACGGGCGAAGGCGGCGAAGATGAAATCAGGTATGAAAAATTAGCCAATGGTGATTCCATGCGATCATCCATCAAACAAGTTGCATCTGCCAGGTTTGGTGTAACAGCACAATACCTCACCGAGGCAGAAGAATTGCAAATTAAAATGGCACAGGGTGCAAAACCAGGAGAAGGTGGACAATTGCCTGGACACAAAGTGGATGATTGGATTGGACGTGTGAGGCATTCAACACCAGGAGTTGGATTGATTTCACCTCCACCCCATCATGATATTTATTCCATTGAAGATCTTGCACAATTGATTTTTGATTTGAAAAATGCCAACCGAAAAGCAAGAATCAGTGTGAAACTGGTTTCAAAAGCTGGTGTTGGAACCATCGCAGCTGGCGTAGCAAAAGCAAAGGCAGATGTGGTATTGGTTTCAGGATATGATGGTGGGACAGGAGCATCCCCTTTGAGTTCGATCAGGCATGCAGGCTTGCCATGGGAACTCGGACTCGCTGAAGCCCATCAGACCTTGGTGAAAAATAAATTAAGAAGTCGAGTTGTTTTGCAAACCGATGGCCAATTAAAAACAGGCAGAGACATTGCCGTTGCAACATTGTTGGGTGCAGAAGAATGGGGTGTTGCAACAGCAGCATTGGTTGTTGAGGGATGCATCCTCATGCGCAAATGCCATTTGAATACTTGTCCAGTTGGCGTTGCCACGCAAGATCCTGAATTGAGAAAAAGATTCAACGGTGCTGCAGAATATGTAGTGAACTTCATCCAATTTCTTACCAATGAGCTTCGTGAGCTGATGGCAGAACTTGGATACAGGACTGTGGAGGAGATGGTAGGGCAAGTGGATGCATTGAAAATGCGCGAAGGTATTACCCATTGGAAATACAGCAAGTTGGACCTCTCCCCTGTTCTCTATAAAGAACCTGCAGATGCATATACTGGACTTTACAAACAGGAAGAGCAGGATCATGGTATTTCATCAGTTATGGATTGGCAACTGATAGAACAATCAAAATCAGCCATAGAAGATGGACATAAAATTCGATTGGATAAGCCCATCAAAAATACTGACCGAACAACAGGCACTATGCTCAGCAATGAGATTACAAAAAAGTATGGTGCCATTGGGCTGCCTGATGACAGTGTGCACATCAAGTTTAATGGGACAGCGGGACAAAGTTTCGGTGCATTCAATACAAAAGGCGTAACACTTGAATTGGAAGGAGATGCGAATGATTATTTCGGCAAAGGACTCAGCGGTGCAAAACTGATTGTATACCCTGATAAAAGATCAAATTTTGTGCCTGAGGAAAACATAGTGATAGGCAATGTTGCCTTCTATGGTGCAACAGCAGGTAAAGCATTTATCAGAGGAAAAGCAGGTGAAAGATTTGCTGTCAGAAATTCGGGTGCAACGGCAGTAGTGGAAGGTGTAGGTGATCATGGATGCGAATACATGACCGGCGGAACTGTACTGATACTTGGGAAAACTGGCAGAAATTTTGCAGCTGGCATGAGCGGCGGTATTGCATACATATATGACTTGCAAAACAGTTTCAAAGAAAACTGCAACCAGGAAATGGTTGATCTTGAAACAACTGACACTGAAGACCTGCATGTAATTGAACAATTGCTCAGAGAACACGTTGCATATACACAGAGTGCAGTTGCCAATTTCTTATTGAATGATTTGGAGAACCAAAAACAACATTTCATCAAAGTTTTTCCGAGAGATTACAAGAAAGCATTGCAACAAAAAAAATCAACCAAAAAGGCAACCGTCAAATAATCATTCATGGGTAAACCAACAGGATTTTTAGAATTTACCAGGGTCAGTCCATCTAAACTGGAACCCAAAAAAAGAATTTCAAATTTCAATGAATTCGTGCAACCCTTCGATGGTGTTGAATTGAACAAACAAGCTGCAAGATGCATGAATTGCGGTGTTCCTTTTTGCCACAGTGGATGTCCGCTTGGAAATGTAATTCCCGAATTCAATGATGCAGTTTACAATGAGCGTTGGGATGAGGCGTACGAAATTCTTACTTCCACCAATAATTTTCCAGAATTTACCGGAAGGATTTGTCCAGCTCCCTGTGAGAGTGCCTGTGTGCTTGGAATCAATCAGCCGCCCGTGAATATTGAAGAGATAGAAAAACACATCATAGAAATTGCATTTGAGAAAGGAATTGCCAAACCCAAGATTCCACCTGTTCGTTCTGGAAAAAAAATTGCAGTTATCGGTAGCGGTCCTGCTGGACTTGCAGCTGCAGCCCAACTCAATCAAGCCGGACATACAGTCGTTGTTTTTGAGCGTGATGAAAAACCAGGAGGATTACTTAGATATGGGATTCCCGATTTCAAACTGGAAAAAAATATCATTGACAGAAGAATTGCGTTGCTTGAGCAGGAAGGCATCGCATTCAGATGCAATGCCAATGTAGGCGTGAACGTCAATATGAATGATTTGCTCAGAGAATACCACGCCATTGTTCTTTCTGGAGGATCTACCTTTCCGCGAGACTTGAATGTAAACGGCAGAGCGCTGAAAGGTGTGCATTATGCCATGCAATTTTTAAAACAACAAAATAAATTGGTTGCAGGAAGCGATCCACTTGCAGGCAAGGACATTGAGAGCAATATCTTGGATGAATTGATTTCTGCCAAAGGGAAAAATGTAGTCGTCATTGGTGGTGGTGATACAGGAAGTGATTGTGTAGGAACATCCAACAGGCAGGGTGCGAAAACCATCACACAATTTGAATTGCTCCCCAAACCTCCCGATCATCGTTCTGACATCATGCCATGGCCAACGTATCCAATGGTATTGAAAACCTCTTCTTCGCATGAAGAGGGATGTGAAAGAAAATGGGCCATCGCTACCAAAGAATTTATTGGCGATAACAATGGAAATTTGATTGGAATTAAAACTGTGGAACTGGATTGGAAAATAGAAAATGGGAAACCTGCCAATTTTATAGAACGTGCAGGATCAGAAAAAATATTGGATTGCGAATTGGTATTGCTTGCCATGGGATTTGTTGCCCCCGAACAGAAGGGAATGATTGATCAACTAGAAATAGCTTTGGATGAAAGAGGGAATGTAAAAGCTTCGGAAAAAGAATTCAAAACCAACATCAACAAAATTTTTACATGCGGCGATATGCGCCGGGGTCAGTCGCTTGTTGTATGGGCCATCAGCGAGGGTCGTGAATGCGCCCGAAAAGTAGATGAGTTTCTCATGGGAGAATCCCTGTTGGAAACAAAAGACAGCAGTCTACATATTTAAAGATTCCCATACTCGTTGTATTACATATTAATTTATTTTATATATGTTTTATTTATAAACATTGAAATGTCAATAAAAAATTCAATCAATTGATTTACAATGATATATAATTTTTATATACATATATAATTTATTTCTATATATATAATTAAGGAATAAGGAGGTTACTTTTTTGTATTTTGCGGATATATTTTAAATATTTCTGTAAAAAAATCAAAAAATGAATTCCAAAACCGTAAGAGACAAACTTCCATTTATTTTACTGATTTTAATTTCCATCTCGGCAATATTCGTGCCGGTCCTCCCCAATTTCGAAGACAAAGATGCTGTTTACAACGGGGCTGACATTACATGGATATTAATTGCAACTGCACTTGTATTCCTGATGACCCCAGGTCTGGCCTTCTTCTATGGCGGCATGGTGCATCGCAAAAATGTCATATCCACCATGATCAAAAGCACTGTTGCAGCGGGTGTGGTGAGTGTGATTTGGGTTGCCTTTGGATACAGTTTGAGTTTCGGAGAATCTATCAATGGATTTATTGGAAATCCCCTCACCCACTTTTTCTTCAAGGATGTGAGCAATTCCGAACCTTGGGGACTCGCACCGACCATTCCAAAATCTTTGTTCGCCCTGTTTCAATTGATGTTTGCAATCATTACGCCCGGATTGGTCGTAGGTGCTTTGGCAGAAAGAGTAAGATTTACATCATATATTCTATTCATCATATTATTCAGCATCCTCGTCTACGCTCCTCTCGCACATTGGAGCTGGCATCCAGAGGGATTTCTGTTTAAAATGGGAGCATTGGATTTTGCTGGTGGAACTGTTGTACATATTTCTGCAGGTTGCGCTGCGCTTGCTGGTGTACTTGTCCTGAAACGCAGAAAAGCACATCTTGAAGGAGCAGAAGTTCCCCCAGCCAATGTGCCCTATGTACTGATTGGAACTGGATTGCTATGGTTCGGTTGGTTTGGATTCAATGCAGGTTCTGCATTGGGCGCAAATGGATTGGCAGTATCTGCTTTTGCCACAACCAATACCGCTGCAGCAGCAGCGGGTTTATCTTGGATGTTTTTTGATGTAATGCGTGGGAAAAAACCATCTGTGATGGGATTCTGTATTGGTGCTGTAGTTGGTCTCGTTGCCATTACACCTGGAGCAGGATTTGTTGGAATTCCACAAAGCATTTTTATAGGAGTATTTGCAGCCATCGTATCAAACCTGGCTGTTCATTATAAACAAAAATCCACCTTGGATGATACGCTCGATGTTTTCCCATGCCATGGAATTGGTGGAATTGTTGGAATGATTTTAACAGGTGTTTTTGCAACCAAAGCTGTCAACAGTGCTGGCAATGACGGACTACTTTACGGCAATGTTGACTTCTTTATTACTCAGCTGAAAGCAATGCTGATTGCTGTAATCTATTCTTTTGTTGTTTCATACCTCATTTTCAAATTTATCAACTTGATTCAACCTCTTAGGGTGAGCGAGGAAGAAGAGGAATTGGGACTCGATCAAACACAACATGATGAAAAGTATGGAAGAAATCCAAACAAGGCTTAACCGCCCTGAAAAATAAAACAAGGGTACAGCGCGGGGCAATGTTGGACTAGAACATTTGCCTTTGCCATACCCTCTTTAAGAACTAAAAACTAAAACAATGTTACGAAAACTTTGCTTAATTGCATTGGTTTGCACAAGTGCAATCCAAGTCTCTGCACAAGAGGCCGCTTCAAAATCGAAAAATTATTCTTTAACATTTTCAGGTTCCATCGACGGCTATATCCGACAGGATTTTGGTGAAGACATCACCAACAACAAAACGAGCTTTACGAACAGCTACGGGAAATTTATGTTGGGAATGGTATCAGGAAAAGCGGACTACACATACAAAAAACTAAATGTGGTTGCTGATATTGGGGTGGGTAAAAGAGCCAAAGAATTTGCTTACAATGACAAAGGAGTCCTTTCGGGGATTAAACAATTGTATGCATCACTGAATATAACAGAAAATATTAAAATAACTGGCGGAAGCTGGTCCACCCACGTGGGCTATGAAGTACTAGACCCTTATGTAAACAGGAATTACAGCATGTCGTATATGTTTTCATATGGACCCTTCTTGCATACGGGTGCAAAGGCAGATTTTATAGTAGGTAAATCTTCATTTATGATTGGAATAGCAAATCCCACCGATTATAGAAAAGCGCCTGCTGGAAATAAAAAAGCACTGCTTGCTCAATACAGCGTAGCCATCAATGATGATACCAAGTTGTACCTTAATTACGTTGGTGGAGAAAGACCTGCCGATGCTGCAAAAACGAGACAGCTGGATGCAGTACTTACTTCGAAATTGAATGACAAATGGAACATAGGATACAATGGAACAGTTACCAGTGTAAAACCTCCCTCCATTGGCAAGGATCTATGGTTTGGAAATGCCATTTACCTTAATTACGACCCAAAAGAAAAGATCGGGTTCACACTAAGGACCGAATTCTTTTCAGATAAATACAAACTTGCAGCGTTATCAAGTGCTGCATATGGAGGATCCATACTTGCAACTACAATTTCGGCGAATATCAAAGCAGGTCCGGTTGTTCTGATACCGGAACTCAGGGTTGAAAACTGTTCAAATAAAGTATTCCACAACAAATCTGGAGCAGAGAAGAATGGCAGTTCCAGTCTTTTGTTGGCAGCGTATTATAAATTTTAATTAGTTTTTGGGTTATAAACAAGGCTACGAGGCGGCTTTCTAGCCGCCTCTCTTTATTTCTTTCTGAAGAAGATTCTTACAGGGACGCCATTAAACTTAAACACCTCTCTTAACTTATTTTCAAGATAGTTTTTGTAAGGAGTTTTAATATCGTCAGGATAATTGGTAAAAAATGCAAAACTTGGAACTGCAGTTGGAAGCTGGGTAATGAATTTAATTTTAATTGAGTTACCCCTCACTACCGGCGGATGATAGGCTTCTATCACTTTCAACATTACTTCATTCAACTGTGATGTTGGAATTCTTCGGTTTCGATTTTCATAAACCTCCAACGCGGTTTCAATCACTTTGAAAATCCTGGTTTTCTCCTTCGCAGAAATAAACAACACGGGAACATCTTTGAAGGGAGCCAATCGTTCTTTCAAATTTTTCTCGTACTCCTTGGCAGTATTCGTTGTTTTTTCAACAAGATCCCACTTGTTCACCAGAAAGACAATCCCCTTTCCCTTTTTAACTGCAAGTGAAAAAATATTCAAGTCCTGCTGCGTAATTCCTTTTTCTGCATCAATCATCATCAAACATACGTCCGCCTCGTCCATTGCCTTGATGGCCCGGATAACGGAATAGAATTCAAGATCCTCATGTACCTTGGTTTTTCTGCGTATGCCTGCGGTATCGATCAGTATAAAATCCTTTTGAAATAAGTTATAGCGGGTATGAATGGTGTCTCTTGTGGTACCTGCTATATTACTCACAATGGTACGCTCTGTTCCAACCAATGCATTCAACAACGATGATTTCCCAACATTGGGTTGTCCGATGATGGCGAAATGTGGCAACCCATCTTGCGGAAGATCCGCTGGAACTTCTATCAGCGCGGCAATATCATCCAATACTTCACCTGTTCCGCTCCCCGACATGGAAGAAAGAAAATAAGTCTTTTCTATTCCCATGGAGTAAAACTCGGTTGCATCTATTTGACGCTCACTGTTGTCAACCTTGTTGACTACCAAAAAAACAGGTTTTTTGGCACTGCGCAAAACATCCGCCAT
>SXGQ01176238.1_pt1 | contig 13335 bp, 15 predicted proteins | sample 3178371 | NCBI WGS metagenome assembly SXGQ01 (sample SAMN11356859, study PRJNA531348) | freshwater metagenome | isolation source: freshwater sample F1-20 | place: China: Fuxian Lake, Yuxi | collected 2017-12-25
GTTTTGTTTTTGTTTATGAACTTCGGTAGTGATATTGAAGCTAGGTTACAAACTGCTGTTTCATTGATAGATTCTCTACCCCAGAAATCACCAAGTCCAACACTCTCAAGAAGTTCTTTATTTTTAAGAGCTTCTGTTCCGGCTCGTGTAACACCTACGGCTTCTACGATTTCAGCACAAAGATTTGAGTTTTTGATCATACCGATGTTTGCCTGGTTTGATTTTTCGTTAATCGAATCTTTGTAAAGTATATAGGGAGTTCCGGTTTCTACTTGGGATTCTAAGATTTTATTCCATACTTCACGAGCTTTTAAGGTTTTTTTACCACGACCTTCTGATTCGTATTTGGTATAGAGATTCTTGAACTCTTCACCCCAAACATCAGTCAATCCCGGACATTCATGTGGACACATCAAGGTCCAATCGAGATCAGAGTCTACTCTTTCCATAAAAAGATCATTCATCCATATCGCTAGGAATAAGTCTCTAGCTCGGATTTCGTCTTTACCTTGGTTTTTTCTGAGATCTAAAAACTCCATAACATCCGAGTGCCAGGGCTCGATGTAGATGGATATACTCCCTTTACGCTTCAATTTGTTATCGTTAAGCTCTTTATCTTAACTTCTTATGATTTCTCACAAGTTCAGACTATATCTTCATCAATATGTGATGTCTGGTGTTCGTGACGATTTCAAGTGTTCTACTTTACTTTCGTTAGTCGTTGAACTTTTTTCTCATCCCTGAGAAACTTAGCTGCTGATTGTCCAATATAATTATTTTTTAAACATTCAAGTTTATCTTCACAGATTACTTTGTAGTATAATTATCTCTAAGGAGTTTCCAGCAATTAACCAGATTTTTTTAAAGTGGAAGCAGGTGCTTTATTTACCACCACCGTTATGAACTATACCCAGACCATCCACAATATAATTGTGATTTGTATCTATTTCTAGATCATAAACATTTTCTGATTTTAATTCTTCAACAGATATAGATTCAATTTTTTCAAATTGAAGTTCATCAATTTTCAGATTTAGTTCGGTTGGATCTTCTATCCAACTCATACCACTTTCAATTGTCATATTCATTTATTTTTTTTTATTTTCTTTTACAAAATCATTTTCCCAAATAGTAATTAATCTATATCCATGGTTTTTTATAATTTCTTCTTTAACCATTGTTTTATGATAAAGATCGCCATACTTTTCGTTTAATAGAGGGTTTATATCATCTTTATTGTAAATGTTTGGGTTACCATGAAAAAAATCACCATAATACTCATAGATAATTTTATTTTCTCTATCTATAGCATCAACACAATATGTCTTTTTTCCAAAAGAAATATATACATTTCTATTTTCTTTAGGAATATCTAAAGTATTTAGCCAAAGTTCTTCCTGTCTAGATTTATTTTTGTCAATACACAATTTACATCCTCTAGATTTATGATAAAAGATCAAGGGTTTTGTTTGAAATTCCCCATGTGTTTTACAAATTATGGTAATATTTTCATACATTCCGTTATATACAACTTTAGAATAATCATAATCAGGAAACTTCTCTGATGCAAGTTTTATAAAATCTAACCTATTGGATTCACTGACACATTTTTTACAACTTTGTCCCTGAAGATGTTTCCTAGCTTGTTGTTTGAATTCCCCATGTTTTTTACATATGATTATCACTTTACCGTGAAAATTTGTATAATTGGTTAGTGAATAATCATATTTATCATTATGTATTTTTTTAGCTCTTGAAATAAATTGTTCTGTTGTAGATTTTCTAGATATATCAACTACCAATCTACCACATTTACTGCATCCAGAACCATTTTTGTGACTATTTGGTGTAATTGAGAATAATCCATGAATTCTACAAATAATATTAACTTCAGTTACCGCATTTTCATACTGAACCAAAGAATAATCGTATCTTTTTCCATGTTTTTTCTCAAAATCCATAATTGTTTGTTCTTGTGATTTTTTTCCCATTTTTTTTACATATATTTTAATAAGTCCTGAGGACCTATTACTATATATATAAAAATTAATATCTCAATACTCTGTCATTTTCTTGTAGTTCTTCAGCAGATATCCACTCTACACTATAAATTCCATTCTTTATTCCGGTTAAAATACCCGATCTATCGGCACTATCAGATACGCCTCTAACAACAAGTATTTGGTGATCTTTTGTGACTCTTATGGTTGCTTTTTGTGTTTTTATAACCACCACTTCTTGTTCTTTCTTTTCGTAGATCATTTTATTTGTAACTGGATGAAACTCTCCATCTGAAGTCAATACTAGATCGCCTATTTCTATTTGTGATATAGGTCTTGAACCTTTATTTGATATAACTTTCGTTTCAGATGTGAAGCATTGATCCACAGCTCTTGCTGTTTCATTGAAAATCTTTAAGAAAGGAATAATACCGTTTGATGAACCGTTGGTTCCTGCGATATAGGTTCCTTTAGCTCTTACTTTTGAAAAGGCAATTCCAATACCACCAGCGTTTTTAGAAATCTGAGCTGACTCACGAAGGGTATTGAAAATACCTTCAATAGAATCAGATTCAACATCAAGTAAAAAACAACTTGATAGTTGTGGTCGAGCTGTTCCAGAGTTGAAAAGTGTTGGAGTAGCGTGAGTGTAGTATCCTTCACTCATAAGGTTGTAGGTCTCAATAGCTTTATCGATGTCTTCTCCCCAAATCTGTAGAGCAGTTCTCATAAACATATATTGTGGTCTTTCAGCTACACGACCGTTCAGTTTGAGAAGGTATGATTTCTCTAACACCTTATATCCGAAGTAATCAAAGAGATGATCTCTTGAGTGTACAATAGCAGAATCAAGTTTATCACGGTTAGCGAGAACTAGATCTAGGAATTTCTTAGCAATTACCGGAGAGTGTCTTCTAGTTTTTGGATCTACATAATCATAAAGATCCTTCATAGTTTGAGAAAAACTTTTCTTGGTTTCTTTGTGAAGTGAAGTAATAGCAAGTCTAGCTGCGAGAATAGAGTAGTCTGGATGCTTTGTTGTAAGCGCCGCCGAGGTCTCCATAGCTAGATTATCAAGAGTTCTAGTTTCGATATTCGGGAAAATACCTTCAATAACTTTTTGTGCTATTTCAAAGGGAGATATGTATTTCGAATCAAGTAGATAGGTTTGTTGGTTGATTCTTTCTAAGATTTTATCGAGTATTATTGGCTCTTTTTTACCGTTTCTTTTGGTAACATTTATATTCATTTTTGTCTTCATTTTTTTTAGTGGATTATTATATAGTTATCGCAAAAAAAGATTTATAGAAAGTCTAGGTTGTTTAACTTATTGAGGTTATTTTTGAATTTTGTGTTGTTTAATATTCTTATGATGTCACCCAATTTAAGGATATAATATCGCTCGTAAGAGTCTACTTTTAGATAGTCTTCACCTTCGGATTTTTCTATAACAGCTCCGGTTATTTTTATTTCGTTACCACTAGGGTCTATCCAAAGAAATTCAACTTCTGTTCCAATAAAAATATTTCTCCATTCAATATCTTTTGAATAATTTCTTTTACCGATATGATCTTGAAGTTCTTGTATGATAAGATTTCTCCATTTATTATCTAAAAGTTTAAACATATTGAAAAGATTATCCGAGAAATAAACCGATAACTCATTAAATATTTCAACATTAGTAAAACCTTCATCGACTAGAGATGTTTTTAGGATATAGTAGTAGTTATTAAAATCTGCTCTTGAGGGTTTTCTACGATTATTTACAAAATTCAGATCTGTTTTTTGTGAGAGAACTTTATAGATACGCTCTTTTACCTTTTTTTCTCGGATATAATTTTCATTATCTTGTGATTCGAACCAGTAGGTAGAAGATTTATCAACTTCTAAGTTTTCATAGTTGATATGCTCTTCAAGTTCATCATCTGGTGTAATATTATCTTTTTTACCCTTAAAAATAGTATCGTATTTAAGTCTATGTTTCCCCTCTTCTGCGTGTTTGGAAATTTGTAGATCCAGATTATCGAAAGGTAGTGTCTCTACTACTTCTTCTTCAGGTTTTAGAAAATCATCAAGATCTTCTTCTATTTCTATGACTAAATCACTACTCTCATCATCATCAAACAAGATTTCTTCTGATACCTCTTCTTCTGATCCTTCTTTTTCAGGAAGATCTTCTTCTTTTTCTTTCATTCATATTTTTCTTTTTTAGTTCGATGGGGTAAATTTACCCATCGATAAATTGATCATTTTCGAGAGTTAAGTAACTATCGTTCAAATTAATTTTAATTTGTGATCTTAAAAAATCGCCGTCTCTTTGTTTTAATAATTTAAATCTGTAATATTTAGCCCTTTTCATTTCTTCAGTTCTTATAATGGCAAAAAATGTATCTGCTGTCTCTGCTATGGCTTTTGATTCTGGAACGGATTCTAAAGTTATATCAGACGAGTTCCATGCGTCTTTTGCTACTTGTATTCCGGTGATAACCGGTGCGTTCCACTTAGCTCCAAGAGCTCTAAGACCTTCTGCGATATTCTTTCCACGAATATAGAGTGAATCACCACCGATACCTTTTGGAGGTGCTACAAGTGTAATATAATCTACAATAATAAGGTCAATCTTTAGACCTCTTTTATCACGAAGTTTCTGGATGAAATTATCAAAATCCGCTACGGTAGCTGTTCCTGCTGCCCAGAATTTAGTAATGATTTTACCTAGTTTCTTCTCAAAAAGATCTTGACCTATATCTTGACCTTGAGATTTCAAGGCTTCGATCTTTCTAGAGATAAGTGGTGTATCTTTAGATATTCTATCGTAATCGTTAATAGGAACTTTCAGGCGCATTGAACCCAATCGTTTCATAACTTTTCTTTCACTCATCTCTAGGGTGATGTATAGAACATTATGACCATTATCTGCAGATTTACAGGCGAAGTTCTGCATCCATAGAGATTTACCGTTCGAGGTCTCAGCCATCACACAATTTAAGGTTTGGATATCCCACCCACCACCAAGCATATGATCAATAGTCTCAAATCCTGATTTGACCTTAAATTTAGAGTTATCTTGAACGTGAGATTCTGCTACATCAAAATCACTACCTAGATCTTCATCATCTTCGAGTTCAACTTTAGACATAAGATCAACTATTTCACGAATTTTACCTGCTGAGGTTTGAACCTCTTCTAGTTCTACTTTATTATCAAGTGATCGTAACTCTTCGATAATATCAACACCACCACTTTTCATACGATTGGTAAGTATCCAAGTAGCTAGTTTTGGCTTAATAAAGTGATCTTCGTTATATTCATTAAGGGAAGTGGTAAGAATAGCCTTGAAAATTTCACGGGTAATAAGACCATCTCTATCTTCAAGAGCTACCATCTCCCAGATTTGTTTAGCTGAAGGAACATCAGCTTCTGGATTCTCTAATAAATACTTCTTTACGATCCTATAAATAGTTTCAATTTCTTTGTTTCTGAAGTAGTTTGATTCTACTTTAGCAAAGAAGCTTTTATTTTGTAATATCCAAACAAAGAATATCTTTTCTAGAGAAATAGTCATGTTTCATTTCTATATAAAAAAGCTATAAATGTTCTAAAAAAACTTATCTTGTATGATTTCTACTTCTCTCTCGGATGATTTTGGTGTATCTAAATCATCAAAATCTTTACCTAGGTTCTTTTTTAGTTTGGACTTGATATAATCTATTCCGTGTTTAGCAGCGAGTGATGTTACACCTACTCCGAGTGAGGTAAAATTTCCTACAAAATTATCAAGCGTAAGATCATACTTACCTACGATATATTTCACGCCATTCATAAACGGAACAAGTATCGCGGTATAGGCAAAAATATCTAGAAATCCTTGAACAACTAGTCCAAAAGCTTTGAAAATAAAATTGAAAATCTGTGAGATAGCATCAAAAACATGGATTATTTTTTTTACAATACCACCACCTATACCTCTAAGTTTAAGTTCAGTGAGTAGGCTTTTTGAATCTTTTCTTAAGAGATCTACTTGTAGAGGATCGAGTTGGCCTTTTTTGATTTCTAGGTAAGTTATAGTAAAACAAGTTATAGTAAGTAGTATCAAATTTTCAGATGAACTTTCAATCTGTAGATTTGCATTTTCTATAAGATTCTTAACGATGGGTAGAGCAAATCCCACACCAGTTCCAAAAGTCGAAGCAAAAGCAAAGTTTAAGGATAAGTCTTGTTTAACCTTTTCGAGGTATTTGATTATTTCATTTTCATCCTTTTGGCTCTTTGCCTCAAATAGGGAAGATTTTATATTTTCTAGAAAATCTTGGGCTAAATCTATTGATTTAGAATAATCTTGCCATTTTAATACCTTGAAATTGTTTGTCATTGGGGTATATATAAAAATAACTAAACTAAAAATCCAAATTTTTCTCTATAAAAATCAATCTTAAATGATGATATAGGATTTTTCTCACCACTATATCTATCCTTAGTAGATAGGTATGATTTTGTTCTACTTATACCTAGATTAGCACGTCCAGAAGGTGAAAACAAGACTACTGCTCGTATTTCTCTACCAAATTTTGATGCAGGTATAATAAATTGTGATAGTTCTTCATTCCAACTAGAACGATCTAAATTGAAAGCTCTGATAAATAATTCAGCTGCGGAATTTCTTTCAAATCTAGAGGTTAGAAATATGGTGTGAATTTCTGAACCGCGAAGACCTTCTTCTATCAGTTTAGTGTTTAATACAAGATCATAAAGATGACTATCCCTGGTTTCTTTTTCATGTGGCCTACTACACTCTTCTATCATATCTGTAATCCATATACGATTTCTTGAAAGTATATCTTTTATGGATTCTACAGAAGTGAAATCAAGGTTTGGAAAGGCTTGACCTAGGATACTCCAAAGAAAACCCTTGTTTCCATAAAAAAAATTGAGATCAAAATTATCAACTCTATGTGGATGAATTGTTCCAATAATTGCGTATTTATCACTGGGTCTCCAGTTGGTTTGATGGATAAATTGGTGAAAAGTTCTAATCATATAGTTCTAGTTAGGAATGTTTTTGATAAATTCTTTTAATAATAAGTTATTTTTTTATTCTCATTTTTTAAATTTTTCTACCTCAATCTCTTGAATCTTAATTCCTAATTCACGACCCTTGAAACCTTGTGACATTAATTCTTCAGCAGAAACACTAGGTTCATAATCGATAAATTTTATCATCCATTTATCATTAATATTATTAACTTTTAACCATTCCAATATAGTTGAGTCTTCAATACCGGATTGTTGTTTCTTTTTATAAAAATCATAAACATCTTCTGGTATAAAGTTTAAAAATGATATTAGAAAAACAATCTTTTTAGCTAAATCAGATTCTATCTTATATTCTTGCACTAACTTTCTTTCTAATCCATTTGGATGTTCCTTTTTAAACAGATTAGCCATTACAACAACAAAATATTTACTCTCGACTAAATCAGTATTAATATTAGAACCAGTGAAAACTTCACTCCACATATCATACTTAGTAAAGAAATTCAAATAATAATTAAAGTCTTTAGCTTGTTTCCATGCTTTAGTTATTTCTTCCCAAACTCTCTCTTGTGAAATACGTTTCATTTTACCAGTTTCAGGATCAATATTTTCTAATTGTTTTCTTTTTTTAATAGCCTTTTCAGTATCAATATGTAAAGAATGTCGATATCTAGAGGCAAATCTAAAAGCTCTTAAAATTCTTAATGAGTCCTCTTCAAATCTCTCAATAGGATCACCAACCATTCTAGTTATATTCTTTTCTAAATCATCTTTACCACCAGTTAAGTCGATTATTTCCCTTTTATCTAAATCATAAAACAAAGCATTATATGTTAAATCTCTACGTTTAACATCAACTTCAATAGTACTACCTAATTTAACTTCCGGATTTCTACCCTTTGAGATATCTTCTCTGAAAGTAGCAATTTCCATACCCATTGGTTCATCATCAGTATAGACAACGACTACACCAAAAGATTTACCTTGTAGGTTAAAATCATAGTTATATGATTGTAATATTTTAATTACTTCATCAGGTAAAGCATCTGTAGCTAAATCAAAATCTTTTGGTTTATCACCAGTTAGAAAGTCACGCACTGATCCACCAACAAGATAAAGTTTCTTACCCGACTTTTTAAATATTTCATTTAAGTCTTTAACTGACTGTGGTATAATAGACCACATATCAGACTTACTCTCTAAAAAAATTTTATATTTTTTAATTATCATAAATTAACTACTTTTTTTATCTTCAATAATTAAATTAACACCTAATCCACCACTCAATAAGATTTGTTGGATATATCGTTTTATATATTAAAATATATTTCAATGTTTATTATTTAATATATAAGTGTGTAATGACAAACATAAAAAAATTCAAAAGTTTCTTAGAAAATTACAATCAGGATTTTTTTTCACCTGAGGAATTCACCACCATCACAGATAGAGATGAAATAGCTAAAATTATGGGGAAACTATCTGAACTGCAAGTACCTACTTTTGATAGAAGTCCAAACTATAAAAATAAACAAGGAGAACCTATGAGAATAATATCTCAAAGTGAGTTTGATAGATTTGTTGAGTATAATATGAAAGATCCTATTCTATGTTACGACAAACCTAGACAGGTTATTCCTGGTGGTTTAGACTTTTTAGGTAGAAAGAAATCAGAAAGAAAAGCATTTTTTGATATGACTGGTATATGGATAGATAAAAATTCATTTGATGAGTATTCTGATTTCAATGATTGGTTCAAAGACTTTAAATTAGGACGTATAAGGATATCCAAAGGTGGTGTTTGGTTCGCACATGAAAATGTTCTAAACGGAACTGATTTCAATTAGTAATTAATTATGGATGAAGAATTGAAAAAATTAGGATACGATAATAGATCAATCAGATCATTTTCAGATGAGGAAAAAAAATTCCTCATATCAAATAATGATATCCTACCAAATATTAAACTAAGAATAAAAGACCAGTTTCCAAAAATACCAGATAATAAATTATTAAAAGTTATCTTACTTTCTATAAATAACGATGTAGATGAATTAATAGATAGTCTTCCTATATTCAGACCTGTTATTCAGATAATAAACTCTGAAATTAGAGATAGAAAGTTGTCACAATTATTAGAAGAAGGAAAAATATTGTTTTATTCGGATTTCAATAAATTCTTTTGATAAGTTCGATTATATCCGAAGTTCCCTCTCTCCATATAAATTCATTCATTCTTCTCTCTGGGAAATTATTGTTCCTCCATTTTGATGCTACAGACTTATTTACTCCAAAAAACTCTTCTAATTTCTGGTTATGTTTCTTGAAGATATAAAATTCTATGAAGTGTATATCTAATTCCATACCACAAATATAGTTAATTTTGTTTTTGTTTAGTTATTAATATTTTATTTTATAAAAATAATAGGAGAGGGAAACTTTTTTATATATATAATAAAAAAGTTTCATTATGTATAATTTATATTTTCTAACATCAACATTAGATGACAAAATTTATGTAGGTATAAGTAATAATCCAGAAAAAAGATATCAACAACACTTAACCTACACAATTGAAAAAAAACACTACAATGCTAATTGGATTCGTAGCACTCTCAGTAAAGGAGGTGAAATAAAAATGACGGTAGCAGTAAAAAATATGGATAAATCTACCGCAATCCAACTAGAAATAAAATTAATAGAGTTTTTTAAAAAATTAGACCCCAAAAGAATTACAAACACCGCTCAGGGTGGGTTAGGATTCAATCATAAAGGAATTCCACATTCTGAAGAACACAAAAAATCTATTGAAATGGCACAACCTCACAAGGTAAGAATTCCGAAAGAAGTCATGTATGATCTCTATGTAAATCAAGGTCTGTCTAAGCAAAAAATAGGTAAAATATATGGTTGTGGTCCAACAACTATTGACAGAAGATTGATAGAATATGGTATTCCACCTAGGACTACACCAAATTATAAAATTAGTTACAAATTAGATAAGGAGAGGGTTTTAGATATGTTTTTAAATCAACGTATGACCATTTTGAAGATTGCGGAATATTTTAATGTTGGGGCGAGCGGAATCAGATATTTACTTCAAAGAGAAGGAGTTGATACTATGTCAAATAAATTTAGTAGTAAGTTAGATATTGAATTACTAAATAAAAGATTTATTGAGTTGAAAGAATCTGGTTTTAAAAAAATGAAGATTTATGAAGAACTTGCTCTAGAAACTGGATTTTCTATAACATATTTATCAAAACTTAAATTCACGAATCGTAACTTATGATATAAAAAATAATATAATACCTATAAAGGTTAAACCACTACACGAATTTTCAATCACTTTATTGGGAAGATAATTTGAAAAAAGTAATAAAATAATATGAGCGGATACGACTTACTTTTACAGGTTCTTGAAAAATTTACTATAACTGAACTCTGTGAATATTTATATGTGAATGATAATACAATCAAAAGATGGAAACTTTTAAAAAATGTACCTAAATATTATATTATTGATCTTTATAATTTGACTGATAATACTGTCAATTATGATAACTTCACATACATAGAAAAGGATCAATTTTTCACATCAAAAGATACTGCTAAATACTGCATGACTAAATTTAGAGATGTGTTAAATTCACATAATATTGATTTAAAAAAATATAATTATATCGAACCTTCTTGTGGAGATGGTAGTTTTTTCTCACTATTACCACCAGATAGAAGAATTGGACTTGATATAGAACCGAGATGCGAAGGAGCTATTCAAAATAATTTTTTAGAGTGGCAACCGGAAATTTCTAAAGAATATATTACTATTGGAAATCCACCTTTTGGTTTGAGAGGCAATCTTGCTTTAAGATTTATGAATCATGCTTCTAATTTTTCGGACTTTGTTGCGTTTATTTTACCACCTCTTTTTGATAGTGATGGTAAAGGTACTTGTAAATCCCGTGTAAAAAATATGAACTTAATTTACAACGAAAAGATAACAACTGACTTTTACTATCCAGATGGTAAAAGTATTCCCATTCATGTTGTATTTCAGATATGGTCTAAAAATATCAGAATAGAAGATCCCGAGAAAGTAGATTGCTCTGATTATGTAAAAATTTATTCGTTATCAGATGGGGGAACACCAGGTACTACTAGAAATAAAAAAATGCACGATAGTTGTGATTATTATTTTGCATCATCATCTTTTGAGAAAGAAAAAATGACACATTATTCATCATTTGAGGAATTACCAAATAGAAGAGGATATGGTTTAGTAATATTAAAAGATAGAGATAGAGTAAAAGGTATAATCGAAGGAATAAGCTGGCCGGATGAAAGTTTTTTAGCAACCAATTCTTCATATAATATGAGAACATCAAAAATATTAGATGCTCTCATAAAAAATGGAATTATTGATAATTAGACTATTACTTTATGTATGATAAATATATTATTCAAAAGATTCAAATAAAAATATTTCTCTCTGATGTTTCGAAGGAAATCTCAATTTAATGCCATATGGACAGAAGAAATTTTTGTTTCTACAAATTCTTTATTAAATATAAGAACATCTCTTATTATAAATGCTCTTATAAAATATGGTATTCCAAAAAACTCCGATTAGTCGGAGTTATTTAAAAATTTATCAATAAAATTAAGTATCTCACTTTTATGAGTTTCATGATCACATCTCATAGTCAAACCTCCACTTATACCTCTGCTTAGAGAGGTAAATGAGGTGTCAAATTTAAACCTATTGTCACTATTTTTCCTCAAATGTGCTTTTGTTTTAAAAACTTCATGCTTTTCACTTAGATTGAAATTTCTTAAATCTAAGAAAGTTATAAAATATTCCTTTGGTGTTATATCAATAAATATAGTGAAATCACAAACACCATTGTGTAGATTTTCATGTTGGAAAGTTCCCGTGTTTGACTTTCTTTTTTTCTTGGATTTAGTTATTGGTGGATTTCCTAACCTTGCAGTTTTTATTTCCAACCTCTTATTATTTACCTTTAAGTCGTAAGTGCCATCCTCAGCATTAACGTTGCTGTCAAAATTAAATTCGATATCGTAGTTAGTGTTGGATTTTAAGAATTCATATAAAGAATTTTCACCAACTTTTCCACTATAATCGATTTTAAGATCGTTTATTTCTTCAAATGAAGAACCTTTCCAGATATTATTTTGTTCTTGGATTTCTTTAAGTTCTTTAATTTGGGTTTTTAGTTCATTGAACATTTTTTATGTTTTTTTTTTGTAATACAAAGATATGCGCTTTTTCAAAATATACCAAATAAAAATTATCCACATGTATAAACTTTTTTGTGGATTTTTCTCATTCAACCCAACTTTTTTTCTATATCTAGGATAAAATCTGATCTATTCTCTGATTTCTGTAATCGGATATTGTTCTGTAAAGTTTCTGAGGTAAAACCACTCTTACACGAACTATCTGATTGTTTATTTCCCTTCCTACTGAAAGATGAACATCGTCTAAATATTTCGGTATATGCCAAAAAGACAATAATTTTACTTTATCTCCTTTTTTGATATCCAGTTTATCCTCACCAATATAAACTAGTCTTTCTCCTTTTTCCATAGTGGATTATACGTTTGATGTTATTACAGAACCATTTCAAATAACCTCTACTTTTCCGTAAATATTATATTTTTTAAAAACCTCTATCAATTGTTTCGTTTTCTCTCTAGTAGAGGATTGACAATCAAGATAGAATCCATTGATTTCTGAGCATTGGTTATGTTTATAATCAGGATAATCTTCTTTATTCTCTTTAAATATTCTGTTAAAATCAACAGATAACTGGACCGGGTTTATAGTTTCAATTATCTTCTTGAAGGCATTTACAAATCCATTTTTTGCAGAATCACCAGAGATATCAACACCATTTACTTCTATTTTAAGATTTGTCCAAGGTGACTTTTTACCAGCTCTTATTTCTTTTTCTATTTCTACTTCAACTTTTGAACTATGCTCAATTGTATTCAAATCAATTTCTGTAAAACTAAAAGCGCCATCATTTACCATATCGCTGATTATTTGAAAAAGTGTTGATATTTTACTTTTGAACAACTCACCATCTATATCATACCACTCACACCCGTCATACTTATAATCAGAAAATACAGTAGCAATAAGTTTTTCAACTTTTTCTCTACTTACGTTTGAAGGTATCTCCCAAGCTTTTAAGATCATATATTTGAATGGTGATTTGGTCCTTCCAAGTGAGTATTCTCTTTGGTTTAGATTATCCGTGACACCAAACTTGAA
>SXGQ01567097.1_pt1 | contig 13335 bp, 7 predicted proteins | sample 3178371 | NCBI WGS metagenome assembly SXGQ01 (sample SAMN11356859, study PRJNA531348) | freshwater metagenome | isolation source: freshwater sample F1-20 | place: China: Fuxian Lake, Yuxi | collected 2017-12-25
ATAGTGCTCGATCAGAAACCCGATGCACCGCTCGTGCGTGCCCAGCGGGGCCCGGTGGATGCAAAGCGGCGTCTTCTCGGTGTTGTCGCGATCCCGGTAGGTGAGCCCGAACCGGGACGGGACGGCGAAGTCCACCTGGTTCGTGGCGATGGTGAACTCGCGTCCGATGGCGCTCCACACCTGCACATCGATCTTGGGTCCGTAGAACGCGGCCTCGTTGGGGACCTCTATGTAGTTGATGCCGGACTCGATCAGGACCTGGCGCACCATGTCCTCGGTCTTCTTCCAGAGTTCGGGCTCGTTGACGAACTTCTGCCCGAGCCGGGAGGGATCGTGGGTGCTGAAGCGCATCTGGTAGCGGTCCAGCCCGAAGATCTTGAAGTACTTGAGGTACATCTCGTTCACCGCGCGGAACTCGTCGGCGAACTGCTCGGCGGTGCAGTAGATATGCGCGTCGTTCATGTTCATCGCGCGGACGCGCATGAGGCCGAAGAGCTCACCGGATTGCTCGTACCGGTAGCAGGTGCCGTATTCGGCGAGGCGCAGGGGAAGGTCGCGATAGCTGCGGGGTTCCGCCGCGAAGATGCGGTGGTGGTGCGGGCAATTCATCGCCTTCAGGTAATACCGCTCGACGTGACGCGGTGGTGCACCGGCAGGGTTGGCCTCCGTGGAAGTGGGGGCTCCATCCTCCGCGAGTTCCATCGGGGGGAACATCGACTCGGCGTAGTAGGGAAGGTGGCCGGAGGTCTTGTACATCTTCTCCTTGGCGAGATGCGGGGTCCGGACCCGGACGTAGCCGGCCTGGAACTCCGTCTCCTTGGCGAGGCGTTCCAGCTCCTCGACGAGGACGCCGCCCTTGGGCAACCAGAGGGCGAGTCCGGGCCCGACGTAGTCGGAATCAAACGCGAACAGGCCCATCTCGGCCCCGATGCGCCGGTGGTCACGCTTCTTGGCTTCCTCCTGGAGCTTGATCCAGTTCTCGAGGTCGTCCTTCGTCTTGAAGGCGGTGCCGTAGAGGCGCTGGAGCTGGGGATTCTTCTCGTTGCCGCGGAAGTAGGCGCTGGCGACGCGGAGGAGCTTGATGGCCCCGGGCTTGACGTTGCCGGTGCGCATGACGTGGGGACCGGCACAAAGGTCCACGAATTCGCCGTTCTGGAAGAAGCTGATCGCCTCGCCCTCCGGGATGTCCGCCAGACGCTCGAGCTTGAACCGCTGTCCCTTCGACTCGAAATGGGTGCGGGCCTCGTCACGGGTCTTGATCGACTTCTCGAAGACCTGGTTCTCCTTGGTGATCTTCCGCATCTCCTCCTCGATCCTGGGGAAGTCGTCGGGCGTGAACCGGTGCTGGAGATCGAAGTCGTAGTAGAAGCCCTCGTCGGTCCAGGGGCCGATGTCGAGCTGCGCGTCGGGCCAGAGCCGGAGGACGGCGGTGGCGAGGATGTGGGAGCACGAGTGGCGAAGGCGCGCGAGCTCGTCGATCTGGTCGCGTTGCTCGAGTGTCTTGCGCTGCACATCCGACTTGGCGGCTTCGAACTGGGATGGGTCGTTCTGGTTCATGAGACGGTTCTGGAAATGAAAACGCCCCGGACCGGTTCTCGGTGCGAGGCGTCTGGCGTCCTCTCCTCCTGGGGAAAGGACGCTATCGGGTGGTCGTTATGGATTCGCGGCCACGTGACACGTTGCGATGAAGCCAACCGTCCCCCGATTCCGCAACGGGATTCTGGGCAGGATTGGACTGGCCATCGGGTGGGCTTCACGGATCTCCTGAGACCGTTCCCATGCACTCCAGCCTTTCCTCCTCTACACGGCGTGCCTTCCTCCGCACTGGGGGATTCCTCACCGCAAGCCTCGCCCTAGGTCGAGCCCCGTCGCTCCAGGGCGCGGAATCTCCATTGCGACGGGTCCGGGTGGGCGTGATGGGATTGGGCCGCGGGCGCGATCACGTGAACGCGTTCCTGCAGGTGCCGGGGGTGGAGGTGGCCTGGGTCTGTGATGTCGACGAACGCCGTCTGGCCCCCGCGGCGAAGGCGGTGTCCGACAAGACGGGCAACAAGCCCCGTACTGCCCGGGATTTTCGGCGGATGTTGGAGGATCCGGAATTGGATGCCGTCTCCATAGCCACCCCGAACTTCTGGCACGCCCCAGCCACCCTTCTGGCGTGTGCCGCTGGCAAGCATGTCTACGTCGAAAAACCCGGGAGCCACAACGCGCAGGAGGCCGAGTGGATGGTCGCAGCAGCGCGGATCCATCGACGCCACGTCCAGATGGGCAACCAGCGGCGCAGCCTTCCCGAGGTCCGGGAGGCGATCCAACACCTGCGGGAAGGGGAGATCGGTACGGTCCGATCAGCGCGCTGCTGGTACAGCGCCGCCCGACCCGGCATTGGACGCGGCCAGCCAGCACCGGTTCCCCCTTGGCTCGACTACACGCTCTGGCAGGGGCCGCTCCCCGGTCGGCCATTCGTCGACAACCTCATTCACTACAACTGGCACTGGCGTTGGTTCTGGGGCGGGGGAGAGTTGGCCAACAACGGGATCCATACGCTTGACCTTGCGCGCTGGGGACTGGGGGTTGGGCACCCAATGCGGGTCGGCGCGGTCGGGGGACGCTATGCGTTCGAGGACGATCAGGAGACCCCGGACACTCTGTTCGCAACCTATGATTTCGGGCACTGCGCCGCGGTCTGGGACGGGAGCAGTTGTTCCCCTAGGAAGGGTGAGAAGCTCCCGCTCGTGACCTTCTATGGCGACCGCGGGACGCTGAGCATTGACGACCGTTCCGGGTATCGGGTGCTGGATCCCGAGGGGCGGGAGACCCGGGTCGTTCCGGGTCGGTTCAGTGATGTGCCCCATTTCAGCAACTTCGTCGCTGCGATCCGGGATGAGGCTGCGTTGAACTCAGCGATCAGCGAGGGACAAGTGAGCACCCAACTCTGCCATCTGGGGAATATCGCGTGGAGGACCCATGCGGAACTCCAGGTGGACCCCCGGTCCGGTCGGATCGTCGACGCTACCCGTGCGATGCGGCGTCTTTGGGGTCGTGAGTATCGTCCGGGTTGGCATCCCCGGGTCTGAACCGGGCATCATCGAGGGTACACCGATTCAATCCAGCGGAATCGCTGAGAGTCGGTGATGGGCTCGCGGCTCAGCCTCAGGGCCTCCTGTTTTCCGGAGGCGGTGTAGGCGGACTCGACCCAGGCGGTGGTGAAGCGCTGTCCGATATTGTGGAGATTCAGCGGTTTTGGGGCGGCCAAGGCGACAGCCCCATCGAATCCACCCAGGAGGCGGATCCCGGGAACGAAGACCTCCGGAGCGCCCAACGCGGTGTCATCGGCTACGTCGAGATTGCCGGCGTCGGCCAGGGTGGCATCCGCCAGACGGGCTGCCGACAGCGCCCATAGACCTGCGCCCTCCTCGCCGATCAGGAGGATCCGAGCGCCGGGAAAAAGTTGACGGGCATAGGCGATCGCGGTGGCGACGTCCTGGACCCGTTCCTGCAGTGCCGTGCGGTTGTAGGTGTTGAAGAAGTTCGTGAATGGAGACCGCGAGAGCACGGCCGGATCCCGCTGCGGGCCCGTCTGAAAGACGTCGAAGGCGAGTACCGGGATTCCGGATGCGACGAGAGTGCCGGCATTCCGTTCCCAGCGCCCGCCCGCACCGATGGCCGCCTTGCCGTCGGGATGCGCCAGCACGACCGCGGCCCGTGGGTTCTCGACCCGCGTCATGGCCAAACGGCGCTCGATTCGGTCCCCCCGTCCAGTCCGTCCGAAGGCTCCGGCAATCTCGAGTCGGGTCTTCTCGGATCCATCGAGCGCGAAGGCCCGGGACCACGTCGAGGTGAGGGTCTGGAGAAACCGCGCATGGCTCTCGGGATCCGTGGGCTTGAGCTTCTCAATGTCGCGTTGGCGCTGCTGGATCCAGGCGGCCGTGTAGTCCCTTTCAGAGATGGCATTCGGCGGGTATTCGTCGTCGAGAAAGACTTTGAGCCGGTCGTGAGGCGGCACGGTGAACGGCTTCTCCTCGACCGGCCCGGGCGGCTGCCCCTGAAGCCAGCGCGCCATCCATCCGTACATGGCCTCGCGGGAGGTGCGGTTGTAGTTGTGGGGGAAGTCGAAGCGAACGGCGCTGAGGTTCCCCGGGGCGCCCAGCACCTGATAGACCTTGGCGACGTCCGGACCCTCCACCTCGAGCGTGGTCTTCGTCCAGTCGCCCGTCGCACCGATGAGCAACTGGGGCCTCGGGGCCGCCGCCGCGGCGAGGTCGATGTTGGAGAAGTCGACCCGCAGCCCGGGGGCGTTCTCGCAGAAACAGCCGCCCTGCATGGAGTGGGAGACCATGACGGCCGGAACCGTGACCTTGATGCGATCGTCGACCGCGGCGAGCAGGAAGGACTGCGTACCGCCTCCGGAGGCGCCGGTGATGCCGATGCGGTTGGCGTCCACGTCCGGCAGGGAGACCAGGAAATCGAGGGCGCGCATCCCGAACCACAGCTGCTGCCCCATGAGACTGAGGTTCCAGAGCTGGTTCGTCGTGCTGCGGAAGAGGGCAACGTGGTTGTCGTAGAAATTGGTCCGGGTAAACGACCGGTCCGCGTTCCGGGGCGAGAACTGGGCGGAGTCATTGTAGCCGATCATGTCGTAGCTGAAGACGACGAATCCCATGCGGGCCAGCTGGATGCAGCGTCCGGGAACACTCGCCATGCCACTGTCCTCGAGGCGTCCGCTGGCCCAGTGACCGTGCGGACTCAGCACGGCGGGGAAGGGGCCTGAGCGGCCCTTGGGGCGATACAGGTTACCGCCGAGATAGACTCCGGGAAACGGCTGAAGGTGCACCTTTTCCGCGGTGAACCCGTCGCCCTGGAAGGGCTCGGTGACGCGCTCGAGAAGGGGTGACTTTGGGGGCAGGGGCCAGAGGCCGCAGCTGTGGAGGATCTGCGCCCGGATGTCGGCCGCGCGTTGCTGCCATTCCCCGGTGTTCGCCGGCGGAGTGAAGGGACGCGGGGTGTTCAGATCCCGGACCACGGACCCCCGGGTGTCAGCCGACGGAAGGTCGGCCCATCCTACCAGGCCGCAGACCAGCGACAGCACCAAAGCAATCGAACTCGGGCGGATCAGCGTCATGACCGGACCCTACCGAAGCAGATCTTTCAGCGCCATCCCGCCCTCTCTGCTCTTCGCTCTAGCACAAGTCACTGGGGGACAGGCACCCTTCAGCCGATCTCATATCCATGCCGTCTCACGCCACGTTGCCCAAATCCGGAATCTTTCCTGCACTCTGGTTGCCGACCGATCGGGATGGCCGACTCATGGAGTCCGCCATCCGGGGGCATGCGGCCTATCTGAACCGCTGTGGTGTCCAGGGCTTGATGGTTCTCGGCACCACCGGGGAATTCCCATTCTTCAGCGCGGATGAGCGTGCCGATCTGCTGTCCCGCGTGGTGGAGTGGGTCGCTCCTCTGCCCGTGATGGCGAACATCAGCGACATCTCCCCTCGGGTCGTGGCCCGGGTGGCCCGGGTGGCCCGGGACTCGGGCTGTGCCTCGGTGGCGATTCTGCCTCCGTGGTACTTCCAGATCAGCCAAACGGATCTCCTCGAATTCTTCCTCCACGCAGCCGAGGCGGCGTCGCCCTTGCCGGTCTACCTCTACAACTTCCCCGAGCGGGTCGGGAATCCGATCCTGCCGGAGACCGTCGCGGCGTTTGCTGACCGGGCCCCCCTCGCCGGGATCAAGCTCAGCGGCGGTGCCTGGGATCTCCACGCCACCATGATGTCCCTCGCCCGGGAACGGGGCTTCGGCGTGCTGACCGGCTGGGATGTGCGGCTCACCGACGCGATGGCCCTCGGGTGTTCGGGGTGCATCTCCGGGCTGTCGAATTTCACCGTCGAACCGCTGGTCGCCGCCTTCCGGGCCATGCAGGCCGGAGACCGGGCCGCGGCAGATCGTTCGATGGTGGAGCTTCGGGAGACGGCTGCGTTCCTCGAGGGTTTGTCGTTCCCCCATGACATTCCTGCCGGTATGGAGGCCCGTGGCTTCGTCACGGGCGAGCCGAAGCAGATCCTCTCGGCCGCCACCGCCGCGGCGCGGCAGGCGGTCACGACGCGTCTGCGGAGCCGGTTCCAGAAGCTCGGAATCGCATGAACCGTGACGGCTCAGAGACCGGGATTCGTATCGGCCGGTATGCCTGGCTGGTGGTGGCCTTGCTGTTCCCGGTCGCGCTGCTCAACTACCTCGACCGACAGATGATCGCGTCGATGAAGTCCTCCGTGATGAAGGACATCACGGACATCGGCCGGGAGGCGAACTGGGGCTACATGCTGGGCCAGTTCAAATGGGTCTACGCATTCCTGAGTCCGCTGGGTGGCTATCTCGCTGACCGCTTCGGCCGCCGGTGGACCATCTGCGGGAGTCTGATGGCGTGGTCGGTGATCACGTGGATCACCGGTCGTGTGACCACCTTCGAGGGCCTGCTCTGGGCGCGGACCCTCATGGGGGTGAGCGAGGCATTCTACATCCCGGCCGCCCTCGCGCTGATATCGGACTACCACGTGGGCCCAACCCGTTCCCGGGCCGTGGGCCTGCACCAGATGGGGATCTACTGCGGGGTGATTCTGGGTGGCTTTGGCGGCTACGTGGCGGATGCCCCGGACTGGGGATGGCGCTCGGCGTTCAACCTCACGGGACTCTTCGGGATTCTCTATGCGATCCCCTTGGCGCTGCTGCTGCGGGATCGGCCGGCTTCATTGGGGGAGGCACCGCGATCCGGTGCCACTTCGCCTGTCGCAGTGCTGTCGGAACTCATGACCAATGTCTCGTTCATCCTGCTCGTGCTCTACTTCACGCTTCCTGCGCTGGCGGGCTGGGTGGTGCGGGACTGGATGCCCGCGATCCTCCAAAAGAGCTTCAACATCAGCCAGGGCGTCGCCGGGGTTTCGGCCACCCTGTATTGGCAGTCGGCCGCCATGCTGGCCGCCGTGGGGGGGGGCTGGCTGGCCGACCGCTGGATGCGGCGATCGGACCGGGGACGGATCCGCGTCAGCGCCCTCGGAATGCTACTCATCATCCCGGCACTCTTCGGAGTGGGGAACTCGACCAGCCTCAACTCGTTTCCTCTCGCGATCACCTCCCTGGTGGTCTTCGGAATCGGCTGGGGATTCTTCGACGGCAACAACATGCCGATCCTGTGCCAGATCGTGCGACCCGAGCTCCGGGCCACCGGCTACGGCCTGATGAACCTCGTCAGCATCAGCTGTGGCGGCCTGGCCGACTGGGGTTTCGGGGCGATGCGGGATCGCGGGGTGCCGGTCAACGTGATCTTCTCGGTCTTTGCCAGCGCCTGCGTCGTGTCGGTTGTCCTGGTCCTGCTGATCAAGCCCAGCAAAGGCGTCCGGTGATGTGGTGAGACGTCTTGCCTCGGTGATCCCGCGGAGAAGGAGAGGAGCGGGGGGCGGGCGGAGCACAGCCCGACCTTGATGTTCCTGATCGCCTCCGCGTCACCGTGTGAGTCCTCGCTGGACCGCCTCACACCCCGACTGGTTCAACTGGGCCGATCGTTCGCCCGGATCACGAGGGTTCGACGCGTCTCCGCGGTGACTTTGAAGGGCTCCCCGGGTGGCAGTCCCTCGACCCAGAAGATCTGGCCCGCGGCCGTTTCCCCGATCGCGAGCCGTCGGCGGACCGGGGCAGGGATCTTCCGGTTCACGAACAGATCCTGAAGCTTGGAACTGCGCTTTCGGCCCAGCATCTGGAAGCAGTCTCCCGGCCTCCAGTGCCGGAAGATCACTGAGGATCCAACGGTCTGGGCGTCGAGGCATTCCCATCCCGGGCGTCGGGGGGGCAGGGGATCAGAGCTGCGCCTCGGCTTCAGTTGCCATTGCACGGATCGATCCCCGAGCGCCTGGGTGCCGTTGGACTCAAGGGCGGTCTCAACGCGTTGGGACGAGAACCTGCCGAGGGATCTACGGCGGACAAACCCACCGCCGGGACCCCACTCGAGGTCGAGCCCCGGGGCGATTGTGGCCCCTTTGTGCGTCCGAAGACGCTCGAGCTGTTCGAATCCAACATCGTGCCCCAGCTCCCAAAGCTCCTGTCGCAGAACCCAACGTTGGAGGGCCGGTGACAGGGACGTGAACGGGGGACGCTCCGGACTCCCGCGCCAGGCGTTTGCCTCGTTGGACAGGTGCTCCGACTCGTCCCCCAGCAGATCGGCGGTCCGACACAACACTCCTCGGATGCCCGGATTGAAGTCCCGTTCCAGGAGCGGCAGCAGCTCGTGTCGGATCCGGTTGCGCAGGATGGTACGATCCGCGTTGGAGGAATCCTCGCGGAATGGGATGCCTTTGCTCTCCGCGAACCGAAGCAGCTCCTCACGAGGGCATCGGAGCAGGGGACGGATCAGCATGAGCCCCTCGGACTTCAAAAACTGCACTGGAGCTGCGCTCCGCCAGGTCATGCCCGCGAGCCCTTCGCTCCCTGCGCCTCGGAGCAAGCGGATCAGCAGGAGTTCCGCCTGATCGTCGGCATGATGCGCTGTGGCCACGGTCCCGATCCCCTCCTCGGCTGCCGTGGAGGCCAGGAATCGATGTCGCAGGCGACGCGCCACCATCTCCAGGGATTCCTCGGAGCGGCTCAGGGCGTCACGGACCTGGAGGAGGCCGATCCGACACGGCACTCCCAGCTCCTGGCACGACGACTCGACAAACGCTGCGTCGGCATCGGATTCCTGCCCTCGCAGCTGGTGGTTCGCGTGGGCCACGACGAGGTCCAGTCGTGGACGCCTCAGCCCGGCCAGGATGTGGAGCAGGACCATCGAGTCGAGCCCACCGGAGACCGCCACAAGGAGTCGTTGATCCTTCGGGACGAGCTGGTGGTCCACCATCCGCGCAGCGACCTGCCGTGGGAGATCCGACACGGGGGGAGGCTAGTTGTCCTGGTCCCGACTGGGGAGCCCAGAGAATCGATGGAAACACTCCTGCTTCGGACGTTTGCAACTTCCCCGCTTGGCTCTCACGACAGCTCTCCGTAGCGTCGCGGCCTCGAATGCGCCTTACTCCCTGGGGACTTGCGATCCTGCTGACTGCCTCGGCTGTCGGCCAGGAGGCGTTGCCGGCCAAGGAAGACTCCGAGGTCGTGATCACCTCTGCCGATGGCATGGGAGAGGTGGAGATCGATCGGAAGACCAACATCGCCACGGCCCGCAACGGCGTGGTGGTCCGGTTCAAAACCGCGGTTCTCACGGCCCAACGGGTCCGGATCAGTTCGGATGCGGGCACGATCGAGGCCGAAGGGGATGTCTCCATCCAAGAGACCCGTCCCGATGGTGGGGCCGTCCTCTGGCGGGGCGAGCAGGTGAAGTACGACTACATCAACCGGCGTGTCGAGTCGGAGGGCTTCCGGTTCGGATCCCCTCCGTACTTCGTCGGCGGCGAGAGTCTGAGGGCCGGGTCTACCAACCAGGTTCAGACCGCCACGAACGCGTTCGTGACGACCGATGACGTCGCGGAGCCGGGTATCCGGATCAAGGCCCGGAGCCTTACGGTCACCGACAACAAGACCCTCACGGCACAGGATGCCACAGCCTTCGTGGGCCCCGTGCCGGTGATGTATTATCCGAAGTTCACCGAGTCCCTCGGCGAGCGGCGGTTCTCCTGGAGCGCCAGCCCCGGGTATCGCAACACCTGGGGCGCCTTCGTCCTCGGGTCGTACAACCAGAACTGGAACGAATCCCTCCAGACCGCGCTGGAACTGGACTTCTACAGCCGTCGCGGACCCGGCATCGGCCCGACGGGCAAATATGACCTCGGTCAATGGGGGCAGGGGGAGGGGCAGGTCTATTACATCAACGACCGGCTCGGCGGGACCAACTTCTTCGGCGGTCCGCTTCCCGAGAACCGGGGACGGGTCAACTACAGCCACTTCGCGAACCCCTACCAGGACTTCTACCTCAAGGGGACGGTCCGCTATCAGAGCGATCCGAACATCGTCCACGACTTCTTCGACAACGAGTACCGGTCGGACACCCAACCGCTGACGCTGTTCGAGGCCCAGCAGCTGTGGAAGAACTACACGCTCGGGGTCATCACCGTCCCGCAGGTCAATTCGTTCCAACAGCAGGTCGAACGGCTGCCCGAAGTGACGTTCAGCGGGAACCGGCAGCAGATCGGCAAGACGCCGTTGTACTACGAGAGCCAGAACCGTGCGGGCTATCTGGAGTTCCGCGGGGGCGACTATTCCTCGACCAACTATTCGGCGTTCCGTGGGGACACGTTCCACCAGGTGACGCTGCCGTACACGGCGTTCGGATGGCTGAACGTGATCCCAAGGGCAGGGGGACGGCTCACGGCGTACTCGGAGACGACCGGCCTACCCTTAGAGGCCCAGAACCGGTGGATCTTCAACACGGGGGCTGAGGTGACCGGCAAGGCGTCAGCCCTCTGGCAGAACACCAAGAGCGGTTTTTGGGATCTCGAAGGCCTCCGACACGTCATCCAGCCGTCGGTCAACTACGCGTATGTGCCGACTCCGAGCGTCCAGCCGTTCCTGTTGCCCCAGTTCGACCGTCGGACGCCGTCGCTGGAGCTCGACCCGGTGGAGTTTCCGGACAACAACTCGATCGATTCATTGGACTACCGGAACGTGATCCGGCTTTCGCTCTTCAATCTTCTCCAGACCAAGCGGTCCGGGAACGTGAAGCCCTTTGTGGCGTTGAACCTGTACACCGACTGGAATGTCGGTGATCTCCAGATTCCCAACAGCCAGCTGACGAACAGCCGCTTCAGCGACGGCTACTCCCGCCTGATGCTCCAGCCGCGCGACTGGTTCGCCTATGGCAACCTGGTCCGCTACGACATCGTGGGCAGCCAGATGAAGGAGTTCGACAACCTGGTCCAGTGGACCCCGGTCGAGGCGTTCAGCTGGACGGTCGGCAACCGTTACCTGGTCGGCATCCCGGCGTTGGGCCTACTGGACAGCAGTTTGTTCTACTCGGGCATGGGTTACCGGCTGAACGAGAACTGGAGTCTTCGGATGAGTCAGCAGTTCGAGGCCAAGACCGGGACCATGCAGACCCAGTACTACACGTTGTCGCGGGATTTCCGGAGCTGGGTCGGAGCGTTGACGGTTCGGCTGCAGGACAACGGTGTGAATGGACTGAACTGGACTGTGGGTGTGGGCTTCCAGCTAAAGGCGGCTGCGCGGGGCGGGGCGTTGGACAACGACTTTGGTCCGAACCGCCTGATGGGCTATTGGAACTGAATCGGGAGGGATCTCACAGGGTAGGCTTGATCGGAGTTCCAAGGCACACCTTAACTAAATATAACATTTATTGTGACTATTCAGGCAGGTGTGAGGGAGAGGTCTCGGAGCCGTTCCAATGCTTCGACCGCGAACGGGCTTCGCACCGGGCTCATCGTGCGGGTCTCCAAAGCCCTCAATCCTTCCAGCGCCTTCGTGTGCGCAGCCTCCTGGGAACCCTCCGCCAGCAGCACGGCGGATTCGGCGCGCAACCGGGTCGCAGGATCGAAGTCCATGGGGCCCGCTGAATCCAACCAGGCTCGGGCCAGCCTTGGATCCGATCCCAAGGTTGCAGCCAACCACGCGTACTCACAGCGGACCGTCGATCCCAGGAGCGGCACCAGCTTGTCCTCGGCAGCCGTCAGGGTTTCAAGGAAACCACGGGCCGTCTCCCAATCCTGCCGGTCCGCTGCGTGGTGGTAGGCATTGAGGCGCGCGTAGAGGTCGAACAACGAGCCGTCATTGAGAATCAGCGACCGTCCCAGGAGTTCCGGATCCAGGTCCCGGGGGCGCGTTCCTGACAGGAGCTGCATCGTGAGGATCATCATGGCCAACTCCTGGTCCGTCTGCGGTCCGCTCCGGCAGAGATCCCAGGCGCGTCGGCCGTCCGACTTGAATCCGCCCGCCGTGAAGGGTGCTAGCGTGAGGACTGCCAGGAGCAGCGAGAGGTATGAGGTTACCGTGGCCGCGCCACCCAGAGCCGTGGCAGCCGTTCCGGAGACGGGTTCCACCCCAAGCAGCAGCCCTTGGATCAGGCCCCAGAGGGACAGGCTGGCGATGGGCCCGCCTAGGACCATGATCCTGAGCTGTCGTGCGGTCAGCCGGCTGCAGTCGTGAGGCAGACAGGCGCCCATGCCGCCTGCCACATTGACGCTCCGGTTCCACCCACACTGGATGCCCTTGGGTGTTCTCAGGATCTTGAGCGGGCCCACGACCCACAGCAGGAATCGCCCGCCGATCAGCCAGCCCCCGATAAGATGGCCGAGTTCATGGATTCCGACCGCCACGAGCCACGCCAACGGGAGCGAGGCCAGCAGGATCAGCGGCAATCCGATGTTCGCCGAGGAGCCTGGCCCTCCAGTGGGTTTTCCGATGAACCACGGAACAAACAGGGCTCCGATCAAGGCGCCGACAACACCACCCAAGACGGATCCCACCCAGCTTTGGGCGAAGGACTTCTTGGTGCTGCGCTCGGGCGGCTCGATCCAGTCCATATCCCCTGCCCTAAGCCATCAACATCCCCTGCCCTAGTCCTGTCCCCAACCGAAGTTCAGTCGTCCGTTCCTGAGGAACGGCCAGAAAACCATCCAGTGGCGACCGATCACCCGCTCCTGGGGGAAATCGGGAACACCCCACTCCCGTGAATCCGCGCTGTTCATGGTGTTATCGCCGAATGTCACGTAGTGGTTTGGGCGGATCTGCACCTCGGCCTTGCTGTCCGGGAAGTTGCGGGTCGGGCCTGGATTCCCCCAGGTCTGCTGCCACACAGTGCCATTCACATGACCTGAATAGCGGTCCGCCACCGGGGGTTGGTTCGGATCGAACGCGAATACCTTGTGGAACCCGGGATCGTTCGTCGTGAGCTCGCGGCCGTTGATGTACGTGTGCCGGTCGTCTCCGATCCGCACCGTTTCGCCGCCGAGTCCAACGAGCCGCTTGATGTAGTGCGTGTTCGCGGTCATGCCCGGATGCTTCTCGGAGCGGAACACGATGATGTCCCCGCGCTCGGGTCGCCTGAAGTTGTACGACACCCGCTCGACGAACAGATGGTCGCCGGTGGTCACCCGCGCCCGGGCGATCTCCTCGCCCTTCCGAAACCGACGCTTCTTCATTGTGCGACGCGCCTCATCGAAGAAGCCCAGCTGCCGCGGGAAGCTCTCGGGCGGGAACCAGACCGTGATGGGTCCTGCTGTGGTCTCGATCTTCTGCTTCTTCACGAAGGGCATCACCATCGTGGGATTCTCGTCCCAGTTCGTGATCTCTAGATCCTCGGGGGCCATGATCTGATAGTAGCTCACCCCGTAGGCCACCTTCTCCCAGATCCGC
>SXGQ01242720.1_pt1 | contig 13332 bp, 10 predicted proteins | sample 3178371 | NCBI WGS metagenome assembly SXGQ01 (sample SAMN11356859, study PRJNA531348) | freshwater metagenome | isolation source: freshwater sample F1-20 | place: China: Fuxian Lake, Yuxi | collected 2017-12-25
ACGTGCTGGGACTACACGCGGGATCGCTGGTCACGCGACGCCGGGCTCCGGCTCGATCACCTGCTCGTCAGTCCAGATCTGAAGCCGCGCCTGAATGGGGCGGGGGTCGAGCGTTGGGTTCGAGGCGAGCCGGAAGCCAGCGATCACGCGCCAGCCTGGATCGAGCTGAGCTGAACTTCGATGCTCGTCGTTGGAGAGCCTGCCCCGAGTGTGTGACAGGGTCCGGCGCCGCACCTGAGTGGCTACCTAGCCGGCCTTCCGCTTCGCAGGTTTGCTCTTGGGAGCAGGCTTGGCCTCTGTGGCGCTCCCGCGTGGCTTTGAGAGAGCCTTCTTGCTCTCGACCTTCTTGCTATCGAGCGCCTGGTCAGCAGCCAAACTTCTACGAAGGGCCTCCATAATGTTCACGACATTGGACGGGGCCTTCGTCGTGAACGACGGCGCTGAACGCCCGCTCTCCTTGCTCTTCAGCAGCTCCACCATGGCATTCTCGTATCGGTCCTCGAAAGCAGAGGGATCAAACGTGGTCGCCTTACGGTCGATGATGTGCGCGGCGAGATCGAGCATCTCGGCCGGGAGGGTCATGTCGGGGATGTCCTCGAAATAGGTCTTCTCGTCCCGGACCTCGTACTTGTAGCGCAGCACAGTCGCCATGATGCCCTTGCCCAGCGGTTCGATGAGGACGATGCGCTCGCGTCGTGAGATGACGACCCGCCCGATGCCAGCCTTCCCCTTCTGAGCCATGGCGTCGCGGATCACGGCAAAGGCCTCCTCGGCAACCTTGCCTTCGGGAGCGATGTAGTACGGCGCCTCAAGGTAGCGCCTGTCGACCTCCTCGACGGGCACGAAGCCGTCGATGTCGATGGTGTGCGTGCTCTCGATCCGGATGGCGTCGAGCTCGTCGTCCTCCACTGTGACGAAGCTGTTTTTTGCGACCTCGTAGCCTTTGACGCGGTCCTGCGCTTCGACCACTTCCTCGGTATCGGGATCGATGTATTGCTGCTTGACCCTGTTGCCTGTGGCCCGGTTCAGCGTGTTGAATCGGACACGGGATGAGGAGCTCGTTGCGGGATATAAGGCGACCGGGCAGGAGACGAGGGATAGCTTGAGGTACCCCTTCCAGTTCGCACGCGCGGCCATTACGCAACTCCACAACAGACGACGGATGGTCGGTCTCGGCTGCGCGAGAGTCAACGCTGTGCGTGGCGTTAGACCTCGCGTGGCTCGAGCCGACCGGCGTTAAGCTGAACACCGTTGAGCCGTTGGGCTACCCTTGGTGTGCTGGTTGAGCATGGGTGTCTCGGGCCGGTCCGTCTCCGTGATGGGGCGCCTGCGCGGGCTGACGCGCGCGCGCTTGCTCTCCCTTCTCGCCCAAGCCGGGGCGCAGCTATCGAGCGACCTTAGGTCAAGCACGGACGTTCTGTGTCTGGCGCACAGCTCTGCCTCACAGCGCCTGCGCGATGGCCACCTTAGCTTGCCCTCTAAGCTTGGGGTGAACTGCACGCTCATCAGCGAACTCACCCTTAGGAGGTCCCTTGGGCTCCAAGCCCCCATGCCGGATGAGAACCGATCGCTTGGGAAGGTGGAATTTGCGCGACAGGCCCGACTTCCTGAAGAGGTGATCGAGGCGCTGTCGTTGTTCGATGTGCTTGAGCCGGTCGGAGGATGGTACGGCTATCGCGACCTCGTTGCCGCCCGGGAGGTAGCGCGCCTTCTCTCGGCCGGTCTGGATCTGGTTAGCATCGTGAAGGCAGCGCACGAGCTGATACACTCAGGACGCGGCCTGGCTGATACCCGGCTCGCAGAGGCCCCTTGGGGAGAGCTGCTACAACAAGCGGCAGGCCGACTTGCCCGGCTGCACGGGCAGTATGAGCTGCTCACGGATGAAGATGTCCTAGATGCCGACACATTGTTCCGGGAGGCGGAAGAGCTGGAGGCTTCGGGCGACCTGCTGGGAGCCGAGCGGATTTATTCGCAGCTGCTGGATGTAGATCGGGCCGATCCGGTCATCCCGTTCAACCTGGGCAACGTCCTCGACGCACAAGGGCGAGCCCGAGAAGCCGCCCACGCATTCATGCAAGCTTTGGCGCGTGATCCGGTGTTTGTGGACGCTTGGGTGAACCTGGGCGCCCTCCAGAAGGCTGAGTCGGACGTGGTCTCGGCCGAGCGCTTCTACGAGCACGCGCTCGCGATAGACGCGAAACATCCAACTGCCCTGTTCAATCTAGCCCTGCTTCTCACCGAACAGGGTGCCGAGGGCCGAGCGCTTCCACTATGGGAGCGTTACCTCGCGACGAAGCCCGCGGGGACAGACCTGTCGCAGGCGAGACGCCTAGCAGCGCTGTGCCGTATGGGCGGCCAGGCGGCACGATAGAAAGAAACTGTCGTACGCAAGCCTGGATTACGATCCTGGCCAGAGAAAACCCCGAAAGCTCGAGGGTGAGCAGGTGTTCTGCGAACCTAGTTTGAGTGAAATCCCCATGAAGGGTTGCCGGCGCGAAAGGGTGCCGAGCGGGCCGGGGCCGAGCTGAGCTGGGCTCACCACCCAAGGAAAACAGCAATGAATGACGATAACGGGGCGGGGAGCCTTCCCCCGCCGGCCGGTGGCGCTTGCGCGACCGAGCCAGAGAAGCTGCGCCGCTTCACGGTGCAGGGTCTCATGCAGGAGGTGGGCAGCGCTGTACGCGGAGCTTTTTCCGGCCCGGTCTGGCTTGAGGCGCAGGTTCTCGCAATCAAGGAAACGACGTTCGGGTTTCGCATCGAGCTAACCGAACCTCATGCGGCATCCACGGCGACCGCGACCACGGTCAAATGCACCGTCAGACGCAAGGTGCTGCGGGCCATCGGCGATCAGATTGGCTCCGAACTCCGGCCAGATATGCTCCTTCGCAGCGTGATCGTACTCAAGGCCAAGGCCACCTTCCACCCGCGTTATGGGTTCGAGGTCGAGCTTCTCGAGCTCGATCCTGCGATCACCGAGGGCCTGATCGCGATCCGCGAACAAACGATCGTCGCCGCGCTGAAGCGCGACGGGATCTTCGACAACCAGCGCCAGCTCCAGGCACCCAGGGACGTCGCGCGTATCGGGCTCGTCGCTCCGCCAATGTCCGCAGGGGTCGGGGACGTCCTGGTCGAGCTCAACCGGTGGCAGAAGGCGGGGATCATCGAGGAATTCACCTACCTGCCCGCTAAGTTCGAAGGCGGGCAGGCGCCGGTGTCCCTCTGCAAGGCATTCCTCGAAGCCCGACTACTCGCCAGACTGGGAAGAATAGACGTCCTCCTCGTCGTACGCGGCGGCGGCGATCCTGCCGGGCTTGCGACGGCGACAGACGAATGGGTCGCTCGGGCGCTCCTGAACGTCCCGGTTCCGATCATCGTCGGGATCGGGCACGAGCGCGATCGCGGCTTGCTCGACGAGCTCGCCTGGCATTCGGCCGGCACCCCGAGCAAGGCCGTCCAGGAGCTCTGGAAGCTCATCTACCAACCAGCCCAGGAAGCCCGGAACGCTTGGCACGCTGTCCGCATCGGGATTGGCCGCAAGGTCCAGGCCGAACTGCTTCCTGCTCTCGAGAGCGAACACGCCGGCCTGATCGACGGAGCTCGCGCGGTGTTGCGAGCCGAGGGGGCAGAACTCGCCGGGTTCGGGCACGTGGTCGAACACCGTCGAAGCGCAGCCTGGTTGCAATGGGCAGCGCTCGATCGCGATCTCGCCCGCATTGCCGGTGCTATCGGGCTGGATGCTTCAAGCTGGCCGGACCGGGAACGTGTCGGTCTGTGCGCTCTCTATGAGAACGCAGGGCAGGACGCCCTCGCACAGCTCGACCGCGTCAACGGCTTGCGGAGCGGAGGCGAGCGGCTCCGAGCCGAGCTGATCGACGTCTTTCGCCGGCAAGGCGTCGCGCTGACAGCGATGATCGAGAGCGCGGACGCCGGAATGCAGAAACTGCTCCTCGCAACCACGCTCGAGATGAACGGCGCCTATGCCGAGATCGAGGCCGCCGAGGGGATCGACCGGCTGCAGCAGCGCGGTTTCGCCATGGTCCTCGGGCCCGAGGCGCAGATCGTAAAAACAGCCGCTCAGGCCCGTGAGGCGGGACGCCTCACACTCATCTTCCCGGACGGCGACGTGGCCGCTGTTCCGTTGAAGCCCACCACCGACGCCACGGTTCACTGAAGAAAGAAGAAGAACATGAACACGAAGACGACGTACTCCGAGAACTACGCGGTCCTGAAACGGATCGCGGACCAGTTCCGCGAAGGCGGCCCCGAGGACATCGACAGCCTCGTCGAGTCCTTCAAGGAGGCAAGGGCCGCCTACAAGGCCTGTCGCGAACGCCTGATCGCCATCAAGGACGAGATCGAGGCCGAGATCAGGACGGTGGCTCCCACGAACTAAGATACCCGGGCTCGCGGTGTTGCTGCGAGCCCGAAAACGGCCAGGGAAGCGCGCCTGCGCTTTCCTGGCGCGTGCCGCCTGGCGCTGCCCGTCGATAGGCATCGCGTGCTGTTTTTAGATCATGGTCGAGCTGGACCGAAAAAACCTAACTCTCCAATCCCCGATAAGGCCCGGTTTAGATCGCCTGAGGCGACCCCCGGGCACACTACGCCGAGCTGCAAGCAGGCTATCCCAGAGAAGGTGGGAGTGAGCCTGTGTGGGTTGTAATCCCCGGAAAGCAAGATCGCGATTGGGGTTCGTTCCGATGAACGCTCCTCGGTAGCGGTCGGCCTCGAGACCCGGACGAACGTCCCTCGACACTGAGCTCTCACCAGAAGGAGCAGTGTTGTGGCGTCGAAGCGTAAAGGCGGGCGGGGCAGAGGTGGCGGGAGCGCGGGCGCGGATGCGCGCGGCGAACCCGAGCAGGCTGGTCCGTACCCGATCCTGTTTGCCGAGGGTAACCTGAAGCTCCGGATCGTGGAGGTCAGTCACCCCGTCGCGTATGGCCGAGAGATCCTGGTCGCGGCGGAAACGCACCCGCGAGACAATCTCAGCCTCTTCGTGATCCGCGTAAATGGCGAGATCGAGGATGTCCCGCTCGATCAGCTGATCGATCTCCGTGACCGAGGTGCCGACCGGTTCGTCGCCTACTGGAACTACCGCGTCTACAAATTCAGGCTGGATGGCGTGCTCCACCAGTGGACGCGGCCAGCGATCAGCGGCGCGTCCCTCTACGAGCTCGCGCAGTCCAAGGAGGGCAAAGGCGTCTATCAAAAGGTGCGCGGCAAGGGTGAACACGACATCGAGCCCTTCGATGTCGTCGACCTGAGCTCCCCTGTGATCGAGCGCTTCCTCACCGGTTGGAAGCCCGGGCCGGCGTACTGGATCATCGTCAACGGGCGAACCCGCTCCGTCGTGCGCAATCCGGTGACCTTCAGGGACGTGGTCCTGCACGCCTTCCATGATGCCGAGCCGGACGGCCGGTTCTCGGTCACCTACCGTTACGCTGCGTCTGACCCGAGCTACGGAAAGCTCCTCCCCGGCGGCACGGTCGAGATTAAATCACAGGGAACCACGTTCGAGGTGGTCTCGGATACGCGCATCAAACGCTAAGCCAGCGTCTGGCGGCGCGGTTGTCCCATTCAAGCACGCCACCGGCATGATGTTGCCGGCGAGCCAGCACGATTTCTCAAACAGGCGAACACACAGTAAGTGGTTGCACCGTCGTCCCTTTTTGAGCCGTCGATTCAAAGACTCGGAGCAGTGAGTGACATGGAAGCCGGCAAAAACCGGAATCCGTGTCACTGGGTGTCGAGAGCTAGCCGCATGGTCCTAGCAACAATCAGCCGGGCCTCCCTCGGCTTCGCCCGTCGCGGGTCATCGACCGTCCGAAAAAACCCACGTTCATAATCCCCGTTCTACAGCTGGAAGTGAGAGCAGCAGTTCGCGAGCGCGCGCGTCTGTGCGCGGCAAAATGCGATGTATGAGGAGCATTTTGCCGAATCTCGTACGGCACGTGTCGCCATCCTGTCTGTACGAATTTAGCGCGTGATACTCTAAAGCGGCTGCTCCGCCTCACTTGCACACTCATCGCGTACCAAATGGTCAGGCCGTCGGGTGCTAAGCCTTCTGAGACATCCAGATCGGACATCTGCTGCGGAGTCGGGCACGGACCTGGAAGGAGATTGCCGAGCTAGCGAGACTATCCTGACCCCCGGATCGCACGATCTACAACGTGCCTCCAACTCGGCTTCCTCCAGCCAGCTTCCTTGACCTTCAATCCTTATCCCGCAGCGAGCCAATTGCGTTCTGGCTGTTCCTGAGCTATATTGCTGAACAGATAGGTCCCGCTAGGCGGCATTCTTCCCACGCAGAGACGTTGGAAGGGCTCATCGATTGCTCATGGGCGTCGATAGTTTGCACGCGCTGGCAGCCGGGAACCTGTCGAACTGAGTTTGCGGTTCTAGGGCCTACGCTCCACTGATGGGCCGGTCCAGTCCGCGGACCGAACAATCACCTCGTAATTCCGTGGCGTCGGCCGCGCGATGAGCGCTGCTGCGCGCACCCCTAGCGCCGGTTGCGGCAGACGCACGCCTGTGTCGGCGGCGCTGCCAAGTGCCGAAGTGGAGAGTTGGTTATGGGCAGTCCAAGTAAGCAACCCAGTCTTGCCGAGCGGCTCGCAAGCAGACCCGGTCGAAGCAACCGCGAACGGCACCCTTCGCTGAACGAGTACATCCTTGAGCATGCATTGGAAATCCACGACGCTCGGAAAGTAAGAGGCGTCTCGTGGGAGCATATTGCCGAAGATATCTCGGCCGACCTCGGGCGAAATTGTGCTGCCACAACGGTTCAGACGCGAGTGTCCAAAATCGCCCCGCTCCGCAAACCTCCGCCGCCCCGGAAGCCGAACTCGCCCGAGTCTGCGCCCGCTCCCCACTCGCCCAATCCCACCGTCAACGCTCGGCAGTTTGGTAGCACGGTAGCCGCCGAGAACAAGTCGCACCTGGAAGAACCAGAGATGGGCGAGACCTCGTTCAGCAGGGCGGGCCCGACTTTGATTGAGTACACGTGATGACAGAGATGCTTAGGTCGACAGCTCTCGCCGGTACCTCGCTTTCTAGGATCGTCGCACTGTTTTGTGGCCCTAAGGGCGGTATCGGGAAATCATTTGCTTGCGGAATAATGGCATCAGCCTTCAGCGCCGCAGGCCAACGTGTGATCCTCGTCGATGGCGACGGTACAAACTCGACGACATATTCGACGCACGACAACGTCCAGTATCTCCATACGAGCGCGGTTGAGGCCCGAGGAGCGGTACGCACGCTCATTCGGAAGGTCGGAGCCGGCGCGGACAGCGTGTTGTTCGACTTCGGTGCGCGTGATGACGACATCGTCACGAAGCACACACCGTGGCTCGTGGCGGAGTGCAAAGCCGTGTCAGCTTGCTTGGTGATTGTGGTCCCAATCACGGACGAACCGACCACCCACATGACAGCTGTGAAATATGCAGGAGTCGCACTGCCGGCCGGTGCTGGTCTTCTTTTTCTTAAAAACCTAGGTTGCTCGAAGGGGGCGCTGGCAAGGTGGGAGCGATCTCCGAGCCGTCGCGAGGCGATCGACAGGGGTGCCGTCGAATGCGAACTCGGCAACCTGGGTAGTGCAGCCGATCGAGCACGAGGGTTTCGGTTGAGCGTTGCCGACGTAGCCTTGGGCCGCTTCGAGCGAGCTGGCGAAAGGGCTCAGCAAGCTGCTCAAGAGTTCGACGAAGACACGCAAGCATGGTGCGGTATTTGGCTCGACGAGCAATGCTCCACGCTCATCAGCGCCGTTCAGGCAGCCGTAAATCGGCAAAGTCGCTGAGCGACGGTCGTGAGCACAATATATGGCGAACGAGCCGCTCGCCTTGTCAGGGCAGGAGCCAATCCGGAACGTGGCGCACGGCACGGCGAGCGCATTTCACGCTGGGAGGAGCGCCGGGTCATAAAGAGGACCGTGCTTCAGATTTCCCTGCTCGTTGCTGGCGTCGCTGTGCTCGCCCGTTTAGCGGGGTGCGCGATTATCGGTCCCGGCACGGCAGGCGTTCTTTCTGGGATCAGAGAAGTTGTGGGCGAGCGTTCGCTCCAAAAGGGCGAACTGGAGAGCTTCCTGTCCCTGCCGCAAGAGGTCCGCCATACGATCGCGGAAGTGCTGGCGACGAAAAGTTTCCCTGCAGCAGCACCGGAAGGAGGAGGGGGCTGGAGGGTTGACCAGGCACGTCGACGCGCACTGATCGACCTGGTGCGAATTGTTGGACAGGAAGGAAAAAAATCAGGTCGGATTCTCATTGATTTACGGGAATTCGCCAAGAGTGCTGAAGACCCGGCCATTGCAACCGCTTTCAAGACCGTCCTGGATCTAGAGCCCAACCAGCGCCGGCTGATTTTCTCGAATCCCGGAGACTTCGCTAAAATTCATGCAACTATCGATCAGCTCCTGAGAGAAAGCGGGAGCGTCGGCGATCTGAACGCAACGGTCGCGAGGAGGCGGCGCGATCTCGAGCGGATGCAAACTGAAGCGCGAGATCAGATCGCCTCGATGGAGCGGGACCGAAGTCACTTGTGGGCTACGGTCGCACGCGTTCGCCTTCGATCCGCTCGCGAGCGCGATGCGGTCCACCGCTGCTACGAAAACCATCTGATGCGCGCCCCGTAATACCTGAACAGTGCCGCCGTTTCAGGGCACCGATTCCGTGGTGCGGCACCTGCACAATTGGTGGCCTGGGCTCCGGCCGCGGCGCATCCAGAGCTCGCCAATCCGAATGCGGCCGTCTCATTACCCGGTGCGGGCGCGACAACTCCGGCCGACCCTACCAAAGACCTAAGTGCCAATTGCGAACATCGACGGCTGCAGGAGCGACCCCCCGTCATTTGCGGCGCGCTGATCGTGCCGGTTCCAGTCCGTCCCGGCAAGGATCGCTAAGTAGCGCGCGAAAGTCGGTCACGGGGGGGGCTGGCTCTAACGGGCGAGCGGGACCTCGGTGCCCGACCTGTGGCCATCTCGGGCACTTCCATGCCTCCCTGACGGCCAGGCATGCCTGGCCGCGGTCGATCGACGAGAGCAAGCCCTAAGTAACGGCAATTTCCCCGGCAATCCTGAACAACCTGCGAACAATATCCAAAACGTCAAGCTGCAAGATCATTGCAATAGACCCTAAATTGCCTGTTAAATAGCAGTCCATTGCAGAATTCTTGTATCATAGAAAGGAAGTGAGCCAGGGTCCTCATGTATACGGCTGCGCCGTTGCATGATGTCTGGCCAGGGGGCTTTGCCCCCGTGGACCCCCGCCTCGCAGGTCTAGTGGACCTTCGAGGCAACGAGGATGCATCATGGCGAAGATCAATCGCTATCCGGTCGTCATCAGCTTCCGCGTCACCAAGGCGTGCAGCGCACGACTGGAGGACGTCGCGGGCACGATGTCGAAAGGCGCGTATGCCCGAAAGGTCGTGTTGAAGGAGGTCGGACGCTCGCACAAGACGCCGCGTGTGCAGAAGAACGTTCGGCACGCCGAGCACCTTTCGAAGCTGTACATCGAGCTGGTCCGACAGGGTTCGAACATGAACCAGGCGGTACGGCGTCTCAATTCAGGGGCCGAGCAGTCCGGCCTGAAGCTGCTAGCGGAAACTCGGGACGCCCACACGGCGGTGTTGCAGGCGCTTGCGAAAGCGCTCGGCGGGACCAGCGCACCGTGATTATACGTTCGGCATTTATTCGAGCGGGCAACGTCGCGCAGCACCTCACGCGCACCGACACGAACGAGGATGTGCAGGTGGTTGAGGCGTTGTCCCGCAACGCGCCTCAAGACCTAAAACTGGGGCTGCGCCTCTTTCACGGCATTTCGAAAGCGAACCGCCGGACGGTACGCGCTTTCATGCACCTCAAGGTGTCCCCATCGATGTCGCTGAGCGAGGAGCAATTTCGTGAGACACTCGAAATCGTGGAAAATGAATTCGGAATTCCAGACACTGTCCCGAGGATCGTAGTTCAGCATGTCAAGCCTGGCGTGACTGGACGCCCTGCTCACATCCACGTGGTTTATCCGATTGTTGATCCGGCCTCAGGACGCGCCATCAGCTCACACCGAAATTTCTTCAAGGACGAAATTGCGAGCCGGCTCGCCGAAATGAAATTCGGCGAAAAAATTGGCGCTGGATGCCATCAGACCGAAATCATTGATGAGCTGACATCACGAGGTCGTCTCCGGGAAGTCGACATTCTGGTTGGCCTCGCCGCTCCGGAGGGTGGCGCACGTGCCAATGCCGCGACGCGTCAGCAAGCTGAGCGGGTTGGGGTAAATCGCGTTAAATTCGAGTCGGTGATATTCGAGGCATTTCGAACCACAGCTGGAAATTGGGCGAAATTCGAAGCCCAATTGGCCCGTGTCGGGATCGCGGTAGCACGAGGCCACAGCGCAATCTTATTCGTCGATGCTGCAACTGGATATAATTCTCCGGTCGCTAGAACGCTTCGGCGCCTTTGCAAGGCGGAGGGTATATCTCCTGCGGATATCGCGCCGACGATCTCGAAAATAACTGAGCGGTTGGTTTCCGCCGCTTATCCGCAGGCCGAGCCGTTTGAACTCGTTCGCGACCGCTCGCTGCAGGCTACCTTTGAACTAGTCACTCGGAAGGCGGAAGCGGAGTGGGATAGCTCGATCGCCGAAGCAACGGCGGACGAGGAAGTTGACGTGGCGAGGCGGCTGCGTGTGCAGCGGGAGCTCGCGGCGCAGGAACGTCGTGTGGCATTTTCTCGAAACTTAAAGAAGCGGCGACAAGCGATCCGAGCGGCCCGGAAAGAGGCGCTGGATCTCCGGACGCGAAGGCTTGAGCGAGCGTTCAAACTCGCCGGCATCGCGGAAAACAAACTCCTCAGGCGCGTGGTTCTCTACGCTGCCGGGCTTGGGATCATTCTGGCCGGAGGCGGCCTCGGGCTCGCCCTGATTGGGGCCGGCTTTGCCGTCGCAGCCCTACCGAGCCGCGAGCGTGCTCGCGCTCTCGCGCTTCAATCACGCCTCGACAACCAACGTGATCATGACGAAGCCGTCCGCCGCCTTGCGGCGGCTTACGACGAACTCTCTTCCAGCAACAAGCACGAGCTCAGCAGCGGTAGCGAACGGATCGCCGTCCCGCACCGGCAGCGCCTTGTGGCAGCCGCTCTCACGCATCTGACCATCCGAGCTCTCGATGGGCCTCTCTCCCCTGAGTTGGAGAGAACTGCGATTGGGTGCAAGCGGGTGCTCGGACCGGAACTCGCATCCCGCTTAGGTGCATGCGTTGTGCAGGGCGAGCGCCAGTTGATCGGGTTGCTGCGTGCTTATGATCCTGCCCGGCCTGAACATGTCGCGAGACTGCAAGCCGAGATCCGCGCTGCAGATCCTGGTGCCGCACTGCTACAGGCCGCGATCGTGCGACGTCAGCGGGAAAACGGGACTGGCCGGTGAATCGTGCTTGAGCGATCCACAACACGCGAACCGTGCTCGATCCAGCTTCTATCGGTTCCACGTAAGCCTTTCACTTTGGCGTAGCGCGCTCGGCCGCTGCGGTTGTCGGAACGGTCGTTCACAACCTTGTACTCAGGCTCATTTTGCCTAGCCCTGGGCAGAAAGCAGTCTGGTTCGGTGCGAGACGGGCCTGCGACGAGCTGGTTACAAGTCCTCAGTCGGTAGACAGCTTCGGTGTTGCCTCATGATCAATCTTTTCGGAGGAGCGAAATTCGGTTGCCGGGCGCGACACTGCGCAGGAACGGCCATTCGATTGCCTGGATGGCTTGGTTCAGCTTGCCGATCGGGACAGCCCTTGGGGCTTTCTTCTGCCCGTAGCGGGCGGTCATTCCACCTTCCGAATGTCCCATGAGCGGCTTGGTACAGTCCCCAAAACCGGCCCTTGTCAGCCCATCCTGGAAATTGTGACGCAGAGAGTAAAGCGTCTGAGCGTCGACATCTAACTCCAGCTCTTCGTGCACGAAGCTCGTCCAGAACGAGCTGAAATAGTTAGACGCTAACGGCCAGCTGACCCGTTCGGCATCGCTCCACAGAGTGGCCCTCCCATCCCGTCGTGCGGCATCGACGAGGTCCATAAAGCCGAGGTCAAGCAACTCTTGGCGGATTGGAACTGATCGTCTGCGTGCATGGGTCTTGACCGTGCGCGAGCCGGCATTTGTCACGGTCATGACGAGGATCGCCGAGTCATCCGGGTGGGGGCCGACCGTATCCGGTCCGAGCTGGCCGGCCTCGCTGGTGATCAACCCTGAGGTGATCGAGATGAGCGGGAACCAAAAGGCACACTCGCCGAGCGCCTTCGTCCCCCTTGGGCGCCAACCCGCCGTGAATAGCTTGTGGCTGAAGATCTCGTTCAGCTGGCCAAGCGTGTAAGTCTCGCGCTGGTTCTCATCTGCCGGGACTTCCAGATAGTAGTTCTCGCCGAGCGAGTGTTCAATCCAGCCGTGGTGAAGCGCCTTCTTGGACATGGTGAGCACGTAGCCGATCTTCTTGTTGACCGTTGCGGCCTTGAGCCCACTGTCCTGAAGAGCATTCCTGAAGGCGATGACGTGACTGCGCCGAACCTGTCCGATGTCACTGATGCCGGAATCGGCCCTAAAGCGGCCAAGGACGGCCTCCATGTCGGTAACAAGGTGCGGATTAATGGGCTTCTTCGCGCGCTCACGGTCTAGCTTCCAGACTGTCATGCAATCCTCGAGCGTGTAGCCGGACGGAACTGGGAGTTCCGTCGTCGGGGCCGCCTGCCCATGTCCGCGGGGCGCCGGCTGTCGCCAGGGTCCCTCTATCGCATCGGGGTGGGTATGTTCGAAGCCGGTTGCTCTCCATTCCCGATCTCGGACCTTTTGGAGGACGCGCATCTCGGCCGCGAGACAGGCTGCCATGAAGCGGTCGAAGTAGGGCCCTGCTTGGATGACGCGACAGCCGAGGCGCGCCACATGGCGCTGCACCAACGCCAGCCGGCTCGCGCCATACTCACCTGGGGTCATCTCGCCGAGCACATCCTTTCGACGAAAGAACGATTTCTTGAACTCGAACCCGAGGGGCGGGATGTGCTCGGGATGGAGCATAGCGAGCCCGGGCGCGGCTCGCAGTCGTTCCTGGAGGTCCTCTTCGAGCAGGGTCGCCTCCAGCCAGTCAGCGAGGACCTGCCAGTCCGGCCAGGTCCAGCCCGACGTGTCGAGCGCTCCGGCTACCGGGATCTCGGCGACGAGCCCACGCGCGGACCGTATCTCGGCAAACCGTTCCTGCCACGTCGTGTTCTCGCTCAAGGCGCGGCGCCGGGCCTCCGCTTCGTGCGCGGTTCGCAAGGAGAATTGGATGCGCGACTTGCCAAGATACGGGGCGACGTCGGCCGGCACGCGCAGGC
>SXGQ01507453.1_pt1 | contig 13332 bp, 11 predicted proteins | sample 3178371 | NCBI WGS metagenome assembly SXGQ01 (sample SAMN11356859, study PRJNA531348) | freshwater metagenome | isolation source: freshwater sample F1-20 | place: China: Fuxian Lake, Yuxi | collected 2017-12-25
CTACATGATCTCCGTTGAATCTCAAAAAAAAATCACCCCCCAACCTCCTTATCAGCCTTTAGGCTGGTCTTATAGGTATATATATAGCGTGGATTCTCTGTTTGTTTCCCCTGCATTTTTGCATTCACGAGGGGCACCCACCAATACAACATGACAAATGACACAACACATCAACCACCTACATCTACGAACAATCAGGCAACAAATCTACGAGAAGCCTGCTGACACAAAGCTTGCAACGACCATCGGTCCAAAGTGCAAGGACAACTTTTTGAAGCTGCACTCGCCTCCAACTTCTTTTTCGCACGATTCACCACGACTTTCGTCGAAGGTCGGGAATCTTCCGCCCCCACGACTGCGCTGCTGCCAGTGCAGCCATTGCGCACCCAACCCACCCACACCAAGGAAACATCTGCTCGTTTTCATTATGTGTTTTGCCTTTGCAGTGTGTGGCAAATTGCGGCCTTAGGTGTACACCTGTCGTTTGAGATCACAGAAAGGATGGGCGACGATGCAGGTGAACTTCCCTTGAACGAGAGGCTTGTGCCAGCATGCCCACATGCTTGTTTGCCGCTGTGGGCGTCGGCCCCCCTAGGGCGAGATGCAACCCAAAAGGTGTTTCGTAAACGGTGGCCTCGCCCACACCCCTTCAGGGCCCGGGCTCTTGACCTGACCCCCCAGACGCACCCAAGGCATGTTCCTTGGTGCTGTGCCAAATCTAGCACAGGTGAGACAAAACGCAGTTGACATTCGTTTGGATACACAGCCATTGCTCACAGGAAATGACGATTTCCAGAGCGCCGGCTCACAATCTAGTCCCAAGAATGAGCATCACAGCCCATTCCAGGTACAAGACTCCATGCGAGTACTGCCACAAGTAGGCACGAGTAGAGATTGGCGTCAGCATGTTCATCAAGATCATGAGACCCCTCGGGCAATCCATTAGCAAAGCGCCGGTGCATGCCAACAAGGAAATCTCTTTGGCTTCCCTCCTATGACCGGTAACGCTGATGGGGGGCGTCGTCCAGGTGCATGCTTACCCAAATACCACTTGGCTATCCCAGCACCCGCTGGCACCACTGTTCTAAATTTGATGTCAATGTGTGGCCTCCAAATCGGAGACGCTTTGATCATCGATGCTGGTACCATGTACCAAGAGTTCATCCAAGTGGCAGGCTTTGGAAGCCTGATTCTAAGCGTACCCACCAGGTATGCACACGTCGCAGGAGCCCCGATTGCTATGGCTATGACCTATCAACCAGGAACCCCCGCTCAGGCCCAATTCGTGCGCAACGAAGCGGCTCGACACCTCCCTGCGAAACGAAACATCCCATCGCAGGGCGGTATTTCGGAAGATGATGCAGATTCTCTCCATGGCTTCTCTGACAACCAAGCTTGGTCAGAACCAGAGAGGGAGCATCAGAAGTCCCGACACCGTCGCAAAGCCAGGGAGGCCCTTCGCCTCATCGCGCGGGCGTTGCCTGCACCGCCGATTGTCAGCCAGACCATCCGGCAACCGGGCAAATTTCAATGCACCCCCTTACCTCAAAGGGGGGCAGTGGAAGCCTTCGAGGAACTGCTCGTGTCAGAGTACCGGAGCTTTACCTCGCTCGGCGAGAGTGCCGAAGCATACGTGCGGATTGTGTTCGACACTGCCAAAGCATGCACTGCACTCGAAGCTTCCCCAGTGTGGGAGCAGGAATTCGAAAATCTCTCATGCGACCAGACCGCCATGGTCATCGCTGATGAGAAGTGGAAAAATAGCATGCAGAAGCTTTTAAAGGATCAACAAGCCGCTCGATGGCGCCTTCGCTCGAAGGCTCGGCGCACTCCTCTTCTTCATTCTGAGCTTTCACCATCTCAGCTCCAAATTCGAAGGAGACAATGCCTTGTTCGCTCTCATGAGACTGCGAGTTCAATGCATTCGCGAACCACTGAAGCCTGCTACTATCCTTCCCTTCCTAAACATGTGGGACAGGATAATGCTTCAGGCTAGCGCCTCTCTACTGAGCTTGTCTGAGCTCGAGAGACTTTTCTACGAGAGTGTGCACCATTCGCAGTACGGCGACTTGCAGCATGAAGTGAGATTCTATCGTGAGAGTCCCCCACATGCCCAAACGCAAGCTGCACTCCGACAGCGGATTGACAAAATGCTCCATGAGAAAGAGGTTCAAGAATCCAGACGTGCCTCCGAAAAGGCGTTGCATGAAGAACTCACTCTACATGCGCCATCCAAAAAAGGCACACCCGGCAAAACTGCGGACCCAAAATCTGGTCCCAAGAATAAAGCAAAAAAGCCTGCCAAAGATGCAGCCGCATCATCGGACGGTGACCCCAAATTCAAGGAACAAGCAAGCCATGCCAATAGACAAGCGCAAGCGCTTGCCGCGCAAGTCAAAACCTTGGGGGGAGTCCAAGTTTTCGACACAAGGCCTGGAAGTTCATCAGGCAGCGACAAAGGCAGCGAAAGCAGCGGCCGCATTCGAAATGCAGGGTCGGATAGATCGGCGAAAGCCAAAGCTAAGGCGAAAGCCAAAGCCAAGCCCAAAGCAAAGTCCAAATCGGCTTCGCCTGGGCGTGATCTAGCCACTGTGACCTGTCATAAATGCAAAAAGCTTGGACATTATGCTAACAAGTGCCCCGAAAAGAAACAGAATGGCAGTCCTGGCCGCGACTCTGACAAAGCAAGTTCCAGCGGTTCCTCAGCCAGTTCCAACGGCTCAAATAATGGAGGACCGTGTCATTTTCACAAACCCTGGAGAGGCAAGGACCATGGAGGCCCAAAAGCCGGCACCAACAAGGATTGCAAATTCGTGCATACCAAAACGCTCAAGGAGTACCAGGAACTCGAGGCACAGTTTCCCACCAGGAAAAAGACTGAGAAGCCCCGAGCGACTGTTGGTTTTGCACATCACATCCCTGTGGTCCTATCTGCCGAGTTGTTAGCAACATGTCCCAACACCGCGTCTGTCATGCAAATTCCACGGTATGACTTCCAGAATTCTGACAATATGCCAAGTAGCTTCCCGATCGATGAACACGTTAATGGACACCTTACCTTCAACAGTATCCCTGACCGGGGTGCTGTCGACAGGACAAATGCCCACCATCAAGCATTCACCGAAGCTATGACAGCATCACGTTCACATTCACAGTCATGCTCCCCGGCTGATCGCCCTGACGTCCAACCCCCACATGCTTGTGGCGAGGTCGTGGACGGTGAAGGCCAGCAGATACAAGGCAGGCCCGGTTCCAAGCCCACAGCTTCTGCATCAGCCCCTGTTGACTGCCCTGACGTCCAACCCCCAGAAGTTGTGGCGAGGTCGTGGACGGTGAAGGCCAGCAGATACATGGTCGGCCCGCACCCACATGCACAGTTCCACCATGCGCCCCTGTTGACCGCCCTGACGTCCAACCCCCACAAGCCTGTGGCGAGGTCGTGGACGGTGAAGGCCAGCAGATTACAGGCAGGCCCGCAGTTCCAACATGCGCCCTTGCTGACTGCCCTGACGTCCAACCCCCACAAGACTGTGGCGAGGTCGTGGACGGTGAAGGCCAGCAGTTACTAGGCAGGCCCGCATTCCAAACACGCTCCGAGGGGCACACATGTTCCAGGCCCACCACGTCTAGGCAGGCCAGTTCCCACAGGTGTAAATGACACAGTAATCGAATCATTGTTGATTCAAATCCTGGCAACCGAGCCCTGCGGAAGTCCTTATCACGGTGATAGGCAGCAGGGCAAGGGAGCTTCATCATCTGCAGTCAACCACACCGAGCCCTGCGGAAGTCCTTATCAAGGTGATAGGCAGCAGGGCACTTCCAGAGTCTCATTGAACCCACATGCCGCAACTTTTGTCCCCAGGATATCAGGCGGCACACATGTAGCACAATGGACCCCCCGAATACCAACACACAAAGCCTCCTGTCCGTATTTGGAAGGAGCGCTCACACCAGAATGTTCCCCTGCTTTGTGGCAGGCGGTGTGAACCCGAATTCCCCCGACATCTGAGCCGGCAGCGTATAAGCGTTCGTAGGGATTCCAAGCTCGTTACCTTGCAGGCTGGTGGCAACACCTGTCCTGCAGAGCCTCTGGCTGACCGAGGTTCGCGGAGTACCAGTGTTTCAGTGAAGCCTATGTCCACTGATTTGCAGGCTGGTGCTTGCACCTGTCCTGCTGGACCTCTAGGCGGCGCTGATCCACTTCCCAATTCACCCCGACGTTATGGTCGGCGGCGTGCTCCTTTCTTCCTCCTCCGATCCTCCCCTAATTTACCCCGATGTTGTGATCGGCGGAATATCTCTTCTCCTTCTTCCTCCCCTTTGGAATTACCAATGTGCGTGGCCCAAGCATCGCTTTCCCACAATGCCGCTGATTCCCGAACCCATTCATCAACGAATTCTTCCCATGACGCATGCCCCCCGTGCTGCGATTCAGGTAAGTCCGAACCGAGCTGGTAGATTTTTTGCCCCCTACCAGCGAGGTGAGGCCCAGGTACATTCCCACGGTGTCCCTCATGATGAAATCGTTCAGGTAAGTCCGATCCGAGCTGGTGGCTTCTTTGCCCCATACCAGCGAGGTGAGGCCCAGGTTCAGGTTGGCAGAATTCCCCTTGGTAGAATTCAGGTCGAAGGTTTCCCTCATGCCTCCAATGACAGTCCCATGGTTGATTCAAGGGACTATGATGGCATGGTAACGGTTACCGGTCGCCGTGGCAGTGCTCCCTGAACATTACCGGCAGCACATGTCCATGTCACAGCCACCGCAAACCAATTCCAAGAACTGTCTTGTCCGTTTAACCCCCCACGAAGACGATGCTGACACTACCCCGGGACCCGCTGAGAACTCGTCTCAGCCTCCCCACGGGGGTGTCCCTGTTCGTTCGTTCGGCGTCCCTGCGTTCCTGCGTTCCTCATTGTTCGTTCACTCAACCATGAGTTCCGGCGCCGTTGCCGAATGTGTCGATGGTAATTTATGCAGAAGCGAAATTAGGACAGGACAGAGGCCCAAGATAGTTGCGGTTCCCGTCGTTTGTCCTCCACCATCTCGTCCAAATTCAGAATTGTCCTCATGTGATTCCCTGGATTCACCATGTACCGTGGCATTCCCAGATGATGGCTGGAGTGACTTTGACACCACGACTGTCGTCAAGCCTGTGTCCGCTAGCCAGCTCCTGGCTTTCGAGCTACGGCTCCATTCTGTGGTGGTCAGCGCTGCTGCCCAGGTCCAAGATTCCGTATGCTTGGAGACCACCACAGCAACACGTTCCACATCGGCATCTGTCCCACATGATTCCATTGATCATGCACTACCAATTACACAGCAAGACGGCAATTCCGAACCCATGCACGCTGAAAGAAGCTATGAATACGGTTGCTGGGGGGCTAACGAACATAAAATCCCCTCCGACGTACCGCGTCGCACCGCACGGGAAATTAGGCATGCTGCCTGCGCCAAGATTGCTATCGCTCTACAAGTGCGTACTGATCAAATCCTTTATTCATCCGATGCCAAAGGACATGTTCATTCAAATGTACCTCAGTTCGGTACAATGCCCACGGCACCACCAGGCCAACCACCTGTGCCAGGCATTCCTCCATCACAGCGCCTTCCGCGCGCTTTCATCGCACTCACATCACCTTCTGGTGCTGGTTGCATTCGTCCCCCTGGATGTCATCGCAACCTTAAGGTGCACTTCCTCCCAAAGACGTCTACAGACCAAGACAGGGACCCAGACAGGATAATGAAAGAAATATATGTTCTTTTACCTAACATGAGCCATTATTCGTGCCTCTATGGGGCCCAATCAGCCATGGAATCCAAAACTGATGCAGGCGGAACTTATCAAGGCCTCATCACCGAGCCACCTCAGGGTCAAGACGACGTTCGACAGCCTTTCTCTGGCTTCGACATTAACTAGGATGAAGAAAGGGCAAACACGTGCAGAAAAAACAGACCTGACCAAAGAGCCCACATGTGTGAGCGCAAACTCAAGTCACGCCCCTTTCGCACACCATTAGGTATGAACAATTGGAACATCACCAGAATGCAAGAGATATGTGATGACATAAACGATGAAGGCGAATTCCAAGAACATTACGACACAAATAAAAGGGAAGCACTAAGATGCATCGAAGTTGCAAGTGAGTGTTTTCGTGACACATTGCGAGACCTCGACGAGATCGACAGTGATAGCGATGCCGGAGATGAATCCAATTCCAGAAATTCAGACCCACCTGGCAAGAATCTTGTTCTATTTTTCGTTGACGGTACGCCTGACCCACAACACATTCCTTCCACCTGGAGGATATCTCGGCACGTCTGCGGTTCCGACAAGCCCATGTATGAACACATTGCCTCAAATTACCGCTCCTCTACTCACCCCATGTTACGCATTGATGGTAGGTACGGTTCGACACGTCTGAAAGGTAAGTCGAAGGTTATTGGCGTAGCCGGCCGTGTGCCAGTGCTCGACCTTCTTCGTATCTGGGATACGGGAGCCAGCCAGGGAATGGTTGACAAGGCTGTCGTGTCCTCCAAACATTCCTTTGAGGGAAGCTAGATCACTGTATCCACCGGAAACGGCTCAGTGAGTAGCAAACGATACGAGCGGTGCGAGATAGCTCCCGGAGTATCTCAAATCCATGTGACTCTGCCAAACACTGCCAACCCAGTATCGATGGGCTCCATCAATTCAGAGTGCCGAGTCGGCTTTCAGTGGCTCCCACCATTGAGCCAGAGCATTGGATGCGCCTTCGGGTATCAAGCCATTGCTCCTACCGACATTGACGCCTCACTCCACGCCCAATTATGCTCGTCTCCTCCATACAAGGAAAGCCATGCGCAACACCGCAAGGGCTTATGGAATCATTCTCCAACTTCACCCATAAGGCAGGGAGTCACCCACTACGATGGCTTATTCAAGTTTTTCCCATGCAGAATTGCCTCACGCACTCCAGAGCGTCTTGACAGCGACCCTGTCCTGACATTGTGCTTGGCATGCTGCTCATCGCCTGATTCATGCGGCTGTGGTCGACAGTCACTTGAAGCGCGACTGCAGCAAGAGCTAGTCTCGCTAGGATTTTCCGACAAATTTATGTTCACTCCCCGTCCTAACCGCCGAGGACACCCTGCCAAATTATTCCCGACACATTCCGTGTCCAGTTCATATGTGCCCCCTGTGGCACCCCCAGCTCCCATTCCGTTTCTTGCGCCAGTAGTTCCTGCAGACCCTAGGGGTAGCGCGGACGATCCTGGTGCTATCTCCCCCGAGAGCATATTCAAGAAGGGAGTGCGCGATGCACCAGCGCCTCCAGACGATGCCAGCGTCAAAGCGTGGGTGGAATAACGCTCGCCAAAACCAAGCCATTGATCAGGCTATTCTCCCAAAGAGCCACCTGTTACACCACAGCACTTCCGATGCATGGCACAAACTTTGCACAACTTGTCGGGCCGGCCTACAACGCCGCAAGGCTGCAAGAGCCGGGTCCACTGACCTTGAGGTCCGACAAATTCCACATGCGTCCTTCGGTGCAGGCATCCGGCTAGACACCGAGGATTGCCACCTCGAGGCCGTTGATGAACAGCATGTGCAGTACTATGCTGGAGCCCGCTACGACCTCATTGCAGTTGACAATGGTATGGGCTGGAACTTCTCAGAGCCGATTGCCGATAAGCGCACTTCCACCGTGAAGCATACGATGCGCTTGGCACGCTCTGCAGATGAGAATTACAAAACTATCGCATCAGATTCGGCAGGCGAATTCTGTAAAGCGGCCAGGCAGTTCGATATGGATTTCGTGCCTTCGGTCCCGTACAGGTCGACTACCAATCCGATTGAGCGCATAATACAGACCTTTGGCGATCGTCGCCGAAACTGCATGGTACATGCAGGCGCGACGCCATTATTTCGCCCCTTCGCCACCAGATGGGCCGCTGCAGTGCACAACCTGTTTGTGCCTGTAGTTCGGTACCACGGTGTTGGGGACCAGAGGGAAGCTGTGACAGCTACACCTCAGGTGCACCGCCACGGTGTTGAACATGCGCGTTGGACCGAGGACAACTTTCCCCTCTTCGGCCAAGCCCTCACGGTTGTGTTGCCGAAAGAGCTCCAATCAAACGCTCGGCGCACACAGGCCAGGGGCAGCGGCGCAATATTCCTGTATCAATTGTGCGTTCACGGCAAGTATTCCGGCGCTTACGTAGTAGCTCTGCTAGAGCCTCTCATCATGCGAGGACAGCTACGCGCCCTTGCCACTTTGGATGTCGAAATCCCGCCAGGCGCTGCTCGCTTTCCAATGAAGGAAATGCTGCGAGCAGCCGAGGCCATGCGACATTCCAAACAGAACATTAATAGCATGATGACCGACGAAAATTTCTATCACGATGTGATGTTCGAGATAGGCACTGGGGCAGGAGCGAAGTCTGATGTTGATATCACTTCTCAGTTCTCCTTGCTCCCAGACGCCCATATCCAGTCGGAAGCCGTGCTGAACTGTCTTGATGACCTTGGGCATGCAACGAATGCAAACACCCCAAGACCCCATGCTCGCGAGAGACTTGCATCATTTTTCTCTCCACATAGCATGGACATCGATGACCCACCAGTCGAACCGATGCCAACTGCACCTCCAGTGTCTGGCGTCGCTCCACCTGCTGTTGCAGACGAGACTGAAGCAGCTGCATTACGTGAATGGCTTCGCCTTAGCGAACAATACGAACAAGCTGACTCCTACGGAGCAGGTGAAAACGCTAAGGGAGTCAAATGCAGAAGGCGCCGAGGTTCCCGGCGTCCGAGTGACATTCTGCCGGAAGCTTGGGCGAACATGGGTGCTGCGCAGAAAGATAGAGCAGAGGAAAGTGTAGCCGCAAGGCGAGTTCTTCTGCGATCCTAACTCTCCCACTTGGAGAAGACGCACCCTTTGATAATTTTTCATGACAGGCAAAAAGTTTCAGGTACAGGCCAGGTCAGTGTTATATGTCCAAAATTGGGATTCAAATGTTCATGGATGAAGAGGTTAACAATATGCTATCAACAGTATCTCAGCCTGAGGTACTACAGAATGCAGAAACGTCTACAGAATATTCATCATGCAATTTGTCCGACTCCGACAATTTATCCGACTCAGAGTATGATAGGCTATTCGGCGCTGTCGCGCAGGATGGTCGCACATCCGATGTGCACAAATTATACGTGGACATATTCCAAGCCAGCCCTACTGAACTTTCAAAAGGTTTGTCATATAGCCTACAAGATGATGAAGACGATTCTGATTCCAATCCCACCCAAGGGTGGTCCGCTGCGCCCCTTGAGGCCAGCGATGCCCTGCCGCTCATCGAGCCGGGACGCATGACCGGAAATTCTGACGACATCATAGGTGGCGGCGCATATTATTACCCGTACACCGTAAATTCGTCTCATACCGACAACATGAATGCCGGAGCGCATAGCACACGTGCACGTCCGAGCAGCAGCGCGGTAATTCGAGGTGGCTCAGGTGTCAGCCAAAAGTGGGCTGCACTTGAGCACCGGGCACCCGACGCACTGTCTGACTGTGAACTGCTTCTGTTAAAAGCGGTGCAGTCCGAATTTTTGTTTTCGGAAGGGGCCAGGGAAAAGGGAGGCCAGGAGTTTATGGCGGCCAGTCCAAGTATATTAGCAGGCCTTGAAGGCCTTCAAATGGCCCCTACTCCTGATGGCCTCCTGGACCCTGTTGCCCAGCAAGCCTTGCTGCACCCCAAGAGTTCCAGGCACTCCCCCCAGGAGCGCCTGACTCGAAATGCACACGTTAAGGCAATCAAGGTAGCATCTGCACCTTCGCCTGCCTGTTCCTCCTCGGCCTCTCGAGGCCAGGTTGCTTCGCAGCCTCTAGGTAAGTTCACTGCGCTAATTGAATGCTGTTGTGGTGAAAGTTGCGCAATTGCTACTGAAGCCATCAAAGCCGGTTTTAAGGCCATGCGGCTCACAGAGCATTCTAATCCCATAGGGACCGATGCCGGCGATGCCGCCTCCCTCAGGATGATCAAAAAGCTCAAGGCAGAGAACCACAAAATACATCTGTGGGGCTCCCTCCCGAGTACTGCTTGGTCGCAGTACACGGAGCTCAACATGCGCAAATTAGGTCCTAAATTTAGGAAGAGGACTCAGAGAGGAAGGGTGCATAGTCGTGTACTAGTGCGGTCCTTCGTCAAATTAGCCAATGCTGTCACCGAGGCTGGTGGCACTTGGTCGTTCGAATGGCCAACCAGCGCCACAGGGTGGGACCTTCCAGTGCTTAAAACTTTCGACGACACTGACAACATTCGAACTGCAAAATTCTGTGGATGTCGGCTAGGGCTCACTTCGGTGATCGCCCCGCACATGCCAATCAAAAAGCCTTGGACGGTAATTGCTACCAACCATGAGCTTGCAGCAGATCTAAATCAGCAGACATGTCAGTGCACCGTCAAACATGCTCCCTGCCAAGGCAGAGACACTAAGCGAACGGAAAATTACGCCCCAGCTATAGCCAAATTAGTTGTTCGAAGTCTCACGCGTTCCCAGCGTCCCAATGCCGGCACATCCTGTGCTGCTCCATTGGTTGACCAGAACGCAACCCAACATGCCCTTAGCGCGATCCAGCTTGACCCCTCTAGCGAGGAAGCTGTCGATCTCAGCTACGCCTCCCTTGACGACTTGGTCGACGGCAGTGGGCACAGGCCACGTGAGCAGTGCCCCACCAAATACCTAGGTCTGGTGACCAAGGTGATACCCGCTCGCTCCCCAGAGTTCCATTCACGGAGGGCCATTGAAGATGAAGTCAATGACCTGCGATCTGAGGTAGTGTGGGACGAGAGCTCGGTAGCCGAGTGGTCCGATGTCAGGCACATTAAAAAGGACGGAATGACCCCGATGGTCGGCCTCCTTTTCCTGATTATGGGCCAAAAGAACGCCGAATTGGATGTCGGCTTAGATGAGGATGACCCAAATTGCCCTTACAGGTGCAGGGGGGTATTCCAAGGCTCCAACGTTCGAACGGGTGATGGTACCCCTGCCTGGATGCTATACCAGGAGGTAGGTGCCACACCCACAAGCTTTGCAACCACCCAAACTGCTATGGGTGTTGGCGCTCTCAAGCGTAGCCGTCCTACGGTCAGAGATGCGCGCAAGGCTTATATTCAATCCGACATTGACAAACCTGGCAGGCCACGCACGTGGCTTAGATTGCCTAAGAGCATTTGGCCTAAATCTTGGTTCAATGCCGATGGTAGCCCCAAGTATCGTGACCCAGTGGTCATTCTCCGAAAGTCCCTTTACGGGCACCCTGAATCAGGTCCCATGTGGGACAAGAAAATGCACCAATGCATGTATCAGGCTGGTTTCCTTTCTCTTGAAGGGTCCCCTGGATTTTTCTACCACCCGTCCATGGGCTTAGAATGCACGGTGTATGTATACGATTTCGTCCTGATCGAGCCTCCTTCAATTGAGGCCAAGATCTGGAAGTTGCTGGACGCTGTAATCGAATTCAAAGAACCTGCAGCTGAGGTAACACGCTACCTTGGTGCTTATCACCATTTTGGCAAGTTACCCGATGGTACCATTACATGTACCACTGAGGCCAAAGCATACCTCACTGCGGCAGTCAAACGATACATGGAAGAAATTGGCGTCAAAGAATTGACATTCGTGCCTTCCCCCAGCATCGATGACAGATTTGACGATGCGTCTGCTTCCCCTGGCAAACAAGCCAAGAACGCGGCCTCACACTTGGTGTCAATCTTGTATGTGGCTCGCCTGGTCCGCGGAGATGTCATCACCACGACCGCCTTCCTTGCAAGGCGTGTGTCAAAGTGGACACTTAACGAAGACCGCCGACTCAAACGAATGATGCAATACATGTGGCACCATCTCGATCTTATCCTTATGCATTCGCTACATCCCAAAGATTTTCCCGATGCAGAGCTCAATTATTTCCCTGACGCCGAACTCGGCGGGGATGCTCTGACAACCAAGGTCACGGGTGGTTTTTGGTTGGAGCTTGTTTCAAAAGATGGCTTGCGCCGATGGCCAATATGCTGGCAATCAAAGAAGGCTGGTCACACCAGCTGTGCGACAGCTGACTCCGAAACATGGAGCTGCATTGGAGCTTGCGAACCAGGATTAAAGAAAGATGTCACTCCTATTCTTCAACAGATCGAAGTCTCCCTCGGGAGAATGGTCAAATTAGTTGGCCTGGAAAACAATACTGCCTGCATTGCAGCAATACAACGTGGCTACAGTCCTGCATTGAGACATCTGCAGCGCCACATTCGGTTGAGCACGGGCTTCGCACACGAAGTCTTCTTCCCAGATCAAACAGACCCCACTGCTCCACAGTACTGGTCCAAATTGGAGTACTGTGAGACGAAGAAGCAAAAAGGGGATTGGATGACAAAGGAGTTACCCAAAATTCAACATGCCGCAGCCCTTGCGCTTGCTGGCTATTCGAAGGGTTAGGGCCCCCACAAGCTAATGCGTGAGCGCGCTTATTGGGGGGTGTTGTTGTCGGCCTATGAAGCCAACACAATACCTAGGGCTTAAGCCCATTCCCTCCCTTGCGAGGCCCTATAGGTTTTATTCCAGTTGCATTCCTTTAGGTAGGCCCTAGGCTAACATCTCCCTAGGCCCCTCCCGTGATGCACATACTCCCCTGCAGCAAGACTGCTCCCTTACCCCCAGGGGCCAGAGCCCTCAGGTCCTCTATTATCATGGGAGTCTAGGGTAACCCGGGTTGCCCTTACATTTCCCTAATCTTGGGAGGGTCCATCCATGGACCCAGGTCCCCCCAGTCCCCATATCCCTAGTACGGTCCTGGGGCTAATTCAAGGCCTCGCCTGATGGCACTAAATATATGCCGGCCCTGGTCCTTGCTTCCTTAATTAAATAGCCAACAAATAGCAACAGCTGCATCAATGCACTGTTGCCATTTTGGCTCAAGCCCTAAGCGCTTGCTAGTTTTCCTGTGATTTATCCGCCACCCTTGGCGAAGACTGAGGCGAGACTGAGAAAACAGTCCGACCCAATAGTAGTCTTTTACTTTCCTATTGGGACCCGCCTTTATAAGCCGGGCCCCTATATTGGCTGTTGTATTTCCTTAAAGGGCCTTATAAGGCCCTTCAATGGGCCTTATAAGGCCCTTTAAAGGGCCTTACAAGGCCCTTCAAAATAAGGCCCTTCAAAAGGCCTTATAAGGCCCTTCAAAGAGCCTTATAAGGCCCTTCGAAGGGCCTTAAGGCTCTTCAAAGCGCCTTATAGGACCCAGAAAAGAGCCTTATAAGGCCCCTTCAAAGGGCCTTATAAGGCCCATTAAGGGGCC
>SXGQ01104249.1_pt1 | contig 13329 bp, 8 predicted proteins | sample 3178371 | NCBI WGS metagenome assembly SXGQ01 (sample SAMN11356859, study PRJNA531348) | freshwater metagenome | isolation source: freshwater sample F1-20 | place: China: Fuxian Lake, Yuxi | collected 2017-12-25
CTGACAAGCGTTGGATGTCCGCCGTCTTGATCGTGACGGCCTCGTGGTGGGCGTCTTCCTTGTCCGCGTGCTTCTTCACGTGCTCCAACTGTTCCTTGGTCAGCGGCGGGTAGTACTGGCCGGTCGCCCATTCGTTCGGGGAGTCGGGAGTGAAAGCGATGGACTCGATCTTCTTTTTGGCGAGCGTCTTTTTGCTCCAAAAGTAGGCGTGTTTCTTTACACCGTCGTCATCGTAATCGATGTGGCCCGTCATGCGACTGCCATCTTTCATCCAGACTTCGTAGTGGCGGAACTTCTCGCCATACTCGAAGGATTTCACCACCAAGAATCCCAGGGCGCACAGGATGGTGATGATCATGCAGTTTCGGTAGAGCGAATAGTTGTGAGACTTCAAGGCGGCCCACGCCATCACCACCGTCACGCTGGAAAGAATGAGGACGAAGGTGTTGAAGGTGCCGATGGGCACGTTCATCAACCCGTGCGCCCACGCGCCGGGGTCGGCGCCCACGCGCAGGAGGATGTAGGCGGAGAAGAACGCGCCGAAGAGCATCACCTCGGAGGCGAGGAAGAGCCATATGCCGAGCTTGGCGTTGTAGAGGCCGGTATCCGGCCGGGCTTTTGTTGTGAACGGAATGTCCATACTCGAGAAAGCTTAGTTCTTTTTGTCCGGTTCGTTCTGCGGCACGAAGTCGCGCGGGTGCCCCGGCACGCTGTACTCGTAGGGGCCGCGGAAAACTTCCATCGGTTTTTCAAAGTTGCCGTGCGGCGGCGGGGTGGGCGTCTGCCACTCCAGCGTGGTGGATTCCCAGGGATTATCCGAAACAACCTTCTCGCCCTTCTGCATCGCCCAGAAAAAATTGATGATGAACGGAATCTGCGCCAGCGCCAGCCCAAAGGCCGCGTGCGAGATCATCGTGTTGCTTTGGATCGTTGCAGCCGTGAGCCCCAGCACGCCGTCGCCCTCGGCGTAGGTCGCGCCGCCATCCGACATGCGCCGGCTCATGCCGGCCATTCCCTGCGCGAACATCGGCATGAACACGAGGTTCATGAAAATGAGCGAGAGCCAGAAATGGATGCGCCCGAGGGTCTCGTTCATCTTGCGCCCGGTCATCTTCGGATACCAATAGTAGATGCCCGCGAAGAGGCCGAAGATCGTACCCGGCGCCACCACGTAGTGGAAGTGCGCGATCACATAGTAGGAGTCGTGCAGCAGGATATCGCTATAATTGAAGCCCAGGGGCAGGCCCGTGAGTCCGCCAATGCCGAACATCGGCAGGAATGCTAACGCGAACATCGTGTGCGTGTGGAACCGCATCGAACCGCCCCACAGTGAAATAAAGAGGCACGTGAGAAGAATAACCGATGGGATCGAGATGATCATTGTGGTGGCCTGGAAGAACGTCGAGATCTTCGTGCCCATCCCTGTCAGGTACATGTGATGCGCCCAAACGATGAAGGAGATGAAGCCGAGCACCAGCAACGCGTACACCATCGACTTGTAACCCCACAGCGGCTTGCGGGTGCTGTTGGCGATGATTTCCGTCACCATGCCGATGGCCGGCAGAATCAGCACGTACACTTCCGGGTGGCCGAGGAACCAGAACAAATGCTGCCAGAGTAAAGGGCTGCCGCCACCGCTGATATCCGCCGGGGTGCCTCCCACGAAAAGTCCGGTCGGCAGAAAGAAACTTGTGCCGAGCACCTTGTCCGCCAGCTGCATCACGCCTGCGGCTTCCAACGGCGGAAACGCGAGCAGGAGGAGGAACGCCGTGACGAACTGCGCCCAGCTGAAGAACGGCATCCGGAACCATGTCATGCCTGGCGCGCGAAGCTGGATGATGGTGGCGATGAAATTCACCGCGCCGAGCAACGATGAGGTGATGAGGAAAATCATCCCGATAAGCCAGTAGGTTTGCCCGTCACCCGGCGTTGTCGTCGCGCCCGGAGAATAGGAAGTCCAACCGAACTGCGCCGCGCCACTCGGGATGAAGAAGCTGGCGAACATGATCACGCAACCAACAAAGAACACCCAGAAGCTCGCCATGTTCACGCGCGGGAAAACCATGTCCGGCGCGCCAATCTGCAGCGGGACCACATAATTGCCGAAGGCGGCGAACCCAAGCGGCACCACCGCCAAGAACACCATGATGGTGCCGTGCATCGCGCCGAAGGTGTTGTAGAGGTCGGCGGACATGATGCCCTTCGCCGCCACGTCACCAAAAAGATTGGCCAAAATCGGGCCAAAGAACGGAATCGGCTCACCCGGCTTGGCGATCTGCCAGCGCATCGCCAACATCAGCATGAAGCCGAAGAAAAGAAATAGCAGGGAGGTGACGCCGTACTGGATACCGATCACTTTGTGATCGGTCGAAAAAATGTACTGACGCCAGAAACCGAGTTTCTCGTGCGCGTGCTCATGCGCTCCGTGCTCAGTGTCTGTGTGGGGTGCGGTGTGCATAATTCGTTTCGCTTTGGGCGTACCGCGGGGGCCGGGCTCGGCAGCCAAGCCATTAAATGTTTGCGTCAACGTGATGTCAACAGATTCATTTCAACTTATCAAAAACCATCAGGCCAAGTAATGCTGGCAAGTAGATGATCGAGGCGTAGAAGAGACGCCGGGTATGCGCCGTATCGAGCCGCTGAGAGAAGCGAAACGCGCACCAGAGAAAGCCCAACCCCAGCACCACCGCACCGGCGAGATAGATCGGGCCGGCCATCTTGAAGGCGAACGGCGCGAGCGAGACCGGCAGCAGTCCCAGCGTGTGGCTCACCGCCTGCGTGCCGGTCCGTTCGCCGGTTCGATCGAACACCGGGAGCATCGCGAAGCCAGCCTTCGCATACTCCTCCCGATAGAGCCAGGCAATGGCGAGGAAATGCGGCAGTTGCCAGAAGAAGAGGATCGCCACCAGCGACCATCCTTCGATGGTGATTTCATTGCGCGCGGCCGTCCATCCCATCAGCGGCGGCAACGCGCCGGGAATGGCGCCGATGGCCGTGTTCAGGGTCGTCACACGCTTCAGCGGCGTGTAGATGAAGACATAACTCGCGAGGGTGACCGCCCCGAGCACACTCGTCAGCAGGTTCACCGCGAGCGCGAGATAGATGAGCCCAGCCACGGAAGATGCCCCGCCTAAAAGCAACGCGAACTCCGGCTGCAGCCGGCCCGAGGGCAGCGGACGCCCGGCGGTGCGGGGCATGTTCGCGTCATGATGTTTCTCGAGGAACTGGTTGAGCGCCGAGGCGCCACTGGCCACCAATGCCGTGCCGAGCAGCGCATGGAAGAGCAACCAGTAATTCATCGCGCCGTGCCAGCCGAGGTGGAATCCGACCAGCGTGGTGAGCAATACCAACGCGGTGAGTCGCGCCTTCACCAACTCGAGGAAAATCTCGAGCCAACCCTTCTCCACAAGAGCTGCCTCATTCAATGTCTGGCTCTCTGCCTTCATTTCATCACTTCAATTCGCCACAACGGCATCGCTGGAGGATAACACAGGCCGGCCCCGCGTGAAGCCCAAGATTTCCACACGCCACGCCAGCAGCAGCAGTGAGACACCCGTGGCAAAACTAAGCGCACCGACAATCACGTGGGCCGTCGCCAGATCCGCTGGCTTGTTCTTCAACACCGTCAATATGCCGAGGACCATCTGCAAGGCGATGATCGCGAGCCACGCAAGAGCGGCCCTGCGTAGCAGGCTCCCCCGCGCGGCACATCTCAGCGTCCGCCATGCCGACAGCGCGACCACGACCGCGATGCAAAGTGCAAGGATGCGATGGAGCATCTGGAGGCGCACTTGGACGGCGGTGATCGGATTGAGCGCAACCAACTCTGTCCGCTGCTGATTATAGCGGGCGATCGCTTCCGCATTCGTGTCTGGCCAGACTTGGCCGTGCGCGAGCGGAAAATCCCAGATTGCCAGCCCCGCGTGCTGGTGCCGCATCGTCGCACCGAGCAGCAGTTGGAGAAAAATCAGCAACGTTGCCAGCGCGAAACAACGTCCCAACCCGCGCCCGCTTTCCGGCGGCTTCGCGTCCACCTCGTTCCATCCCCGGCTGAGAAAAAGCGTGAGGGCGCAGATCAGCACGAAGAAGAGTTGCGCCAGAGTCGCGTGCGCGATGCCGATCTGGTCTTTGTAAAGCGCCACACGAAAGCCGCCCAAGATGCCTTGAAAAATCACCGCGAAGAACGCCGTCATCGCCAGCCAACGCAACGCGCCGCGCGTCCGGATGCATTGCACGACAGAGAAGATCAGGAGCATCGGTATCAACCCGGCGAGGAATTTGAAGTGTGGCGGCACGCCGGCGGCACCGCCCTCCGCGTTCCCCGAACCGCGATGTCCGAGCATCAGCACGAGCGCGAGGATGGTGAACCAACCCGCCCGGCGCACACGCCCCGTCGTCTCGCGACCCCACATCCACGCGGCCAGGATGCTGGTCAACAGTCCGACAAACGCCGCGATGAGCCGGTGCGTGTGTTCGTAAAAGATGCCGCCCTTCCACCAACTGACCGGCAGCCAAAACATGTTGTAACCGTAGCTGGTCGGCCAATCCGGCACAGCCATCCCCGCGCCCTTGCTCGTCACCAGACCGCCGACACTCAGCAGCGCCAGCGTCGCCAGGGCAGTGCCGAGCGCAAAGCGGTGCAGCCATGGGCTGTGCGGCACGTGGTTCATATTCCTATCAACACGAACTTATGTTTCCCCTGAAAGCAAGACGCTGCGACCGGAGGGCCGCAGCGTCCTTGTTAATTGTAAGGACTCTTATTGCAGCTCGATGGTGAAGTCCGCCACCGCGCCGTTGGCGCCGACGGTCACTTCCTTCGTCACCGGCTTACCGGTCTTGCGATGCAAAGCCTCGATCACGTACTTGCCCGCCGGCACGTTCTTGATGGCAAAACTGCCGTCCTTGGCGGACACCGCGAAGTAGGGGTGCTCGACCACGCCGACGTAGGCGAACATCCAGGGATGCACGTCGCATTTGAAACGGAGGAAGATTTCGGGCTGCGGCCACGCGGTCTCGATGGGCGGACCTTTGGGAAGCTGCGCCCGGTTGAACTCCTTGTTGCCCTCGACGGCAGGCGTCGGGTGCACGTTATGCAGGAGCGCATCAGAATTCAGCACCTTCATCTTCTGGTTCACCTGCAGGCCGAGGATGTACGGCGTGTATTCGCAGCCAACCTGATCCAGAACGGCCGGCGCGGCCGACGGAGCGGGCGCAGCTCCAGCGAGTCCGGATTTGATGTGGATGAACACGTCGCCCAGACCGCCCTTGCCGTCGGTGACATAGAAGCGCGTCTTGATCGGCACGGTATGAAGTTTGCCGCACATCGGGTCGAGCGGGAGCACCTTCTCCTCGGGCGGCACGCCTTTCAGAGTGATTTTGCCCGTGACATCGGCGGCGGTGGCGAATTGCACTGCAACCATCAGCGCGGCGGTGGTGAGGAACCAATTGGTTATTTTCATATTTACGTTTTCCCAAAAACGGGCCGCAAAATATCACTCCTCATTGCGAGTCGCAAGACTCTTATCGCGGCGAGCTTGCGCACGATCGAAAGATTCGACGGCACAGGCCCTGCCAGCTATTCACCCGCGACGCGCGGTAGCGAGTGCATCACGCGCGCCATCTCCAGCGCCGTCTGCGCCGCTTCCATGCCGCGGTTGAATTTTCCGCCGAGGCACCGCTCCTTCGCCTGCTGCTCGTTCTCCAGCAACAACACTTCGTGGACGACCGGCACGCCGCTTTCCACGGCGATACGCGCCAACTCGCTGCTCACCGCCTCGCCGATGTGCTGCGCGTGCGTGGTGGCCCCACGCAGAATGACACCGAGACAGATGATGGCCGACCAACTTCCCTGCCGCGCCAATACCGCCGTGACCACTGGCACCTCGTAGGCGCCCGGCACGCGGAGCACGCGGATTTCACCCGCGCCCGCCCGCCTTAGTTCGCCTTTCGCCGCACGTAACATCGCTTCCACGTACTTCGCGTTGTAGCGCGAAGCGACAATCGCAAAGCGACCGCCCCGCCCTTTCGCCCGCCGACTGGTGACTTTCTTCAACATCTCAATTCCTCTCGCTGCGCCTCGAACCAGAAATCAAATCAAGTGCCCCAGCTTCTCGCGTTTGGTTTTCAGATAACGCTCGTTGTGGGGGTTGGACGCAATCTTGATCGGGACCTGTTCGACGATCTGCAGACCGTAGCCATCAAGGCCGACGATCTTTTTCGGGTTGTTCGTGAGTAGGCGGATCGTTTTCACACCGAGGTCCACCAGAATCTGTGCACCGAGACCGTACTCGCGCAGATCCATCCCGAAACCGAGCCGCTGGTTCGCCTCGACAGTATCGAGTCCTTTCTCCTGCAGCTTGTACGCCTTGATCTTCGGCGCGAGACCGATCCCCCGCCCTTCCTGGCGCATGTAAACGATCACCCCGCGACCGGCCTGCGCCACCAACTTCATCGCTTGATGGAGCTGCGGGCCGCAATCACAGCGGCGCGAGGCGAAAATATCGCCCGTCAAACACTCGCTATGCACCCGCACCAGCACCTCCTTCTGGCCAGCCACGTCGCCCTTCACCAGCGCGATGTGATGTTGGTCGTCGAGCGTCGAACGGTAAAGGTGCAGATCGAAGTCGCCATAATCCGTCGGCATCTTCACCACCTCGATGCGTTCGACGAGTTTCTCGCGGCTCCGCCGAAACTTGATAAGCGCCTCGATGGAACAGATCTTCAGCTTGTGCTTCCGAGCGAAACGTCGCAACTCCGGCAACCGCGCCATTTCACCCGAGTCGCTCATCACCTCGCAAATGACCCCGACCGGCCGGCAACCGGCTAGACGCACGAGATCCACCGCCGCCTCCGTATGACCGGCACGCTGAAGCACACCGCCGGGTTTCGCGCGCAGCGGGAAAATGTGGCCGGGGCGAACCAAATCCTCCGGCACCGCCGCCGGGGCCGCGAGCACTTCGATGGTTCGCGCGCGATCGGCGGCACTGATCCCGGTGGTCACACCGCGCGTCGCATCCACGCTCACTTGGAAATCGGTTTTGAACGTCTCGCGATTCTGCGTGACCATCTGTTCGATGCCAAGCTGCCGGAGCCGCTCGCCCGTCGTCGGCACGCAGATGAGCCCGCGCCCGTGCTTGGCCATGAAGTTCACCGCCGCTGGTGTCGCTTTCTCCGCCGCCATGATGAGGTCGCCCTCGTTCTCGCGATCAGCGTCGTCCACCACGATCACCATCCGGCCGCGATGGATATCTTCGAGTGCCGACTCGATCGAGTTGAACATCTTCTTCATTTTTCGTGAAACAGCCTACTACCAACCGTCACACCCGTCGAACAGATCGCGACTGCTGCTCTATCTCTACTTATCCTACAACGCCAACTCGCGCCGGCCGCACGTCAGGCACGAGCGGAGGTTCAAAGTCCGGGCAGCCGCCGCAACGCCTCCGGTCGCTCCTTCGGTGCTTCCGGCAAAACGATTGGCTTGCCCAACTCGCGCCCGCGAACCGTCTCGCCGCCGGTCGCCAAGTAAAACAAGCCTTCCACGACGCCGGCGTCGATATTCTCCTTCGACTCCCACGACGAGTTGGACGCCGTGAAGTTCGCGCGGCCAAGCGCCATCCAATCGCCTTTCAGGGTCCGCACCCAGCCATTACCGAAGGACGCCCGGCGCACTTCGCTCACGCTCTTGCCGTCGCGGCGGAAGTCCTCGACGAAACTGTAGTAGCCGCGCAACGGCCTGCCCTGCGTCCGCGTCCGGAAGGTCACCAAGTGTTTCCACTCTTTGCGGTCATTGAGAAAAATGTATCCCTCGTACCGAGTCTTCTCCCCTTCGACCGCGGCCTTGACGGCGAAGCGGCAAGTCTCGTTCGTGCGCCAGAGAAAGGGCCAAATGGATTTACCGCCCGTGCCCTCGCCGCCGAACCGGCTCACCTTCACGCCCTCGCCTGTATGCAGCACTTCGACACGCTGCTCGAGCGGCACCTTGCTCTGGTCGTCGCCCTTCGTCGGATCCCAAACCGAAAAGATTGCCACCTTGTTCGTAGGCGAACCGAGCTCCTGAATGCCGAAGTAGCCGGTGCTCCAACCGCAGACCATGAAGTAACTGCCGGATGTGGATCGATCCACACGCACCTCATTATAAAAAACATCCCCTTCCGGCGCCCCGTAGCCGAGGTGCACCGAACGGGCGGCGCGCGGAGCCGCGGCGGCAGGCTTTTCCTGCCCGGCAGCGTCTCGTGCCAGCGTCCAAAGTAGGCAGGCAACGGTGAGCGAAATGACAAAGCGAGCATTCATGAAATTAAACTCGCCGCCTTTGCGAGCGCCTCGCCGAGTTTGCCCGCATCCTTGCCGCCGCCGCGCGCGTTATCCGGACGCCCCCCGCCCTTGCCGCCGACGATTGGCGCAATCGCCTGGATGATCTTGCCGGCCTGCGCCTTCGTGGCGAACTCAACACTGACGGCCGCGACCAAGGCCACCGCGCCGTTCATCGCGCCGCCGAGAACGACGACACCTTTGAACTTTCCTTTGAGCGCGTCGGCGATCGCCTGGAGCGTGTCGCCGTCCGCTTCGCCGAGGTTCTCGATGAGGGCCGGCGTGCCGTTGATTTCCCTCGCGCGGACGACGAGCGACTTGGCCGTGTTCGCCGCTTCCTTCATGGCGGCGGCCCGCACGGCCTTCTCCAAATCTTTCTGCTGCGCGAGCAGTGTCTCGATCTTCTTCTCGAGTTCGCCCACCGGCGAGTTGACCTTCGCTGCCACGGTCTTGATCAACTCGCGGTCGAGCCGCATTGTATCAAACGCGCTCAGTCCCGCGACGGCCTCGATGCGCCGGACGCCTGCGGCCACCGCGCTCTCGCTGAGTATCCGGAACAACCCGATCTCTCCGGTGGCGCGCGTGTGCGTCCCGCCGCACAGTTCCATCGAATAACCATCGAGCTTGCCGGCGCTGCCGCCAACCTGCACGACACGAACGACGTCGCCATATTTATCGCCGAAGAATTGCAGCACCTCCCCGCGCCCTTTGACTTCTGCGTGCGGCACTTCGATCCAGCTCACGCCGGCGTTTTCCAAAATACGTTCGTTGACCAACTGCTCGATGTCGGCCACTTGCTGCGGCGTGAGCGGCGCGCTGTTGAAGTCGAACGTCAACTTGTCAGGCCCGACAGCGGAACCCTTCTGCGAAGCCTCTTTGCTCGCCACTTCGTGTAATGCCCAGTGGAGCAGATGCGTCACGGTATGATGACGCTGGATCGCGGCGCGGCGGGGCGCGTCCACGAGAAGCTGCACCTCCGTGCCGGCCGTCGGGGCCTCGATGCCGGCGAGGAAGTGGAGAAATGTGTTGCCGCTCTTCTGCGTGTTGATGATCTGCCAGAGCTGGCCACCATGCGAAATCTCGCCGGTGTCGCCCACTTGTCCGCCCATCTCGGCGTAGCAGGCACTGGCGTCGAGAATGACAGCGGTCTTCTCCTTGAGGTTCACCACCTCGAGGACACGCGCCTTCGCCTCCAACCTGTCGAAACCGACGAACCGCGTGGCGGCCGTGGTCTCGATCTGGGAAAGCTCGATGACTTCCTTCTTCTGCGCGGAACGCGCCCGGGCACGCTGTTCCTCCATCAGCTTCTCAAAGCCCGTCGTGTCGACAGCGAGTCCTTGTTCGCGTGCCATCAGTTCGGTTAGATCCAGCGGGAAGCCGTAGGTGTCGGAGAGTTTGAAGGCGAACTCGCCGGAGAGCGTTTCTTTCCGCTTCGCCGTCTCGTCGCGGAACAATTCGATGCCGCGGTCGAGCGTCCTGTTGAACGCCTCTTCCTCGGTGCGGATCACATCCCGCACCTGCTTCTGCTTGGCGCGAATCTCAGGAAATACATCGCCCATCGTCACGGCCAGCACCTCCACGAGATCAAAGAAGAACGGTTGGTGAAATCCGAGCGCCCGCCCGTAGCGTACCGCCCGGCGCAGAATGCGGCGGAGCACGTAGTTGCGGTCGGTGTTGCCCGGCTGGATGCCGTCGGCGATCGCAAAGCTCAGCGTTCGGATGTGATCGGCGATCACGCGGAACGCGACGTCCACCTTCTCCTGTTGCGTGTCCCCGGCACTGCCCGGCTTCGGCAGCGTCGAGCTGTACCGCTTCCCGCTCATCCGCTCCAGCTTGTCGAAGATCGGACGGAAGATGTCGGTCTCGTAGTTCGATATCTTCGCATTCTTGAAATCGGTGAAGCCTCGCGTTCCCTGCATGATGCTGGTGACGCGCTCGAAGCCCATTCCCGTGTCCACGTGCCGCGCCGGCAGCGGCGTGAAGGTGCCGTCCGGGTTCGCGTTGAACTGGATGAAGACGTTGTTCCAGATCTCGATGCAACGGGCGTCGCCTTTGTTGACGAGGCTTCCGCGCGTGTCGCCTTCGGGCGTGAGGTCCACGTGCAGTTCGCTGCAGGGGCCGCACGGGCCGGTCTCGCCCATCATCCAAAAATTGTCCTTCTTGTTCCCGTGCACGATGTGGACCTGCGGATCGAGCCCCGCCGCCCGGAAATGCCCCGCCCAAATATCCCACGCCTCCTGATCGAACTCGCTCGGGTCGCCCTTCGCCTTGTCGGGAGAGTAGACCGTCGCGTAGATGCGCTCCTTGGGAAACTTCCAGATCTCGGCGGTCAACTCCCACGCCCAATCAATCGCCTCGCGCTTGAAGTAGTCGCCAAAGCTCCAGTTCCCAAGCATCTCGAAGAACGTGTGGTGGTAGGTGTCCAGCCCGACGTCATCGAGGTCGTTATGCTTGCCACCGGCGCGGATACATTTCTGCGTGTCCGCCGCGCGGCCGGGCGTGTAGGGGCACTTCACCTGACCCAGAAAGATCGGCACGAACTGGTTCATCCCCGCGTTCGTGAACAGCAGGTTCGGGCTGTCCGGCATCAGGCTCGACGACGGCACGATGGCGTGCTGCTTCGAGCGGAAGAAATCGAGGAACGACTGGCGAATCTCTGTACTGGTCATAAACAGGCCGGCGAGTTTAGGAAAAAATCCGGCTCAAGGCCAGTTGGAAGTTATGCCGGAAGGACACGCGGCCTCATTCCAAAGCCACCAAAGCCGCGGGTGAAACCCCAGCGGGAACGGACACTTCCATTCCTGATCCGTATTCCACATTCCCGCCGACCTCCTCCGTTGGAGAAGAAACGGCTGGCCTCCCGCGCGGGGCGCTTACTTCGCCGGCACCTGATTGATGGTGTGAAAGACCTCGTACTTGATGGGCGCGCCGTCGGCGGTCTTCAGGTCGAGCTTGATGAGCGACTGCATCACGGGCCGGACGGGGCCGGTCTCGAGGAAGACGGTGCGCTTGTCGGAGGAGAGTTTCGCGGTCTTGATCTCGATTTTGTCATGCCCCATCTGCTCGGGAGCGGAGGGTTTGTAGTCCTTGGAGCCGTAGCTGGAAGTCCAGCGGTAGTTCCATTGCTCAAGGCTGTAGCTCTGAACGTCCTGAGCGGTGGAGGCGTCAAGAGCCTCGGTGAAGGTGATCTCGATGCCCGTGGGACGAATGCGGATTTCCTCGGGCATCCGGACCGGCTGGCCAGTGTAGCGGACGCGCTGGAAGGCGCCGGTTCGCGGGCCTTTGGATTGCCAGACGACGAGGCCGCAAAGATAGAGCTGGCCGTCCCGGGCGTTGAACCGGCCGCGCATGATGCCTGAGTCGAATTTGAGAGGGAACTTGATGGCCGCGCCTTGAACCTGGCCGTCCACGAACTCATGGCTCACCTTATGAAGAGCGCAGGCGCCGTAGGAGAGATGCAGCAAGTCGCCCGCGAACGGGCCCCACTTGTCGCTCGCCACCCAGACCTGGCCGCCGGAGGAATTGTCGATGTCGTACGTGTGCGGCAGCCAGACGATCGGCTTGTCATAATCCACCGGGATGGTCTTGGAGAGAGTCTTGAACTGGTCACTGTCCACCGAGAACTTGGCCACTTCCTTGGCGTCCACGTAATGAACGGCGTTGGTCCCCAGCACCGCGAGGCGCGGGCCGCGCGCGGTATGGATGTGGCCGAGAAACCCGCCCGGCTTCACGAGGTCCACGCGCGAGCTTGGCACCCAGTTCCCTTCGTTGTCGGCGGTGGTGAGCTCGCCTTTGGGGCCGACACCCATGCCGTTCGGCGCGCGCAGGCCGGTGGCGACGACGTCGAGTCGCGAGCCATCCTTGCTCACGCGCAAGAGGCAGCCGTGATGCGCGTGGCGCCACGGGCCGAGGTTGCCGCCTTTGGTGAAGTAGAAGTTCCCTTCCGGATCGGTATCCAGGTTCAGGTTGAACTCGTGGTACTGGTTGGAGATGGCGACGTCGTTGTTGAAGTTCTCGTAGAAATCGGCTTCCCCGTCGGCGTTGAGGTCGTGCAGCCGGGTGATCTGGTCGCGGCCGAGCACATACACCTTCTCCTCCACCACCTTGAGACCGAGCGGTTGGAAGAGGCCGGTGGCGAAACGCTTCCATTTCACGTTCTCGAGCGTGGCATCAATGCCGCTGACCAGCCAGACGTCGCCGCTCACAGAACAGAGCGCGGCGGTGGTGCCGTCCTTGAAGAAATCGAAACCGCTGGAGCGGATCCACGACTTCCAAGGATTCGCGTCGAGGTCGGGCTGGGTGATCGTATCCACCTGATAAGCGCCCGCCTCTTTGCCGAGCACGCCTTTGACCGCCAGCGCGTCGCCCCAATTGCGCGGTCCGCCCTGGGTGAGCTTGGCGAGATCAGGGAAAACCATCTTGCCGGCGGGGGGCAGCAGCGCAGACTTCACTTTGGTAAAGTCGGCGGCGGGACCGGCCCAAATGGAAATCTTAACGTGACCGTCACCGGAGCCGTTCAGCGGCGCGCCAATCTTGAACAGCACCTTATTGCCCGGAGCAACTTCGAAGCTCCCTTTCGCGCCTGTGCTGGAAACGGCGATCATGCGCTCTCCGTTCTCGAGCAGGACGAGGCCGCCCTCGACACGCGCCTTGGCCTTGGCGTCTTCGAGCACGAACATTGTGAGCGGCGCGGTCGCTCCGGTGAACTGGAGCGTGCGGGTGAAAATCTTATTCTGGGAATCAAAGCCCGGCAGTTCGAGCACGCCCGCCTTGCCCACGCTGTAGGAGAGGACGACCTGCTTGCCATGAAGATAGAGCCCGCGCCATTTCGCCCAGTCCTTGGGCAGCGGCCCGAACGAAACGGCGTCGCCAGCGATCACCGGAGGCTGCGGCTCGGTGAAGTTCCCCTTGGCATCGGCCCAGCCCGCCTGAAGCGTGGTGCCAAAAGCGATCTCACCCGCGGGCGTGGGAACCCCCTCGAGCCCCTCGCGGCCGGTGGCCAGCGAGATGAACCCGCCCGTC
>SXGQ01065086.1_pt1 | contig 13326 bp, 10 predicted proteins | sample 3178371 | NCBI WGS metagenome assembly SXGQ01 (sample SAMN11356859, study PRJNA531348) | freshwater metagenome | isolation source: freshwater sample F1-20 | place: China: Fuxian Lake, Yuxi | collected 2017-12-25
ATCACCCGCGAAATCATGCAGGTGGCGCTTGCGCAGGCACGTGACGGACGGCTTCACATCCTCGGCAAGATGCGTGAGGCCATGGGTGGAGCCCGCACCGAGCTGTCCGATTTCGCGCCGCGCATGTACACCATGAAGATCAACCCCGAGCGGATTCGCGACGTGATCGGCAAGGGTGGCGCCACCATCCGCCAGATCACCGAAACCACCGGCACCCAGATCGACATCCAGGACGACGGCGCCATCACCATCGCAGCCGTCGACGGTGCAGCGGCGGCTCGCGCGCGCAAGATGATCGAGGATCTGACGGCGGAAGTTGAAATTGGTCGCATCTACGAGGGCACAGTCCTCAAGATTCTCGATTTTGGCGCCATCGTTCAGGTCATGCCGGGTCGTGACGGTCTGCTCCATGTTTCGCAGATCGCCAACGAGCGGGTCAATCAGGTCTCCGACTACGTGAAGGAAGGCCAGGTTGTACGCGTCAAGGTTATTGAGGCCGATGACAAAGGCCGTCTGCGCCTGTCAATGAAAGCGGCCGCGGCAGACGATGCCGCTGCTGCTGCCCCTCAGCAGCCTGCCAGTTAATCAGCGTCCGGGTCGGCGCCCACTTGCTTGCAAGGGGGTGGGTGCCGTGCGGCGTGACGCGTCCGGCCCGCGTGCACCGGGCAGGCTCGCTGAGCCCGCCTAATCGCGCGGATACCAGCGGTGGTCGTCGGTTTGTTCTGCGCGGCCGTCTTCCCGTAATTTGAGCAGATGCGCGAGGAGCGATCGCTTGGCTGCACCCCATAGCACCTTGGGCGTGTCGTCGTAGGCGATCTCAACCAGATCGTCGAGTGTGCTGCGCGGGCGCGCATGTAGCGCTGCGAACACTTTGCTCTCGCGCTTCAGGCGGTGCGCAATCAGTCGATCGATTTCGAGCTTGGCGCGGCCCAGCACGTGTCCGTGCGCGGGCAGAATCGTATCGAAACGCTCGGCTTTCAAGCGCTCGAGCGAAGCCAGATAATCGCGCATGTTGCCATCGGGGGGCGTGATGACCGTGGTGGAACCGTTGAGGATATGGTCTCCCGACAGCAGCAACTCATCTTCTTCCAGCAGCAGACACAGATGATGCTCGGTATGCCCGGGTGTGTGGATCACACGGAGCGTGGTATCGCCCACGGTGATGCGGTCGCCGTCGTGAAGTGTGCGGTCGGGGACCCACTTCCACTCGGGTGCAAAGTCAGGGCCGGTGGGGCGGCCCAGTGTGGGCGCGCCGGTGAGTGACTGCAAAATGGCCGCGCCCGGAACGTGGTCCTGGTGGGCATGCGTACACAGAATGGCTTTCAGGTCCTTCCCGACCAGGGCATGGATTCGGGCGACGTGGGCAAAGACTTCCGGGCCTGGGTCGATCACCAGATACTCGCCTGGCCCGCCAATGATGTAGCAGTTGGTGCCGGGGCCGGTCATCCGACCCGGATTGGGTGCGGTGAGGCGCCATAGGTTTTTCAGCAGCTGAACCGGGTGTTCGTGCTGCCAGTCCAGGCTGTGCAAGGGGCGACCATCGGGCACCACCAGCTCCAGCTCACCGTAAGGCGGCTCGTCTTCGCAGAAGCGCTCAATGCGGCCATCCATCAGGCCGGCACGCGGCGAACTGGTCCACACCTGAGCCTGATGACGGCAATGATCAATCGCCTGCGTGACCGAACTGAAGCGGGAGAGCTGCCGCAGGGTGCGAATGGTTGGAAAGATCATCTCGAAGTCGCCTCGCTCGTGGCGGGCCAGCGCGTCGGTCGGAGCGACCCAGGTGGGTTCGAACTGCTCGTTGCCATCGGCTGACGGCGTTTGACCGTCCGGCATGCGCGCGATAAAAAACCTGGCATCAAAGCGGCGTGGAATATCGCGGTCGGCGATCCAGTGACTGAACCACCAGACATGGTCGAGCGCGAGCTTCCAGTTGTGCGACGCGAGTTGCGCAATGAGTTCGCCGTCATGGGCGCGGTCAAGGCGGGTGGCCGCCGCAGCGGAGACCGGTTCACCATCTGCCTGATTGGCGAGCAGGACGCCAAGTTCCTCGAAGGTCTCGCGAACCGCGGCGGTGGCGTAGCTCACGATCTCGTCATTCTGATCGGGGCGGCTGCGGCTGACCGCACGCGCGGCGGGGGATTGGTCAGCCGGGTCGAGCGCGCCGCCCGGGAACACGTAAGCGCCAGGCGCAAAGCTTGCGGTGAGTGAGCGTCGGGTCATCAGCACTTCGATACCGGGCGCGGCATCGCGCAGCAGAAGAATGGTCGCTGCGGGGCGAAGCGGCGCGGGTTCGCGCCACTCATGCAGCTGCTGGGCGGGTCTTACCATGGCGGATGATCCTCAGAGGCCCGGTCGCAATGCCGGTCAGTAGGGTCGGCCCTCGCGGGCGCGTGCGACGAGCGACTCGGGCGGTTGGAAGCGCTCGCCGTACTGCGTCGCGAGTTCCTGGGCGCGCGCGATGAATCGCGCAAGCCCCACGTGGTTCACGAACTGGAGGCTGCCGCCAGCCCATGCCGGGAAACCCCAGCCGAAAATCGAGCCGATGTTGGCATCACGAACCGATTCGAGCACGCCTTCGTCCAGGCAGCGGATGGTTTCCAGCGCCTGGATGTAGAGGAGCCGCTCGCGGATATCGTCATACGAGGGTTGACGCTTGGCGCCACGGGCAAAGACGCTGAGCCCGCTCCAGAGGGTCTTGGGTCCGTCACCCGGGTAGTCATAGAAGCCTGCGCCCCAGGCGCGTCCAAGGCGCTTATAGCCGTGGGACATTTTTTCCAGAACGTAAACCGCCGATTCGGGCATCCGGCGTGATTTCACGCGGTGCACGTGGCGCTGTACGCGGACGACGGCTTTCGCTCCGCCGGCGGCTGCGGGTAATGCCCCCGGCTGTGAGTGACCGTGCGTGTGCGATGGCGCCTGGGCAGGTGTGTTCTCATGGTGGTGACCGTGGGCGTGACCGTGCGCGTGGTCGTGGTCGTGGGTGTGGCCGTGGGCTTGGTCGTGGTCGTGCGCGTGCGCGTGGTCATGCGCATGGTCATGCGCATGAGTGTGGCGATGGGCATGCCCGTGACCGTGGGGCTCGCCATGCTCACGGCCGTGGTCATGACCATGACCATGCCCATGCGCATGGTCATGAGAGTGCCCATGGTCATGCCCACACGCCGCGCTGTGCTCATGCGCGTGATCGTGATCGTGAGCATGACCCGCCGCTTCGCGCTCGAGGTCAGCGAGTTCCTGGTGGAGCACATCATCGGCGAGTTTCAATGACACCTCATCGAGAACGGCAAGCGGACCAACCGGCATGCCCGCCTGGACAGCAATGTTCTCGATCATGGCGGGAGGCACCCCCTCCCCGAGGAGGGCTAGCCCTTCAGTGACGAAGCTTCCGAAGACCCGGCGGGTGTAGAAGCCGCGCGAGTCGTTGACAACGATGGGGGTCTTGCCAATGGCCTGTACGAAATCAAATGCCTGCGCGAGTGTATCGGCTGAGGTTTTGTCGCCCTTGATGATCTCCACCAGTTCCATCCGGTCGACGGGCGAAAAGAAGCGCAGGCCGATGAAACGCTCGGGCCGCGTGCTTGCGTGAGCAAGCCCCGAGATCGGTAATGTAGACGTGTTGGACGCAACGATGGCGTCCGGGCTGAGAAACGCCTCGGCTTCGCGCGTGACCTGCGCCTTCAGTTCGCGATTTTCAAACACCGCTTCGATCACCAGATCGCAGTCGCGCAGGTCGTCGGCGCTGGCGGTGGGAACGATGCGATCCAGTACGGCCTGTGCGTCGGCTGCCGTCATCCGGCCCTTCTCAACGCGCTTGGCAAGCAGACGACCGCTCATATCCCGACCTGCCGAGGCCTTCTCCAGCGAAACGTCTTTCAGCACACACGGTATGGCCCGACTGGCGCAGGCCCAGGCGATTCCGGCTCCCATCATGCCCGCACCCAGTACGCCGACACGGGCGGGCTTCCAGCGCGCTGGTCCGGCGGGACGACTTGCGCCCGACTTGAGTTCGTTCATCTGGAAGAACAGCGTACCGATCATGTTTTTGGCCACCTGACCGGTTGCCAGGCGTGCGAGCCAGCGCGATTCGATGCGCATGGCGGTATCGAAGTCGACCTGCGCGCCTTCCACCGCGCACGCCATGATGGCGCCGGGGGCCGGGTAATTGCCCTGCGTTTTCTGCTGCAACAGGGCGGGTGCGATGGGCAGCACTGAGGCGATTGCCGGGTTAGATGGCGTGCCGCCGGGAATACGCCACTTCGGATCGTCCCAGGGCTGTCGGGGCGCAGGATTGGCCGCGATCCATGCACGCGCGGCGGGCAGTAACTGGTCGGCGGTGGCCACGGTGGCATGAATCAGCCCGGCAGCCAGTGCCTCGGCGGGCTTCATTCGGCGACCTTCGCTCAGGATCGGTAGGGCCGCCTGAAGACCCACCAGCCTGACCGTTTTAGTGATGCCGCCCGCGCCGGGCAAGAGCCCGAGGGTGACTTCGGGGAAACCGATCTGGATGCGCGGATCATCGACGCACACGCGGTGATGGCAGGCAAGCGCCAGTTCCAGTCCGCCCCCCAGCGCGCTTCCGCCCAGGGCGGCGACGACGGGCCGGCCAAGCTGCTCGAGACGCCGGAACGAGGCTTTGAGCGCCTGAATCGATTCATAGAACGCGGGGCCGTCTTCCGGTTGCACCGCAGCGAGCGCCCGAAGATCGCCGCCCGCGAAGAAGGTGTTTTTTGCCGAGGTGAGAATGACGCCGGCGAGTCGGTCGCGCTCGCCTTCCAGACGGGCGACGGCCGAGGACAGATCGGCCATGAAGGCGGCACTCATCATGTTGACTGCCTGCCCGGGCGTATCGAGGATCAGGGTGGCGATAGGGTCGGCGCCGTGCTCAAAGCGGATGGTGGACATAGCGTGTGGAGGTCGGTAGGGGGTAGGGGGTGGACCGAAACGATCAGTTTCCGATGATAAACCCCTGGCGAGCGGGTTCTGGACCAAGACGCGCTCGCGACCGACCCAGACCCGACTGCTGAGTTGCCCGTACGACTGCATCAGGCTTTCCAAACATGAATCCCTGGACCTGATCAAAACCGACCCGGCACGCCCATTCCAGTGCTGTTGTCGACTCGATTCGCGTGGCGCAGGCCTTGATGCCAAGCGCCCGGCAGTGGTCAAGCCGGGGCCGGATACTCTGGTGCGTAACCGACTGCTCCCGGTCAATGTCTGCGAGTGAAACGTCGAGCTTGATCGCGGCGGCGCCTGACGACTGGGCTCTCAATAATCGAAGGGCGTGTCGCTGAAAGCGGCGATCAAGTAGCGACTCGGCGGTCAATTTCATGACCGCGAACAGCGCGTTTGATGAAGCGACGCTGCGTGCGCGGGTAAGCCAATCGAGGGCACGGCGCATCACCCAGAGATCAATATGGGCAGCCAGGCCCAACTGCCGTGCGGCTGGCCGGAACTCGGCTGGGCGTCTGAGGCGGCCATTGCCGTCGCGCAGACGCAGCAACCATTCAGCCCCCACCCGCAGGCATCCCGCCCGGCTGGCGTGTACCCCTGCTCGAGGAGTTCTAACCCGGGACACTCCGCTTCATGATGCAGGCTCGCGAGCGCCGACAGTGGCGACGGTTCGATCAGCTTGCCAGGGGTGTGCTCCCCTGACTTGACGCGGGTGCAGTCGCGGTCTGCAGCCTCGAGCGCCGCGTCCGGGCTGAGTGTCGGATCCAGCGCCAGGCATCCAGCGCTGAATTGCAGGGCGAATTCATGTGCAAAATGCCGAAACGGGGTGGCGCTCATCCTATGCTCGAGGAGCCGGATCCAGGCGTCGGCGTCCAACTGCGATCGGCCGCTCAGCGCCACGACAAACTCATCGCCGCCGGCGCGTGCGGCAAAATCGCCAGGCTTGAGCAACCCGCGCACGCGGGTGGAAAATTGCGGCAGGACAGAGTCGCCTGCGGCGTGCCCGAATACGTCGTTGATGGGATTGAATCCATCAAGATCCATAAAGACGAGACTGACGGGGGACACCGCGCTGCGGGCGATGATGTCGGCGAGGTGCCGTTACAGTCCACGACGATTCATCAGCCCGGTAAGCGGATCATGCAGGGCAGCAAACCGCAGCCCGGTTTCGGTTCGTCTGAGCGCGCTCACATCCTCGACCCAGCCACGCGTGCCCTCGACGGAGCGACGCACGCGAAGCAGCATCGTGCGACCATCTGACAGGGCGCAGTCGGCCGATGCGAAGGCGCCGTGACGTGCCTGATCGGGTGCCTTCGTAGCGGCGGCGCCCATCAGCCTGCCAAGCGTAAGCGGTCGGGGACTGACTGGGCGGGTGTGTAGCGCGAGCAGTCGCACGAATACCGGGTCAAAGCGACTCAGGTGGCCAGCGTCTGTCGCGACAAACATCCCGATTGGTCCCACCGGCGGATTCTCGCCCGGTGTATCGCGCGCAGCGTGGCGTCGCTTGGCGACGACGGGGCAGGAGATGGAACGCTCGGGCATGACAGTCGCACTTCGCGGAGGAACGAGGGGCGGTGGTAGGTGCTTGGCTCCTGCAAAGCGTGCGCGATCCGACCGAAGGGTTGCGACTGCGGGCGGGCGGTGGCGTTACACCGCCCAGTGGCCGCGCCGATCGTTAGAGGCGCTCGACGATGGTGGCAATGCCCATGCCGCCGCCTACGCAGAGCGTGATCAACCCGCGCCGCAACGACCTGCGTTCGAGCTCGTCGATGAGCGTGCCGAGCAACATGGCGCCCGTTGCGCCCAGCGGATGGCCCATGGCAATTGAACCGCCGTTCACATTGATTTTCTCCGCAGGAACACCAAGCTCCTGCATGTAGCGAAGCGGGACGGCAGCGAAGGCTTCATTGACCTCGAAGAGATCAATGTCATCGATCGTGAGGCCCGCTTTCGCGAGCGCCTTGCGGGTGGCGGGCATGGGGCCGGTGAGCATGATGGTTGGGTCGGTACCGGTCAGCGCCGTGGCTACGATTCGGGCGCGCGGCGTGATGCCGAGCGTACGCGCGGCGGATTCGTTACCGATCAGAACCAGTGCCGCGCCATCGACGATGCCTGAGGAGTTGCCTGCGTGATGAACATGGCGGATACGTTCGACCTGCGGATACTTGCGTAGCGCCACCGCGTCAAAGCCCATCTGGCCCATCTTTTCAAACGAGGGCTTCAGCTGCCCCATGGTCTCAAGCGAGGCGTCCGGACGGATGGTTTCGTCGTGATCAAGAATGGTGAGGCCGATTTCATCGTGCACCGGTACGATCGACCGCTTAAAGCGGCCGTCAGCGCGTGCGGCAGCCGCCAACCGATGCGAACGTACGCCCCATTCGTCGACCTGCTCGCGCGACCAGTCGTCGAGCGTGGCGATCACGTCGGCGCCAATGCCCTGCGGAATGAACGCGGTGTCAAGATTGGTTTCGGGGTCCATCATCCAGGCGCCCCCGTCGCTGCCCATCGGCACCCGCGACATCGATTCGACGCCCCCCGCCACGATCAGGTCTTCCCAGCCCGAACGTACTTTCTGTGCAGCGAGATTGACCGCTTCGAGACCCGAGGCACAGAACCGATTGATTTGTACGCCTGAGACCCGGAGATCCCACCCTGCGGCCAGCGCAGCGGTTTTGGGGATGACCGAACCCTGGTCGCCAACCGGCGAGACGCAGCCCAGGACCACGTCTTCGACCAGCGATGTGTCGAGGTCGTGGCGCGACTGGAGCTCATGCATGAGGGTGGTGAGGAGCTTGACCGGCTTGACCTCGTGCAGCGAACCGCTGGACTTGCCACGGCCGCGCGGTGTACGGATGGCATCGAAGACGAAGGCCTCGGACATGACGGTGCTCCAGGTTGACGTGAACGGAGAGATCGGGCGCAATGCTGACCCGTTCAAGCGTCAATCTTACAACCGTTGCCACCGGAGCCGCCGATGCTGGAAAGAAAGCTGTTCAACGAAGACCACGCGATGTTTCGCGACTCGGTTCGCCGCTTTCTAGAAAAAGAGGCACTGCCCTTTCACGCGGCCTGGGAAGAGCAGGGTTATGTTGATCGCGAGATCTGGCGCAAGGCGGGCGAGAACGGCTTTCTTTGCAGTTCTATCCCCGAGGAGTGGGGTGGGCCGGGCGCTGACCGGCTGTACTCGGTGATCATGATCGAGGAGATCGCCCGGGTGAATGCCACCGGACTTGGCTTTGTGCTGCATTCGGAGATCGTGGCGCCCTACCTGCTTCGCTATGGTACGGACGAGCAGAAGCGGCGGTACCTGCCCCAAATGGCCTCGGGCGATATGATTGGTGCCATCGCCATGAGCGAGCCGGCCGCGGGCTCCGATCTGCAGGGCGTTCGTACCGCCGCGCTTCGCGACGGCGATCACTATGTGCTCAATGGTTCCAAGACCTTCATTACCAACGGCTGGCATGCCGATCTGGTGGTGGTGGTTGCCAAGACCGACCCGGCAGCGGGCGCCAAAGGCACCAGCCTCTTTCTGATCGAGCGGGGCATGCCGGGGTTTGACAAAGGTCAACGACTGAAGAAGGTGGGCCTCAAGGCGCAGGACACCTCCGAGCTTTTCTTCAATGATCTGCGGGTGCCGGCTTCGCAGCTGCTCGGCAAAGAGAATCAGGGATTCATTTATCTGATGCAGGAGCTTCCCTGGGAGCGCATGCAGATTGCGATCGGCGCAGTGGAAAGCGCACAGGCAGCGATCGACTGGACCGTCGACTATGTAAAGAACCGGAAGGTGTTCGGCACCACGGTGGCGAGCTTTCAGAACACGCGGTTCCGGCTCGCCGAGCTCCAGACCGAGGTACAGATCGCGCGCGTGTTTGTTGACCGCTGCCTCGAGGCACTCATCGAAGACAAGCTCGATACCGCCACTGCTTCGATGGCGAAATACTGGTGCAGCGATCTGCAGGGCAAAGTGCTGGACGAATGTGTGCAGCTCCACGGCGGATATGGGTTCATGTGGGAGTATCCGGTTGCGCGCGCCTGGGCCGATGCCCGCGTCCAGCGCATTTACGGTGGTACCAACGAGATCATGAAGGAATTGATTACCCGTTCGATGGGGCTTGCGGCACCGAAGTGACCACGGGAATTTTTGACGCCTGGCAGCCCCGCCGATAGACTCAATGCCCATCGTTAGAGTCGCTTAAGCGGCTTCGATGCCAATCAACAGCGGGGCGCCGGCAAGGCCGGCAGCCGAAGCGGGAAGCGGGGGACATGGAGTTTCTGCAACTGGCCATCGGTGGTGTCGCAATGGGCTGCATTTACGCGCTCATTGCCCTTGGCTTTGTACTGATCTACAAAGCCACCGAAGTGGTGAATTTTGCGCAGGGCGATGTGATGATGCTGGGCGCCTTCGTCGCGTTCACTTTCGCAAGCCTCTGGCAGTTGCCATTTGCGCTGGCGGTTGCAATGACCCTCGCGGTGCTGGTTGCTGTTGGCGCATTGTTTGACCGCTTTCTGCTGCGGCCAATCATCGGTCAGCCCACGTTTTCTGCGGTGATGGTCACCATCGGGATTGGCTTTGTTGCCCGCGGGATCGCCACCATGGTCCCCGGCTGGGGGACCGATACTCATGCGCTGAAGGCGCCCTGGTCTGACGGCACGATCCACCTGGGCTCGTTGGTTATTTCATCGGATGACCTGGCGATCATTGCGCTCACCGCGGCGCTCTGCTTGGTGTTGTGGCTTTTTTTCAGTCGCACCCGCATCGGCATCGCCATGCAGGCGAGTTCGCAGAACCAGCTGGCGGCCTACTACATGGGTATTCCGGTACGCCGTATCAACACGCTGATATGGGGCATTTCCGCAGGCATCGCAGCCTTCGCGGCGGTGCTGCTGGCGCCGGTCACCTTTGTGCATTCCAACATGGGGTTCGTGGGCCTGAAGGCGTTTCCGGCCGCCGTGGTGGGGGGCTTTGGCAGCATCCCCGGCGCGATCGTTGGCGGTCTGATCATTGGCCTGGTTGAGGCATTCGCAGGTTTCTATCTGCCCGAGGGCTTTAAAAACGTAGCAGCCTACATCGTGGTGCTGATTGTGCTGGTGGTGCGTCCCTCAGGCATCTTTGCCGAGATGCGGCGCAAGAAGGTCTGAGGCGGCCATCGCATGCGATTCATTTTCAAAACCCGATACGAGCAGGATCTACAGCTGTTTCGTGACCGCACCGAAGCCAGCTGGTACGGGCTCCTTCTGGTGGTTCTGCTGGCTGCGCCTTTTGTCGTGCCCGAATACTGGCGCGCGCAGCTGGTTTTCATTTACATCTGGGGCATTATCGGTTTCGGCCTCATGCTGCTCAGCGGCTTTACCGGCCAGCTCTCCATGGGGCATGCGGCGTTCCTTGCGATCGGGGCCTACACCGAGACGCTGCTGCAGGCGGCCGGTTGGCCGTTTTTGCTGAGTGCGCCCGCCTCGATTCTGCTGGCGGCTGCGGCGGGCATCCTGATCGGGTTGCCAGCGCTGCGACTCACGGGCATTTATCTGGCCATTGCCACGCTCGCATTCGGTTTCATCGTTGAGGAAGTGCTCGCACGCTGGGAGTCGCTCACTGCGGGCAACTCCGGGCTGATGGTGCCACCACTCAATCTGGCGGGCAGCCCACTTACCGGCCCAAACAGTTTTTACTACCTGTGTCTTGTGTGCATCGTGCTGGTGGCGTTTGTCGTGCGCAACCTGCTGCGCGCACCTACCGGTCGCGCCTTCATCGCCATTCGCGATTCAGAAATTTCGGCGCAGAGCATGGGCGTGAATCTGGCCCGCTACAAGACGCTGAGCTTTGCGCTATCGGCTGGCATCACCGGCCTGGCCGGCGCGCTGTATGCCCACCAGATCCGATTCATCAGCCCCGAGCAGTTCACGTTATTTCTGTCGATCGAGTTCCTCATGATGATCGTGATCGGTGGCATGGGGTCGCTGCACGGCGCGGTGTTCGGGGCAGTTTTCATGATCGTGCTGCCCGAGTTGATCGCCATCACCAAGGACTATCTGCCGCAGGTGGTAGCCGAGCAAACCGGGCTCAAGTCCACCGTGTTTGGTGTGCTCATGATTCTGTTCGTCCTGTTTGAACCGTTGGGTCTCTATGGACGCTGGGTGAAGATCCGCACCTGGTTCTCGCTCTTTCCGATGTACAAGGCCGGCTTGTTCAGGCGCCAGAAGACTTACCAGAAGTCGGAGCGGGTGCACTGATGGAACTGCTTCGCGTCGAACAACTGACCAAACGCTTCGGTGGCCTGACTGCGGTCGATGAGGTGAGTTTCGGTGTGCGTGAGGGCGAGATCTACACCATCATTGGTCCTAACGGAGCGGGCAAGACCACCATCTTCAATCTGGTGAGCCTGATTTATCCGGCAAGCGCGGGACGGATTGTGTATCGCGGCGAAGACCTGGCAGCGCTCGCACCCGATAGGGTGGCCTCGCGCGGTATCGGCCGCACATTTCAGAACATCGAACTGTTCGAGCACGCCACGGTGCTTCAGAACCTCCTGATTGGCTGCCATGCCCAGGCGCGGTCGAACTTCATTGCTGAAATGCTTTTCCTGCCGTCAGTCCGGCGTCGCGAGGTCGAGCATAGGCGCCGGGTTGAGAAGATCATCGACTTTCTCGATCTGCAGGTGCACCGGGACAGTCGGGTGGCGGGCCTGCCCTATGGCGTTCGCAAGGTGGTGGAACTGGCACGGGCGCTCTGTTCGCAGCCCAGGCTGCTGCTGCTCGATGAGCCCACGTCGGGGCTCAAAGTCGAGGAAACCGACGACATGGCCTACTGGATTCAGGACATTCGTGATCTGCTGGGGGTCACGGTGCTGATGGTCGAGCATGACATGAGCCTGGTGTCGCGCGTGTCTGACCGGGTGCTCGCAGTGAACTATGGCAAGGTGCTGGCCGAGGGTTCGCCTTCCGAAGTTCAATCGCATCCCGATGTCATTGCGGCTTACCTCGGAGACTGAACACGTGACCGACGACGTGATTCTCCGGCTGTCGAACATCGAGTCGAGCTATGGCCCGGTGCAGGCGATTCGGGGTGTGAGCCTGGAAGTCCGGCGCGGTTCGATCGTCACCGTGCTCGGCGCCAACGGCGCAGGCAAAACCACCATCCTGAAAACCATTTCCGGGATCATCGATCCGCAGAAGGGAACGGTGTGGTTCGATGGCGAGGATATCCAGTGCCGCGATCCCGATTGGGTGGTTAGGCGCGGTATCAGCCACGTGCCCGAGGGGCGCGAGGTCTTTCCCATGCTGTCGGTGCGTGACAACCTGATGATGGGCGCTTTCACGCGGCGCGATCCCGCTGGTGTGGCGGCCGATATCGAGCGGATGTACGGCTACTTCCCCATTCTTCGCGAACGTGCGGCCCAGGAGGCGGGCCAGCTCTCAGGGGGGCAGCAACAGATGCTTGCCATTGCGCGGGCGCTCATGTCGCGGCCGCGCCTGCTGCTTCTCGATGAGCCCAGCCTGGGGCTGAGCCCCAAGCTCACGAAAGAGATTTTTGCGATCGTCAAACGGGTCAATCGCGAGGAAGGCACCACCATGTTGCTGGTTGAGCAAAACGCCAGCATCGCGCTTGCCACCGCCGATTTCGGCTATGTGCTCGAGGTGGGTCGCGTGGTGATGGAAGACCACTGCGAGGCGCTGCTCCGCAAAGACGACATCCGTGAGTTTTACCTGGGCATGAAGGCAGAGTCGGCGCGCGGCGAACGTCGCTGGAAAAAGAAAAAGCAATGGCGATGACGACAACCCAAACTGCACGCCCGCAGGGGGAGACCATCGGGCGCAAGTTCTGGCACGCGGTACAGCTGCGAGGCGACCGGATCGCGCTGCGCCAGAAGGTGCTGGGCATCTGGGAAGAGCAATCCTGGTGTGATCTGGGTGGACACGCGCGGCGAATCGCCATGGCGCTCGCGGCGGATGGCCTGCAACCCGGGGAGGTGGCGGCGATCCTTGCCAACACCCGCCGGGAGTGGAGCTATGCCGACTACGGCATTCTTCTTGCGGGCGGGGTATCGAGTGGCATCTACCCCACCGATGCAGCCTCTCAGGTTCACTACCTGTGCGCCGATTGCACGGCCCGGGTGCTGTTCGTTGAAGACGATGAGCAGCTCGACAAAGTGCTCGAGGTGCGCGACCGGCTTCCCTTGCTGTCCCGGGTGGTGGTGTTCGATATGGAAGGGCTTGAACGCCTCGACGATCCGATGGTGATGAGCCTCGAGGCATTTGAGGCGCGCGGGGCGGCCCATGATGAAGCGAACCCTGGCGAGTTCGAGCGCCGACTCGCCACGCGCAGCTCACATGATCTGGCCATTCTGATTTACACCTCGGGCACCACCGGCAAGCCCA
>SXGQ01496857.1_pt1 | contig 13325 bp, 15 predicted proteins | sample 3178371 | NCBI WGS metagenome assembly SXGQ01 (sample SAMN11356859, study PRJNA531348) | freshwater metagenome | isolation source: freshwater sample F1-20 | place: China: Fuxian Lake, Yuxi | collected 2017-12-25
GCCAAGAGTTTGGCGAGGATTGATTTAGATTGCTGTATATTTGCCATGATTCACCGTTACCTTATAAGTGCAATCATGTTTCAAATCGCCTAAAAAGGCAACAGAAAAAACTCTAATAAAATCAATAACTTACGTCAACCTATATTATAGACGAATTTTTCAGGGAGTTTTTGCGTATTTTTCACTTCTGGCTGACCAATTTTAATGTCAATCTTGGGTGAATCTTGTGTTTGCGTTTCAACTTTTTGATTTTTTGTCAATTCTAATGAAGCACGTTTGATCTTCTTGATATTCTTCTTCACCTTACGTTTGGCTTGGTCAAGTTTAATTGGGCTGACGAGATCAGTATATACTATTCCATTCAAATGGTCAAGTTCGTGTTGAATGCAAACGGCAGTCAATCCATCAAACTCTTGCTCAACAAATTGCCCACCGATTGCTTGAAACTTAACTTTGATATGATTTGGTCTAGGAATCTTCAAATACAATCCAGGATATGATAAACACCCCTCTTGAAATTCTGTATTCAAAGTTTCAGATTTGTAGATAATTTCAGGATTAAACAATGTCCAAATTTCTTTACCCATATTCAACGCACAAACTCGCCAAGGAAGTCCAACTTGATTGGCTGACAAACCAATGCCTTGAAGTTCACCCAAAGTTTCTGCCAATGAATATGCAAGATACTCTGACTCTTTTAAATTCTCACTAGTGCCAGTGAAGACAAATGGTTTTGTTGGTTGACGAAGAATAGGATCATAGTAGTCAACAAGATCATGAATCTCATATTCAATCAAGTCACCATTTACAACTTTAACTCTCTTCTCACCCATAATTACACCGCCTGTGAAAAATTCTTCACTTTTGCAAATCTTATCGTATGTTTAAACTTATCAACCATTTGATCAGTCTTGTGTGTGATAACAAATATATTCGCGTTATCATTCATCATATTTATCAACTTCATGAATTCTTCAGTACCATTAATGTCAAGAGAACCATCAAAGACCTCGTCGAAGATAAGAAGATTGGTATTGACACTGTTCTTTAATTTGGCGACCGACCTCCAAGTGAACAACAGTGCTAGATCAATACGTTTCTTTTCACCCTCTGAGAAATTTTCATAACTGAAATCATCTCGGTGACGAGACTTGATGGTCTCCTTGAACTCTTCGTCAATATTAAAATTGACAAAGAAGTCCATCGCAGCCAAATACTTATTCACCAGTTTGTTTATGACTGGAACGTACTGCTTAATGATTTTCGACTTAATCCCGCCATCTTTAAGCAACTGCGCGACAATATCATAGTTTTGTGTTTGTTCAGATACCGTTTTTCTTTTTTCGTTAAATGCTTGTAGTGCGTTCAATAATGTTTTGCTTTGTGCCTTGAACTCATCGCTCATGGCTGGTTTGTTTTCTATGTCGGCAATTTCGTCCTCAAGTTTCTTAACATACTTTCGGATCTGGCTGCGAGAAGTATTAATCCTGACAAGATCTTGTTCAAGAGTCTGAAGTTGCTTTTGTGTTGCTTTAATGTTATTGATTCGACGTAGAACGGCATCACTCTCTTCCTTTAGTTTTGTTAGACCTTCATTTAGTTCTGAGATTTTAGATGTGCACGTATGTACTTTTTCGTCTTTGTTATTGATCGCCTGATCGCAGGTTGGACAAGTCGAATTTACAGAATAAAACTCAATGTCACTTTCGAGTTTCTGAATATTCCCTTCGATCTTGGCTTCAAGATTGTTTAGTTTTTGGAATCGTTTAGTTGTAAATTCTTCATCAGCAGTATCAGTGAGTAAACTTTCAATTTCAGTTTCTTTAGTTGTTGCTTCGGTTTCTAGAGAGGAGAGTGATGCTTTATTCTCTACGACTTCTTGTTTCTTTGCGTCTACAATTTCTTTTGTATTCTTCTTGAGTTCGTCAAGATGCTTCTTGTGCAGTTCAATTTTGTCTTTGGCATTATCAATTTGAATTTTAAGTTGTGCTGCTTCGTCTTTCAGAGTATGCAATTTATTCTTCACGATTACATTCATTGAAGAAAAGATTTGAATATCGAGCAGATCTTCAATGACAGTTCTACGGTCCGCCGCTGACAACTGCATGAACGGAGTGAAGTTAGTAGAACCAAGGATAACGATCTGTGTGAATGACTTATAGTTCATCTTCAAGATTAATTTCTCAAGATGATCCTGATAATCTTTTGCTTTTGCGTCTTGGTTTAGTAAGTTTCCATCTTGATAGATCTCAAAGACGTTTGGCTTGATACCACGAACAACTTTATATTCTTTCTTGCCAATGGCAAATTCAACTTCAACAACGCAATCTTTTTCATTGATTGAGTTGACAAGTTGTGGCTTGTTAATATTGCGGAATGGTTTACCAAACAATGAGAATGTGATAGCGTCCAGGAATGTCGACGTACCTGCGCCATTCTCACCAACGATCAGCGTCGTGGCATTTTCATTCAAAGAGATTTCAGTAAAGACATTTCCCGTCGATAGGAAATTTTTGTATCTTACTTTCTTAAAAAGAATCACGCTGTCTCCATAGACATGGCTTCGTTATACACATCACGCAAAACAGTTTTAATTTTATCTGATTCTACTGGCAAAGTCAAGCCATCAACATACTTATTTAGAATTGTGATTGTATCTTCAGCCTGATCAATATCTACTTCAACATTGTCAGTGATCTCAGAGAAATCTTCAACAACTGCAACTTCAAGTGGATTTGCCTTTGCCAATGAATCTAGTAATGAATCAAACAAGAATGAGTTGTTTCTTTTCTCAACAACAATCTTCACATACTTGTTATTGAGGTGGCTGTAATCAGCATTTACAATATCATTGTAATACAATTCATCATCATTGTACTTGATCTTGTAGAACATTTTATCAGGATTTGGAATAAACGTAAGTTCGCGTGTTTCCGTATCAAAGATGTGAAACCCACGTTCATCATTGTAATCAGCCCAAGTCATTTCGCCAGGAGTGCCGACGTATACAATGCTGCCGCTATTGCTCTTGTGATGAAAGTGACCAGAAAGAACAAGATCGTATTTCTGCAAATGCTGAGGATCCATACCATCAACGCAAATGTTACCGCGATCCATTTCAAACCCAGAGAGTTCAAAGTGACCGAAGCAAACTTGATTGCTGCTGCGTTTGATAAAATCTAGAATCTCGAGTTCATTGTCTTTACAAATCCAAGGAATGATATCGACCCCCATCCACATCGATGGTTTGTCATAAAGAATAACATGTTTCTCATAATATCGCAAGAGCAAGTCAGGCGAGTTTACTTCGAGAGTGTTTTTAAAGAAGATATCGTGGTTGCCGAGTAACACACGGCATTGAATATCGTGCTTTACCAGTTGATCAAAAAAGTAACGACGGCAAAGAGCAAGAGACTGAAAAGAGATATACTTCCTACGATCAAATAAGTCACCCAATTGAAATATGGTCCTAATTCCATGGTCCACCAAATACGGAAAAAACGTATTTAGATAGAAGTCTCTATAATGATTGTGAAATGCGATGGAATCTCCTCGCATTCCAAAGTGAGTGTCACCAAGTATTGCAATCTTCATTATTCTTCCACAAACTTTTCTATACCAGATCGTTTGGCTTTCTTTTCCTTACGAGCATTTTCGTAATTTTGGATGAATTCGGAAATATTTTCATACAGTTCGAACTGGCGGAAAGTTCCATCTTCATTTTCATTGAGTTCGAACTCGTCGAGTATTCCAGCAGTTTCAGTTGATTTGTATTTGACATAGAGTTGTTTCTTCTCTTTTTGAATGCGCCTTAAGAATGCATAATATACTATTTGAGTGAAATAGGCAAATGGATTACTTGATTTTGCTGGGTCAAAATTGTCAACGTACATTACGCAGTTTTCAATTGCATCCGCTACCATTTCATCACGGAAGGTGTATGATAAGAAGTTTGGTTTGTGTGAAAGATTCTCAGCAATTTTCATGAAGCATTCAGCAACGTAGCGAGGGATCTGTGGCTTTGGTTGACCAAGTCTTTTTGCCTTACGAATGGATGTGCGATATGCCGTCATTTCCTTGAGGAAATCTTTGTTATTAATATAATGATTCTTTGCCATATTAGTGTACTGGTTTGTCCTTTTTATTTGCCATTGCTTCTAGAATAGAAACTACTTTTTGAGTATTATCTGTTGATTCTTCTGATAAAATCTTTTTCTTTAGTGGATTTTTGAGTTTCGTTGTGTTGTTGTAGAAAAAGTCTGCGACGTACTCATATTGTTCAACAAATTCTTCTTTCACTGGAGTTGCAAACAATACTTCATCATTATCAAAATCAACTTCCTTTAAATCAATCACTGATTGTGGAAGATATTCCTGCATTGCTAAGACCTGTCGACCTTCATCGAAAAAAGTTTCAATCTCAATCCTCAGCGGAAGTTCAACAACAATATACCCTTCTTTGTATGTCACATATCCAATAATATCATCAGGGATTGTGCGCAAGCGAACAAATTTGAGTTCGCCTCTTGGTTTATATTCTACTGGATCTTCTGACATTAACTTATCCTTACGTTATTCGTTGTGAAAGGAAATTTTTCTTCGCTGTAGATCTTCACTCGTTCCTCATAATGCTTCAATGTGAAGTTTGTATAAGGACCATAACGCAAATCATCAGCGATATCGTAAAGTGTAGCAGCGTCTTTGTTTTCACCCAAACGCAATACACGACCGATTGATTGCAGAGAACGAATCTTACTCTTTGTTGGAGAAGAGAACACAATATTATGTAGGTTACGGATATTCACACCAGTCGAGAATGTACCGTAACTTGCCACAATGATCGCATCATTTTCTTGTTCAGTGATATGTCTCACTGCTTCGCGATCTTCTGCTTCAACCCCACCATGAATAAAAAAGACTTTGCGGTTGTCGCATTTCTCTTTAATCAAGTCGAATAATATCTTACCGTGTTTTTCGACATAAGTAAATAAAATTAGACTATTTCCTTTTAAATTAATTGCAAGATCTCGTATGAAGTTATTTCTTCCTTCATGTTGAGTCAAGAAGTTCATTTCATCAGGATAAGTAAAACCCTTGACAGTCTTACAGACTACTTCTGGATATTTGAGAATGATGCACTTGATGCTGAAGTTTGCTAACTGCTTACGTTCAATTAATTCTTTTGTGCTGATAACTTTAAACGTTGGTCCAAACAAACCTTCAAGAACAAGTTTGTTTACTTTACTATCATCAAGTGTACCAGTTGTGCCAATGCGTACATCGCAATTGATAAGTTTAGTCATGATGCTTGTCAATGACTTTGCTTTAAACGTGTGCGCTTCGTCACCAATGATGAAATCAAACTGCGCAAAGTATTTCTTTGGCATCTCGTAAATACTTTGCCAAGTAGAAATGATCAAATCGCTGTCAGGAATTTTACTCTCACCACCAAAGATTTTTTGGCAATACTTGTCTACATCCCAGCCATTTAAACTGGAATAGTTTTTAAAGTCAGAATGCATCTGTGTCACTAGGTTGATTGTAGGAACAATCAACAAGCCTCGTTTTTTGCCACTGTTAAGTAAGTGGCGAATCATCATATAGATGATTAACGATTTTCCTGACGCTGTTGGTGAAATGAGTACAGTTCTCTTCTTCGTAAGTCCGACGCTAGACGCGAGATACTGATAATCTCTCGGCTCCATCGGAAGTGATAGAGCAGTTGCGAGATTTTTCGTGTCAATCGGGTGGACTTCCTTTTCTTCGTCCAAGTATTCGAAGCCATAATTGCTATCCTTGCAAAACTTTTTGATGTATGGAACCAAACCAACGTAGATCTGTTTGGTGTTCGTATTTAGCAAACGAATCTTGCCATCCCAGTATTTGTTTCGGAATGCAGGAGAGAACTGATAACCTGGAGTTGAGAATGTGAAAAAGTCTGACATCTCTTTAATGATGCCATCGTCAGCGTGAACCTGAACGTATATGTTACTAAATTTTTCAACAACGACGTGTTCAATCATCGAGCACCTTGGATGAATTTCTCCCAGCCCATATACTCTTTCAACTGCCACGTGCGATTGTTGAGTTCTTTCATCACGTTAGTGCAGAAGTTTGCTGATTCTTCATGATAGGCTTTCTTGCGCTTGAGTTTATTCAAGTCATCATCACCATCAAGATAAACTTGCATGTCTGACTTCAATGTAAATCTAAACGGTTCCCAACCAAGTTTGTCTAATTCTTCTTGATCAAGTTTGCCGCTGTAATACATCCACTTGAGTTTCTTTAGTTTGTCGAACTCAAGTGATGCTCGTTTGGCTGCAAGATTATGCAGTGACAAGTATTTGTTATACTTGTTGTGAATCAATGGAATGCGCAAGATCTCTTTGCCAGGTTCCGTAGTATCAACTTCGGAATCTTTTTCCCATTGCTGCATTAATTCTTCGAGAGGAGGAGTTTCTATTTTCATACGATGAAATACAAAGTGTTAAACCAGTATTGTATACTATTTCATTCGTCAAGTAAACTCATGTCTCCAAAATTCCATTCCAGAGTAATTTTGCCAAACGTCAGGTGGAATGATGGGATTTCTTTTTTGCAATTCTACCTTTTTTCTGATCGTATGTAAACCCTTGCTTTGTAATGCAAGATCATACTCATCATACGAATTCTCAACATCATTAAAATTGTGTTTAAACAATGGCTCATCTATGAAGTCATATATTTGTTTCATTGTTTCTTTTGGATTTGAAGCGAGCAGATCGTATTCAACAATGAAAATCTTGTCTCGAAATGGACTAAAGAATCCTTGCTTCAATGAATTCAATGCTCTGCCAATAATAACCTTTGTGCACAAATCTGCCCTTCTATAAACGTCATCCAAAATTGGATACTCTGGGCTTTCACCATACATTGCATTTGTATAGATCGTAGGTGATTGTATATACAATTTCTCAAACGAATCCAGAATCCATGGAATATCTCTCACGCAACAAATTACTTTGGCGTCTGGACGAAGCAAATCCATCAACGGTAAATAACTTGTCCAAAATCTTGAAGTATTAAACGCAACATCACATTTTTCATCAGCATAGAATCCATCAATCATGCCATTTAAAATTGCAAGCCTTTGTTTCTCAGAGCATTGAGTTGAAACTCCTGGAACTGAAAATGCTTTGATCGCATTTGCCATCGCCTCATTCAGAGGATTCGTTATTCCAGCACAGAATTTTGGATTTTGTTTTACAATTGAAGCAAGCAGAGTGGAACCAGATCTTGGTAGACCTGCAATCATATGAAACTTTTTCATAAATCTCCAAGCAAGAATTTACTCTTGTGCTAATAAACGATATAATAACTATGTTCGGTATGAACGAACTCTCAAGTATATATTAAGTTATTCTTTCGTAATCATAATAACTAAAGCGAAACGTTGCATCAGCAACTGCAATATTCTCTGATGTATCTTGCGTATTAAAAATAATTGAAGAAAGGCTTGTAGGAAATACATCTCTAAACAATACACGAATTTTAGGATTATTTTTATTTGTGTAAGCGGTTAATATTGCTTGACCGTATTGTGGTTTAATTTTTGGTATAGGAGAAAACTTCGAAGTTTTTATTTCTCCTCTCTTTTGCAAGTCAAAATATTCTTTAAAGTTTGTTGGAAACGTAAGACCACGAATCCAATCATGGATTTCTGTCCATGCGCGCAATTCTTCGTCAATCAAAAACGTAATATTTAAAGTATCATACACCAATTTTTCACCAGGAATATAAAAATCGACAAATGGAGTAGGAAGAGGAATTTCAGTTAAAGAAAGTCCAGGAAAGTTTGCTGATTGACAAAAGAAATTCATTCCAGGCAGATAGTCAAAGGTCACTCGGAACTTTGTACTCTGCATCAAATCGGTTGATACTGGATTGCGTGTTAATACTGTCATTGAGCAGTTTCCATAAGCACTACAAACTATTTAGGTATAAAAAAAGAGGGGGCTTTTCAGCCCCCTCCAGTTCTTTGCCTTATTCTTATTATCGAGTCGGCAATAACTTACTAGCACATCAATTATTGGTTGATGTTTAGAACTTGGAACTTACGATAGTAGTAGTTCGTGTTATTTGCTAGTACACCTGTTCCAGCGCCTGTTGCGAATGGATTTGCGACGAGACCATAACGGGTCTTGAAGCCAACCTTTGGCTGGTAGGTTTGTGGGTCGATAGCACGTACCATCTGTAGCGGAACGTATGGGCAGTAGAAGAGACCAGCGTCATAAGCGTTGGTGCCCTTATATCCTACTATAACATAGTCTGAGTTTGATACAGAATATGGGTCAACATAAACTTTGATGCGACCGAACAATGTACCAGCGAAGGTATTGCCTGTATCGTCAACAACTAGGTTTGTGTTGTTTGTTAGTGCTGAGTTGTAGTCTAGAAGACCTGTCATTGCAAGAGCTGATGCAACATCCGTTGATAGGATGAGAATGTTACCCTTACCGCGACGTGTGTCTTTGGCGATTTTGTTAGCAGCTCTTTCGATTGCGAACAACAAGCTCTTATACTTTTCAACCTGCCAACGACCTGATGTACCACCTGCAGTGGTGTCAGTTGAGTTTAGGTTGAAGGTATTTGATGTTTCACCAACGATACCGACGTTTGCTGTTGCATAGACGGTACGGACAACTTCGCGGTTAATTTCTGCAAGAATTTCCGTTGACAAGATATTTGTCAATTCTGTTTCTGCGTCGAGACCGTGGATTGCCTTGAGGTCTTGTGCAAGTTCTAGCGTGTATGATGCTTGCAAGCCGCGTGTATTTGCTGTAACAGCAACACGGTCGATTTGGAAGCCCATCTGTGCTAGGTTTGCTGATTCACCAAAGGTTGTGGAGAAACCAAAACCTGTGTTAGCAAGACCGAAGATTGATGAGTTTGCATTACCTGGGTTTACAGAGCTGCTGAATGCAGTCATTGTACCGTTACCAGAGTGTGCGTTATTGGCTTCGTCGTAGAGTGCTTCGCCAGCACGTGCTGTTGCAGATGCATAGACTGAGCGCATTGCGAAGATCAAGCCTGTTGGACCTGTCATTGGTTGAACGCCGCAGATGTCATAAGCCATTAGGTTTGGAAGAGCACGACGGACCAATCCGATTAGGATTGGATCGAAACCCTTGATTCCACCTGCGCCAGATGACAATCCTGCTGGACCGTCCATATTGTTTGGTAGACCGCCGCCAGCGACACTGCCTGCTTCCCAAAGATTTTGAGTTGCTCGTGCGTCTTCCATTAGGGCACGTTCTTGGTTCTCGAGAACTAGGGCAGTAACAGCGCGCTTGTATGGGTCGCTGATTCTTGGGAGTTCTGGGTGATCAAGAACTGGAGCCCACTTTTTTGCATGTGTTTCGTTGAGATACATGTTAATTTACTCCGTTCTAATTAAATTAGGCTTTTGCAGCCGTTTTTGTGATTGCTTGAACATAATGCTTCATAAGACCATGAGCCTCCACTGTTTCCTCAGCATCCTCTGAAACCGTCGTTTCTTGGATTTTCTTCACTTCACTTGTTACCTTATTGGCTGGGAAATAGTTCTCGCGGATAGTTGCGAGTTTATTATTAAAATCACCCTCTGTGGTGAACTCCACGCCCTCTGCGAGCGATTTCATTTTAGCAATCTGTGTTTCAGTTAGACCTTCGCAGATCTTACGGATTGCTATATTTTTCTTTGCAGAATTAAGTTCTTCAACGAGAGCAGCCTTCTCTGCTTCAACAGCAGCAGCGGCTTCTTCAAGTTCAACAACTTTAACTGCTAGTTCTTCTGCAACGTCAACCTTCTCTTCTGGAATCTCAATGTAGTGCTCTGCGAAGAGAGACTTGAGACCATTGATGAAGTCTTCCGTCAATTCTGCACGGAGACCTGTTTCGATTGCAACTTGATTTTGTTCCATCCACTGCTCGACGACGTAGTTTAGATACTCGTCAACTTGTGCAGTGAGTTCATTCTTGATTTCATCGTATGCTTCTGAAAGAACTTCGTCATTCTCAGCAAGAACATCTTCTACGATGCTTTCAACACGTGATTGAACTGCTGCTTCGAAGATTGTTGTTGCTTTTGTGCGGAACTCTTCAGAGAGTGATTCGCCATTGAAGAGAGCGTCGACATCTTCTGCCATTGAGCCTTTATGCTTGGCAACCATGTCTTTCATCATCTTCTTCTTGACTTCTACTAGATCTTCTTCAGTGATCTCTGTGACTTCTTCTTCAACAACTTCTTCTGTTGATGCTTCGACTTCAGCGATTACTTGTTCTTCTTCAGAAGTTTCTGATTGTTCGTTGGTATACTTTTGAGCAGGAAGATCGCCACGCATACCACCAGCACCTGCACCCTTTACTGGCTTTGTGTCGCCAGGAACGCCAGAAGTGCCTGGTTTTGGCATTTGCTTCATGTCAGCAGCAGCCTTTGCGCCAGTTGCGTCAACTGTTCCGTCTTGATGCTCACCACCGAGATCTTCTTCCTCGGCTGGTAACTTTTGAGGTGGTTCTTTACCAGCAGATGCCATTGAGGCTTTTAGAATTTCTGCAGCGGATTCTGATAATGTTTTTGCCATTGTACTAAACTCCTGAAGAGGTAATATTATTTATAAATTTTAAAGTTTTGACAAGAAATTCTCAAAGATCTTCAATGAGATTTCGTCGATTTGTTTTTGCTTTGCATTCTTGATTTGGTTATAATAAGCATTGACATCAATTTCTTTTACAACGCCATTATCCCAAACCCACTCTTTTCCTTCCATAATACCTTGAACGAAAGCACCAGGTGCGGATGGATCCGCTACAATATCAGCCGCTGTGGCTAGATAATAATCATCTTGCACCACGTTAACGCCATTGACTTCCTTTAAGGAACCCATGCCACGTGATGATACACCGAGAGTAGCACCGCCTTCCATAAGAGACTTGGCGATTTTACCCATAGGTGTTTCAAGAATTTTTGCCTTACCAATCCATTGATTGCCTTCTTGCTTCAATGAAGTGATTAGGTGAGAAACGCGATCTAGATTGATTGTTGGTGAATCTGGATGACCCAACTCACCAAATGCGCGATTTTTTGAGACGTATTCTTCGTTGTAACGATTAACTTCTTTTGCAAGAGTATCGGTTTTATACATACGACCGTTACGATTCTTTGCTTCTGCAACGAGGAATGGACCTTGAATATAAAGAGTTTTCACACCGTTCTTTTCTTCGGTGATCATCTTTACTGATTCAATTGTTTCTGTGATTAGTTTCATTTATTTTAGCCCCAATGCTGCGCGTTTTCTTAAAGAACGCTTTCTTTTAATTAATGCTCTTGCTAATTTTGCTCTACGCTTCATCTTGGCTTTGCGCGCAGAAATCTTTCTCTTCAATCTTTCTGTCGCTGGCATACGAACGAGTTTACCACCACGAATCGTATAACCTTTTACAGCAGAAACCATTTTGCGACGCTGAACTTTGCCACCACGAACACGTGCACGCACTAGTTTCTTACGTCCCATTTTTTGAACGTTCGCCTCAGCAATAATTTCTCTAACTGTTTCTAAAACTATGCTCATTTAAATGCCGTATTCTTTAATGCAAAGTCAGCAACTTTCATAAAATGACCCTTGCTGTGTGAAAGCATTTTTGCAACCTTTGCTTTATTTTCATCATTAAGTGCACCATGCACTAAATGAATTGCTTGTGCAGTTGTTGCATCAACATTCATTGAGGTTCCATCTAGAAACTTCAATTTTTTTGCTTGTTTATTTTTTACAATATCTTTGATATGTTCAATATTTTCTTCAATGTGTTCAGTTTCTTCTGATTGAACAGTAGGAATATCAGTCGGTGCTGGTTGTCCTTTCTTATATGGAACTGAGAACATAAGATTATATTTTTCATTCACATAAAGAGCAACACGACGACCATCTGGGAAAATGCGAATACCAGTACGACGTAACACCATCATTTGTGGTGCTACAAATTCTTGCTCATTTAAAACTTCTTCAACGATAACATCACCATCAAGTTCAACGCCAGCATTAATATTGCGATGGACAACACCAACTGAGCCAGTGGTTTTTAATGCTGCTGTTTGTAATGCGTCATTATAATCTTGGAGTGCTTTACGCTGCAACTTTGGAATAAAAGCAATATCACCTTTACGATCAAGATTTTTTCTTGCAGCACGAAGAATAGGAAGTTTTGAACGCTGGATCAAACCAGCATTCACAAGACGAGCAATTTTTGCGTCAGTATCGTCTTTAGTTCTGATCGGAGCCATCGACATCGGTGCTTTCTGCATCGCTGGACTCTGCTCCGTCAACTTCGACTTCAGTTGTTTCAAGTTCATTTGTTTCTTCTGTTCCAAGTAGGGTTGATGCAATCTCAACTTTTTTCACGTCAAGTGCATCAGTCATTTTTGCAGCAATTGCAGCATTAAATGCCGTTTGAACAGCATCCATATTGCCCGAAATTGCGTTATCAATAATGCTTTGTGCGTCCATAAATACTCCAACTTTTATTTAGTAATTTCTGAATTAAATACTGCATTCAGATCTCTGCCTGCAGCAGCGCTACCTTTCTCTTCAGCGCCTGACATTTCAACTGGTGGTTCTTGTGATTGCTCAACAGCAATCTCTTGATCCATCTTTTCAATATCTTCTTCGTTAAGACGAAGAACGTTTTTCTTAACCCATGACTTGGAGAAGTATGTCCCAACGTATGGATCAACTTGTGTCATCAACTGTAGACGTGAAGACATAAGTTCTGATTCTTTGAGTTCTTCGAAGTTATTATCCTTCAAGAAATCATAGTGAATCTTCTCTTTAAATTCTTTCCATTCTTCAACAGAACAGATGCCTTTGAGAGCAAGTTGACGCTCTAGTAGTTCGTCAAATAGAATACTGAATCTTCCACGCAAACGATCAATGAACTTACTAAACTTTAATTCATCGCGTGTGATTTCTGTTGCGCGACCAAGCGAGAATGTTGCTGTTGTTTCCAAACGAGAAACTGGAACATTCAATGACTTGTATAGTTTTTGTTCGAAATACTTAACGTCAGCCAACTCACCAAGGTTTTGACCTGCTGGTAGAGTTTCGATAGAGGTTGACTTACCCTCACCACGACGTGGAATCCAGAAGTCTTCCATCATTGACATGAATTTGCGATCGTCTTGCACTTGACCAGTGTTGCTATCATAAACAACTTTATTTCTAAACTTGGTCATAATATCACGAAGATATTGTTCTGCTTTCAGTTTAGGCATGTTGCCAACGTCAATGTAGAATACACGACGTTCTGGTGCA
>SXGQ01691611.1_pt1 | contig 13325 bp, 13 predicted proteins | sample 3178371 | NCBI WGS metagenome assembly SXGQ01 (sample SAMN11356859, study PRJNA531348) | freshwater metagenome | isolation source: freshwater sample F1-20 | place: China: Fuxian Lake, Yuxi | collected 2017-12-25
GGCGTCGGCGAGAGCCTTAGCGGTTCCGCCGGTGGAGATGATTTGAACGCCGAACGCTTGAAGGCCTCGGGCCAGCTCGACCACGCCGGTCTTGTCGCTGACCGACACGAGGGCCCGCCTGACTCGCACGAGGTCCGTCATGGCCTCAGGGTAGCGGATCTGCTCGTGCCGCAGAGCCCGCGCGGGCGTGCCGGCAGGCCACCGCCGCCACGAGCCCGGCTCAGTTCCTTGGCGCGTACTTCTCGACCGTGCCCTTGGAGGTCGCCGTGTAGACGTTGCCGTCGACAAACGGGGTCACGCGGATGAAGGTCACATCCGGCATCGAGACGCGCTCGATTTCGTCGCCTCGGGCGGCGTCGAGGAGGATGGCGTCCTGCCCGTCCCACACCAACAGGCGCCCGGGGCTGCCCGAGCGAACGCTGATGACGCTGCCGCGAACGCCCTTGGACGTCCAGATGACCGACCCATTGGCGGCGTCGAACGCGACGAGCCCCTCGCTGGGAATCGCCTGATAGAGGCGACCGTCGTGATACGTGGGCTGGTCGGTCAGTCGGCTCTGGGTGCGGTGGCGCCAGACCTGGTTGCCCGTCTCGATCGCAAAGGCCCAGACGGACTGGTCCGTGCTGGCAGCGAAGACGGTGCCGGGCCCGGAGACGGGGTTGTTGGTCAGATCGCCAAAGAGCGTCGGGCGGCGTCCGAAGGCCTGGCCGCTCAGGGCGTTGAGAATCGCCCCCTCGCCGGTGTTGGAGAACACAACGATGTCGTCCGGTTCGGCGAGGACCGGATGGGACGCGATGCGCCCGCTCATCGAGTAGCCCCACTGCTTGTAGCCCGACCGGAGGTTGTGCCCGAAGATCTCGCCGGCCGCGCCGCCGAAGACGGCAATCGACCCGAGAATCACCGGAGGCGTATTGGCCAGCACGGCCAGTCGCTGACGCTCCTCGATCGCGCCGGTGCGGATGTCCAGGACCTGGATCTCGCTCTCGGAGCAGGCCAGGAGCTGGTCGTCGACGCGGGCGCTGCCGACAAACTTGGTGAGGTCGTTGCCGAGCTTGATCGCCCAGCGGTTGGCGCCGGTGGAGTCCTCCATGACGGTCAGGACGTTGCGCCAATCGTGGGTGATCACCGTGTCGCCGGCGATCTGGAAGTGCTTGACCCCGCGTCCGCCGACCTGGGGGAAGCCCCGCCACTCCAGCCGGTAGCCCAGCGCCGGCAGCGGGCCGACGGGGGCGGAGGCGTCATCCGGAGTCGCAGTGACGACGGCCGGTCCGCTGGATGAGGATCCGCCGGACGAGCAGCCCGCCAGCGCGACCAGCGACAGGGCTGTCAGGGTCGCGCCCGCCATGTGTCGGGCCCGGGCGATCGTCTGTCCGTGATTCGGATTCTTCATGAAGCTCGCTCTCCAGCAGGCAGGTGGGGGGTGGCAGTATACCGGCGTGACGGGCCGCCCCCGCCGTATGCTCTGGGCGTGTTCACCGGACTGATCCAGGCTGTCGGGCGCATCCTCACGATCGAGCCGCGCCCGTCTGGGCTGCGGCTGGTCGTGGATCCGCAGGGATGGGACCACCGCCCCTCGCCGGGGGACTCGATCGCGGTGAACGGCTGCTGCCTCACGGTGGCCGAGCCGCCGGGGCCCGCTTCAGCCTCCGGGGATGGCTCAGCGACAGGTCAGTTGGCACTGGCGTTCGACGTGGTCGCCGAGACGCTGTCCAAGACCACCCTCGGCTCGCTTCGCACCGGCGGCCGCGTGAACCTCGAGCACGCGGTCCGGGCCGACACGCTGATGGGCGGCCACTTCGTTCAGGGTCACGTCGACGGCGTGGCCCGGGTCGCGCGGGTGCAGGCTGATGCGTCGGACTGGCGCGTGGCGCTGATCCCGCCGGCCGGCCTGCTCGACGTCATCGTGCCCAAGGGCTCGGTCACGCTCGAAGGGGTCTCGCTGACCGTCGCGGAACTGATTGATGGCGGTTTCGAAGTGGCGCTCATCCCCACCACGCTGCGCCTGACGACGCTGGGCGATCTGCGCGTCGGCGATGGCGTGAACATCGAGGCCGACATGCTCGCCAAGGCCGTGGTGCACTTCCTGTCGCGTCAGCGGGCGGGCGCGTAGGCGATCATCAGGTGTCGACGTCCGTGGTCCGCGCCGCCTTGCGGTGCATGCCGCAGAGCCCGCGTCGGCGCGGCGGCTGCTCGTTGAGCACCATGCGCAGGAAATCGAGGAACCGCACCGCGGCTGGGGCCAGTGCCAAGCCAGACAGTTCGTTCACCGTGGCCTCCAGCGATCGGGCCCCGCGGTCGAGATACACGGCCTTGAAGACCCGCTTGACGTCCGCGCGGTCCTGATCGGTGAGCGAGGGATTCCTGCGCAGGCCGACCTTGTTCAGTCCGGCGATGTCGTTGATGCTGGCCGAGACCACGACGAACGGCGGCACGTGCATGCTCACGCCGCTGCCGCCCTGGAACATCACGCCCTCGCCCACGGTCGTGAACTGATGGATCGCCGAGTAGGCCGAGAGCACGCAGTTGTCGCCGACGTGCGCGTGGCCCGCGAGGGCTGCGCAGTTGGCCATCGTGACGCCGTTGCCGAGCCTGGCGTTGTGGCCGACGTGCGACTGCACCATCATGTAGCAGCGCGAACCAATCTGCGTCGCCGGGCCGTCGTTGGTGCCGCGATGGACGCTGACCCCTTCGCGGAAGATGTTCTCGTCGCCGATGATCACGCGATTGCGCTTCGACGGGTCGGCGGCGCGGTCCTGCGGGTCGCCGCCGAGCACGGCAAAGGGGTGCACGTCGTTGCCCACGCCAAGGACGGTGTGCTCGACGATGATCGACCGGGAGCGCAGGCGGGTCCGCGGCCCGATGATGCAGCCCGGGCCGACGATCACGTCGGGCTCGATGCGGGCCCCGGCCCCGATGCGGGCGGTCGGGTCGATCCGCGCCGAGGGGTCCACCTCGGCCGTCGGATGAATCCGGGCCTCACCGGTCAGGTCGCGCGCCAGGTCGTCGATCAGGATGCCGGCCGACCGGCTGGTGCCGGGTGCCGAAGCGATGTCGGGCATAAGCAATCGCGGCTCCGAACCTCGGAACCCCCGAGGAAAGCGCACAGCGGGGCGCGCAGGGCAGAAGTATACCCGTGCCTCTGACAGGGAAATGTTTGGATGCGCTTCCCGGACCTTGGCGCCGTTCAGGGTCGCGGAGCCGCAGGCGCCGGCCGGGCCGCGGGCTTGGGAGCCTCCGACGAGCGCCCCTGGAGCCCGCTCGTCATGAACAGTCGGTCCAGCGGCCGATCGACCGCCGGCACGAGCGTGAGCAGGGTCAGGTCGTCGATCTGGTGCAGCGACCCGCTCTGCTCATCGAGCGAATGCGCGAGCCCCGAGACCGCGGCCGCCGCCCCGCGCTCGCGCCACGTCGTCGCCATGCGCTGGAACGAATCGATGAACCGGCGATTGGGAACCTTGCGCCCGTGGTCGTCGAGCCCCGGCTCCGGGAAGGCGGTCTCAAAGCCGTCGGAGAACATCACCAGCATCTCGTCGGGCTCGAGGCGGAAGGTCACCTGGTCAAAGCGGTCTTCGGGGAACACGCCCAAGAGGCCGCCGTCGGTCTCAACCGTCTGGATCGTCGTGGGCCCGATCCGCAGCGGACGCGGGTGGCCCGCGCCGGCGATGGTCACCGTGCGATCGCGGCAGTCGACCACGCCGTAGACGGCAGTGGCGAAGCGCGGCACATCGCTGTGACGCTGGATCAGGTCCATGTTCAGGCGCTCGAGCACCTCCGACGGGCTGAAGAACCCGCCGTTGGGACCGGTCTCGCGCACCGACAGGCTCCGCGCCAGCAGCATGGTCATGAGGGCTGCGGGCACGCCGTGGCCGACCGCGTCGGCGATGAAGAATCCGACGTGGTGCTCGTCGAGCACCTGCACGTCGTAAATGTCGCCGCTGACATAGCCGCAGGGCCTGAACAGCACGTGGAAGTCCACGTTGGGCACGCTGGGCAGTGTTCGGGGCAGCAGCTCGCGCTGCACCGAGGCGGCGAGCTGCATCTCGTCGTTGATCCGGTCCATCTCGCCGCGCAGGCCGCCCTGGAACCGGCGCGCGATGCGCAGCTCGGCGAGCAGGCCCGAAACGGCCGGCTGGCGCTCGGCCAACGCACACAGCGTGGCGGCGACGACGCCCGGCGGCGTGTCCATCGGCATGACGATCACGCCGCGACCGCCCAGCCGGCGCACGCGGTCGTCGACGGTGGCAAAGAGCAGCACGCCAGCTCCGGCGTGCCCCCACAGCCAGTCGACCAGGCGGAAGAGTTGTTCGTCGTCGGAGGTCTCGTCGCCGATCAGCAGCACGACCGAGTCGGTCGCGTCCAGATCGGCATTGACGGCGCGGTCCAGCGCCATCGGGCACGCCATCGGTCGAGGGCCCAGCCCCGGCCACTCGGCGGCGATGGACTCCCACAGTTGTTCGTCGGAGGGTGACTGGCCGCCGGACGCCGAGCGCCGCGCGCTGACCAGTGTCACCTGGTGCGGCGGATGGGTCGCGAAAGCGGCGTCGCCCACAGAGGATCCTTCCCGGGCGGGTGGGCGCCGGCGTCCTTGCCGGTCGCGGACCCGGGGGCGATCGCGCCCGGGCTCTCCCGCTCTGGGATGGGGGATCGGCTCAGAGCGCCCGCTTCTTGAGGGCCTCGGCGTCAAACGTGACCACGTCGCCCGGCTGAACCCCTAGCTTCGCCAGGGTCCCCCCCGCGACCTCGATCACAAAGCGGCAGGGGAACCGGCTGGAGTAGACCTTCAGCCGGCTCTCATACGCCTCACGGCTTTCGCCCTCGCGCCGGGGCTCTTCAGGCTGCATGGCGTACATCCCCAGGATCCGGCCCGCATCGTCGACGTACGCGATGTCGATGGGGATCGGGCAGTCGCGCATCACAAAGCCGCGCACCCCCGGCAGCGGGAACACGAAGATCATCCCTCCGCGCGGCTCGATGCTCTGGCGCTGGCCCAGTCCCAACTCGCGTGACGCGTTGTCGGCGGCGATCTCGAGCATGAACTTCTGCCCGCCGATGGTCACAGGCGCAACATTGATGTTCTGGTTCGTGCTCGTGACCTCCTGCTGGCAGCCGCGCAGCACCGCCAATGTCCCCGCAGCGCAGCCGAGCATCACCACAGCGCCGGCGATTGCCGCGCCCCGGGATGGTCTCTTCATGTGGTCTGGTGCAGCCATCGGTCGTCCTCCAGCCCAAAGCGTATCGGCCTGCGGGGCATCCGTCCCACGTCCAGCCCCGAGGCGAACTCCAGGGCCGACATCTCCCGCATCGGCTCCTCCAGCCCGATGATGCCGCACCATCGAGCCATCAGCCCCACCACCCGCTCGGGTGTGGCTCCGGCCTCGCGGTACGTCGCAACCCTGGTGTCGCCGTGACGCTTGGCCAGCCGGCGTCCGTCGGGGCCCACGACCAGAGGCAGGTGGCAGTACGTCGGCTCGGGGCCCAGCCCCAGCGCGCGGTAGAGCAGCAGTTGGCGTGCGGCCGAATCCAGCAGGTCGTCGCCCCGAACGATGTGCGTGACGCCGTGGCGGTGGTCGTCGACGACGACGGCGAGCTGGTACGCCGGCTGGCCCCGCTTGGTCCAGATGACAAAGTCGCCCACGGTGTCGATCGGGCGAAACGATCGTGGCCCGGCGAAGGCGTCGACCAGCTCGACGGTCGTATCCGGCGTGACGAAACGCCAGTTGGTCATGGGGTCATCGAACTCACGCGGTCCGAGATGCGGGCGCAGCGACGGCGGGCAACGCACCTCATGACCCGGCGCCGGCCCGTCGCCATCGCCGATCGGCGCATCGCTCTGCGGGGCCGACATCGCGGCCTCGATCTCCTGGCGCGACAGGTCGCTGGGGAAGGCCAGGCCGCGCTCTGCCAATACGCGCATGGCGCGGTGATACGGTGCGAGGTCGTGCGACTGCACGATGGGCCCTTCGTCCCAGTCCATGCCGAGCCAGGCGAGTGTATCGATGGCGCCCTCAATCGCGCCGGGCTTCACGCGCGGCCCGTCGAGGTCCTCGATGCGGAGGACGATCCGCCAGCCCTCACGCCGCGCCAGCGCCCAGTTCACCAGAAACGTGCGCACGTTCCCCAGATGCAACGCTCCGGTCGGCGATGGGGCCAGGCGTGTTACGGGCATGGTTGGTTTACCACCGCGTCATGGGCGATCGGGCCCCGCCGACTTGACGGGCGACCCCATCCACGGAAGATACCCTCGCTTCACGCCGAAGCCCGGGAGGTAGACCATGACCGACAGCACCGCACCCAAGGTCGAGAAACTGTCCGAGGCGCAGGTCGCCGAGCAGCTCGACCGCTTCCCGGCGTGGTCCGAGGCCAGCGGCGTCATTCAAAGGACCTACCAGTTCCGCGACTTCGTTCAGGCGATGAAGTTCGTGAACACCATCGCCGACGAGGCCGAACGCCGCCAGCACCACCCCGACATCCTCGTCCGGTGGAACAAGGTCACGCTGACCCTTTCCACCCACGATGCTGGCGGCATCAGCCATAAGGACTTCGAGTTCGCCCAGGCCGCCGACGCGCTGGTGTGACCGCCGCCGTCAGCGCCGGCGCTGGGCCAGCAACCAACCGGGCAGTTCGTCCTCGGCGTAGGCCCGGTCCCACGACCCGTGGTTGACCCCGGGATAAATGGAGAGTCGCGTCAGGTCGGGCTCGCCTCTGCTGCGGGTTGCCGCGCGGATCGCCTCCACCATGGCCACCGACTGCGCAGCAGGGACGATGTCGTCAGCGTCGCCGTGGAAGCACCAGATCGGCATCCGGGTGAGCATCGGCGCGGTCGAGGCCGGTTCGCCGTAGCCGCAGATCGGCGCCAGCGCCGCCCACATCTCCGGATGGGCCGCACCGATCGACCACGTCCCCGCCCCGCCGCGCGACAGGCCAGTCAGATACGTGCGATCGTCATCCAGCCGCAGCTCGGTGCGGGCGCTCTCCAGCATCGCCATCACCAGATCGTCGTAGGCGGACCACTGCATGTCGCGGCTGGGGAGCTGGGGCAGCAGCACGACGAATGGCCACCGCTCGGGCTGTCGCTGGATGGCCTGCCCGAGCCCCTGCGACAGTTGGCGAAGCCCGTCGGTGCCGCACTCGCCGCTGCCGTGGAGGAACACGATCACCGGCCATGGCGCTGCCGAGTCGTCGGCGCTGTACGCCAGTGGCACGTACATCACGTAGGGCATCGTGCGCTCGTCGATCGTGACCGATCGCATCAGGAACCCGCCGGTGTGATCGCCGGGATCCACCGCGTCGCGGGGACCGGATGATGCGCACCCGCTGAGCATCACCACCGCCGCCACTCCGCCCGCCAGCTTCATCACGCACGCGCCTCCCGCTTCGCGATCTGTTTGTTCAGGCAAGCGCCTTGCCCCTTCACGCCCCGGCCATCCGCAGGATCGTCTCGGGCGACTCGGGCTGGCCGGTCCGAGCGCTCAGCACCGCGGCCTCGCACATGGCCAGCACGCCCGCAAGGTTGTACGGCTCCGGCGCCGGGGTGTGGGGATCCAGGCCGCGGCGGATCTGCTCGGCGATCGCGCCGGCGGCCGTGACCGGCTCCGTCGCCTTCTTGCGTGATCCGGGCTTGGGCTTGGCGGGCGACTCATCGACTAGCGTGCCGTCGACGCTCAGATGCTCGAAGCCCGACTCGGTGAACCTGATCGAGCCCCCCTCGCCCAGCACCGCCCCGGCCCTGAACCACGGCCCGGCACGGTCCGACAGCGAGAGCGAGGCGGCCCGCCCGCCGGCGAAGCGGAGATTGGCCGTCAGATCGCCGCGAAGCCCAGCGACCGTCTCGGCCGGCGCGGGGCGCAGCCCCTGCACGGCATCGCCGGCCACTACGGCGGCATCGATCTGCTCGGGGGTGCCGAGCAACTGGTGCAGCAGGTGCATGGCGTCGAAGAGTCGGCCGCCCAAGGTGCCCTCACCGGGCGCACACCGCGCGGCGATGCTGACGGTGCGGATGGCCCCGAAGTTCGCCAAAGCGTCGCTCGTGTTGGCCCAGGATCGGGCATGCGCCAGCAGCGGGACGAACCTGGCGCCATCGGAGCCCGCGCCGGCGCGCGACGAGGCCAGCTCGACCACACTTCCCGGGGCCGGCTCCAGCGAGACGACCAGCAGCGATCGTCCGCGGCACTGCTTGAGAATCTCAGCATCCAGCGCATGGTCGTGGTTTGTGCGCCCGGGCTCGGATGGTTCACTCGTCGCCGCCAGGAGCAGCTTCGCGTCGATCGTGGCGGTGGCGTGGCGCAGGTCGTCAAAGCCTGTCGCGCCCTCGATCAGGGCCGGTTCGCCGCCGGGGCTGCGCCCCTTGGCGGCCCCGCGCCGGGGGCCGCCGGCGGCGACGATCCGCAACCCGGCCAGCTCGGCGACGCGCGCAACGAGCCCCGCCTGTGAGGCGTCGAGCCAGGCGATCGTCGGAGTCAGGCCGTCCATGGGCGGTTCCGTCAGGAGGTGAAGGTCGTGCCGCAGCCGAGAAGCATAAGCCAATGCCTCCGATGGTTATATGAACGACCCGGCCCCGGCGTTCAGACGATCCGGGGGTCCGGGGCGGCTACAGTGTTCCGATGCGTTGACAGGCGGCCGCCATCGCACTGGCCACCCGGCGACCCCGGGGAATCGGGCGCGATGGAGGAAAGTCCGAGCACGACAGGACACGGTGGTGGGTAACGCCCACCCGCCCGTTGGTCGCGGGTGAGGGACAGTGCCACAGAGAACACACCGCCGATGGGCCCGAAAGGGCCACAGGCCAGGGTGAACAGGTGCGGTAAGAGCGCACCGCTCGGCTGGTGACAGCCGGGGCACGGCAAACCCCACCGCGTGCTAGACCACGCAGCCCTCGCGCCCGTGTGTACGCCGGGCGACGGCCTGTCCGGCCGGAATGAGAGCGGGTAGGTCGCTTCTGACCGTCGCGGCAACGCGCCGGCAAGAGAAATGGCCGCCACCCGCGGCGCGTCCCCCTCGGGGGATACGGCCGCGCGGCACAGAACTCGGTGTATCGTCGACGCACGACCGAACCGCGGGCCCTGGGGACAACCCGGGGCCTGCGGCCTTTTTGGAAAGTGCCAAAGGGCAAAGGGCCAAATGGCAAATGAGGAACTGAAAGCTCGGTCCGGGTGAACCGTGGGTCGGGTGTGGGCGAATGGTCGGATGTGAGAGGTTGGGATTGGAGCGGGCGTGATGCTGCGTCGTGTGAGTCGATGGTGGCTGCCGGTGGTGGTGGTGACGCTGCTGTGGAGTTTTCTCGCGGCCGCCAGTGTCTACGACAAGTCCCGACTCTCAGGCTTGATACGGCACATGCTGCCATTGGGCGGCGGCTCACATCCGCAGCAATCACCTCAACAGATCGTCTATCAGCGCGTTGACAGCCTGATCGTGGAGGTGGCGAGCGTTGATGTTCCGCTCCCACCTGACGCGACGCCCTACGACGGGGTGTACGTCGTGCAGCACGGGCGATGGGGCTGGAACTACGGCTTCTGGGCCGCGACGCAACGAAGGCACTTTCACACCTTGTCGGTGATCACCGGTACTGCTGACTCGTCCTGGCTCCCGGAGGAACTCCGCCGCGAACTGATCGCCCGTTTCAAGACCGACGCCGTGTCTCGCGGCATGTTGATGCCGGATCTCGCCGCGTGCATCGATCAGGACGGCCGCAACTGCGTCGTGCGAGAGCCATACTGGCCGGGGATTGCGCTGAATGTCGCTTGGGCGGCGTCGATCGGGCTGATTGTGCTGCGGGTGCGGACCCAAATGGCAAATCGCAAAGGGCCAAATAGCAAATGAACTATGCACGCACAAGCGATGGTGAAGCTCTATTTGCCATTTGGCCATTTGCGATTTGAGCTTTGACACCCCTCGCCTATCACATGCATCTCGACGCTCCCGTCCCGGCTCGGGCAACGCGGCGCGAACCCTAGGGCCGGCACTTCAACCGACAAACACCGGCAGCCGCGCCAGCCAAACCGCCGTCACGCCGAACAACACGATCGCGATCCCGACCAGTCCCATCCGTATTCGGCGATCGCTGAACGTGCCCCCGATGCCCCCGAAGAACAGCACCGAGGCGAACATCAGCGTCAGCAGCACGTACTGCGACGCCACCCGCCCTGCAGCCTGGCCCTCGGCCGACAACTTTCCGGCCTCGTCGCGCTGCTCCGCCGCGAAGACCTCCTCCTCCAGCCGGTACTCCGGACGCTCCAGCGGGCCGGCCGCCCGGGGATTCTTCAGGATCCCGTCGTCGATGCTCGCCTGCACGGCCGCGGCCAGCATCGGGCTCATGTGCTCCTTGACAGTCTCCGCGGCGGCGTTCTCTCCTGAACGCAGCGCGTTCCAGAACTGCAGCACCATCAGCCCGTCCTGCGTCCGACGCTGCAGGCCGACAATCGTGCTCTCGGCCGCGGTCCGCTCGGCGGTGTCCGCCGCCGACTGGAGCCCGCCCTGCCGGCCGCCCCATTGCTGCGCCTGGTACCCGCACCACGTCGAGCCCAGCGTCGCAAGCGACAGCACGATCGCGGCGATCAGTTGCAGCCGACCCCGGGCGGACTGTGACTCCAGCGTCTCCGCCACCCGCTCCGCGATCCCGTCGAGGTCCGCGGGGCGGAGAACTCCCTGGTTCGCGGGGACAGCCTCACGCGTTTCGATGCCCGTTGTCTGCATGCATTCGCTCCAGATCCTCAGGTGGGGGTCGACCGCTTCGCCGTCGGCCGCGCCGGTTAGCAGCCCGCCCGGGGTGCAGCGCGAAACCCCTCCCCGATCACATACATCTCCACGCTCACCTCGCGGCTGGCCTTGGGCTTGAAGCCCTTGACCTTGGTGAACTGCTCGCGGAGGTCTTTCAGGAAGCGGGGGTACTCGCTGCCTTCGAAGACCTTGATGACCAGTGATCCCGTGGTCTTGAGGAGGTCGGGGAGGAGTTCGACGACGCGGTCGCAGAGGCGGATGGAGCGTTCGTGGTCGCCGTGGCCGGAGGTGTTTGGGGCCATGTCGGAGAGGACGACGTCGAACAGCGACGGCTCGCCGCCGGGGCTCAGGCCGGTGGACCGCAGGGCCATGGGGTCGACGGTGTAGATGTCGCCCACCACGGTGTGGATGTTGGCGGGGAACTGGTGGAGGGTGGGGGTCAGATCGAGTCCGATAACCTGTCCGGTGGGGCCCACCAGCTCGCCCGCCACCTGCAGCCACGCCCCGGGGGCGCAGCCGAGGTCCAGGACCCGCATGCCGCGGCGGATGACGGGGCGGTGCTCCTGGATCTGCTTGAGCTTGTACGCCGAGCGCGCGACGTAGCCCTCGGCCTTGGCCTTGTTGAAGTACTCGTCATGCAACACGCGTCGTGGCATCGTGCGGCTGGTCCTGCATCCTGCCGGGATGGGGGTTCATCCAAACCCCTCCCCGAGATCGAAATGCTACGGTACCCCACCCCAACAAGGACCATCATCCCCTGCTGGCGGTAGACAACCTGCATCCCCACCGGGCGTCCCGGGCGGCACACCCCCACGGCCACCGGGCCACGCGGCCCGCCCTACCCCCCATCGGACCGGAGACCCGCGTGCGTCGCATCATCACTGTGCTGAAATGGGTCCTGGGTGTTGGCCTGATCGTCGCCATCGTCGGCGGAGGCATCGCGGTGTTCGTGGTGCCCAAGGTCACCAAGATGATGCGCGACCAACGCGAGAAGGCCGCGGGACCGGCGGTGGATGTCGGCGAGGTGGTGCGCGGCGGTCTGGTCCGGACGATCAGCGCCCCCGGGGCCGTCACGCCCCGGACCGAGGTGCAGATCGCGTCGCGCGTCTCGGCGAAGATCGCCAAGCTGCCCTTTGAAGAGGGTCAGGAGGTCAAGTCCGGGGATGTGGTGGTGGAGCTGGACTCCAAGGATCTGCAGGCGGACCTGGATGCGGCCAAGGCCCGCATGCTCGCCGAACAGGCGAATCTGAAGGCGTCGGAGGCATCGCTGGCGAGCGAGCGTGCGGCGATCATCGGGGTCCAGGCGGCGCTCACCAAGTCGGTCGCGGACCTGGAGCGGCAGCAGCAGTTGTTCGCCAGCGGCGATGTGAGCAAGGCCGAACTGGATGTCGCGGTGGCCAATCGCGATCGTGAGCAGTCGACCTTCGCGGCCCGTGAGGAGAGTCTCAAGGGGGCTCAGGCGTCCTTGGAGGCGGCGGCAGCGCGGGTCGAGATCGCTCGGGCCGAGGTGGCGCGGGCCCAGGAGAATCTCTCGTACGCGATCATCACGAGCCCGATCGACGGCTTCATCACGCAGCTCAACGCCAAAGAGGGCGAGATCGTGGTGGTGGGCACGATGAACAACCAGGGCACGATCGTGATGCGGATCGCGGACCTGTCGTCGATGCTGGTGAAAGCCCGGCTGGCGGAGGTGGATGTGGCCCGGGTGCGCGAGGGCCAGAATGTGTCTGTGATCATCAACGGATACACGGGGCGCATCTTCGCGGGGGTCTTGCAGCGCGTGGCGCTGCAGAGCCGCGTGCAGAGCTCCGACGGCACGACCTACTTCGAGGCCGACGTGCTGCTGGACACCAACGGCGAGCGGATCTTCAGCGGCCTGACCGCCAATGTCGACATCGAGGTCGAGTCGTACGCAGACGCCATGATCGTGCCGAGCCAGGCGGTGGTGGACAAGCGGGTGGACGAGCTGCCGCGGGAGCTGCGTGAGACCAGCCCGTTCGTGGACCGCGACAAGACCTTCGCGCAGGTCGTGTTCCTGTTCCAGGACGGCAAGGCGGTGCTCAAGCCGGTGAAGACGCTGGCCAGCAATCTGTCCAAGACGGCGCTGGACGGCGGCGTGGACGTGGGCGACACAATCATCATCGGGCCGCTGCGCGAGCTGCAGACCCTGACCAATGGCAAGACGGTCCGCAAGGCCGCGGATGACGAGAGCCTGGGCAGCGGCGCCACGCCCGCGGGCGTATCGGGCCCGCCAGGCGGGCGTCGCGGCCGGCGCGGGTGATCTTCACCGCAGAGACGCAGAGATCGCTGAGAGAAACTTGATGACACACCACGGGAGACACGGAGATGCGACTGGTTCAATCTGCAGGCAACGATGCGGCTCGGGTCCGTTCGCTACGGTGAACGCTTTGGACCGACCGCATCTCACTCTGCGTTCTCTGCGTCTCTGCGGTGAACCATCCCGATCAATGCCATGACTATCACCGTTCGAGGACTGACCAAGGTTTACAAGATGGGCACCGAGCGTGTGCACGCGCTCGCGGGGGTTGATCTGACCATCGGCAAGGGCGAGTTCGTCGCCATCATGGGGGCGTCGGGCAGCGGCAAGTCGA
>SXGQ01795758.1_pt1 | contig 13324 bp, 12 predicted proteins | sample 3178371 | NCBI WGS metagenome assembly SXGQ01 (sample SAMN11356859, study PRJNA531348) | freshwater metagenome | isolation source: freshwater sample F1-20 | place: China: Fuxian Lake, Yuxi | collected 2017-12-25
CCCATGTTTGGAAATTCTGGATTTTCTTGTATTGGTAAACGCTTAGGTTTAGTAATTGATTCTAATTTATATGCCTCTAAAACTGTTTTAATTTTACCTACTAGATCATCCGGTAATTCACAGGCTAACCTAATTCTAAAATCAAACGTTTTATGACTTTCAGTAAGATAAGTACGAAACGATTTCATTTTAATTCCTATTATACGATATTTAGCCGAAATATTGAATTATTCCCTTGGCTTATTAAGTATTTGTGCTAGCAAAGTGTTACGATCAACTACCATGCCTTCACCTTCTATAGATTTACCTTGATCCCCACTATCCTGTTTGATTTGGTGATCTATGCGCATCTTTTTCAGTTGTAAATCAACCATACGCAATTTTTTATCTAATTTTGCTTGTTTAGCAGTTATAGCATGACCTAATAATACACCAGCGGTTTGAAACACTTGACCACTGAATCTTGCCTCCATATTCATGCCCAAATCCATTAAATCATTAAAACGATCTTTTGCTAGTGTAGCAAGCTCATCCATTTCCCGATCACTTGCATCTAGATCCTGTACCATAGGTAGTGCAGCATCTATTTTATCAATAGTAGAATCTATTTCTTTAAATATTGTTTCGTGTTCTTTAAATGTTTCTACTGCTTCTAATGCTGTAGATTCTTCAGGTAGATTTTTTGGTAAGTTAAAAAGTTCTTCAAGTTTTCGCGTCATAGTAACGGTATTTACCGTTTTTTACTGCCGGCAAATATATCGTGTTCATTTACAACTCTAAATTGTAACCCTTGAGCTGCGCAAAATTTACGGGCTGCTTCCCATTTTGCCATATTTAAAGCAACTGCTGCTTTGTCTCTAGCTGATCGGGCAGATTCCATGACCGATTCTTTACTGGGTTTAATTTCTATTACTTCACCATGACGTTTACCATTACGGTCTTGATACACAATTAAAAAGTCAGGTACATAGATTGTATTCTTGCCAGTAAAAGGATTTCGATAATTGACATGAATGGCTTCGCTAGCCCAATGTAATACCGCAGGATTTTTGTCGCAAAAATTCATAAATGCAAATTCCCAACTGGATCTATAAGTTGGCTGCTTCTTTCCTACATATTTTGCAGGATTTAAAATTTCGTATTTTCCTTGGCTATACTTACTCATAGTATTATAGATCGAGTAACATAGATGTTAGATGGCGGAGAATTTCTTACTCCGAGGAAACTTGTGTTTACTCTTGTATTATTGAGATATACTGTTAAAATTGCAGTCAAATCACCTATCGGAAGCTTTTGAAATCTTTGCAAAACATCAATTGGATTTTCTCTATTTGTATTTGCAGTTTCTATTATTGTTTGTACCAATAATTTAGCAGATTCTATATCGCCGGTTTGTTCTTGAAAGTAACTCAGAATACTATCATTAATATTCTGATCTATTTCTCCTATTGGGTTGAAATAGTTGGTAAAAAAATTTGTAGTTTTAGTAAGACTGGTGCTATCTAAATTTCCAGGAATAAACATCAAAATGATCCTTCATCATTGAAAGTTGATCCACCAAATGGCGTTGAGGAGTTATAATAACTGGATGCATCGGCACTTAATAAATCATCTTCACCTGCATATGGGGTATTATTCCATGTTGCTCCATGTCCGGTCAGCACAGCATTGCCTTCGCTGTCAAATAACGGTGTAACTGAATTAGGACCAACTGCACCTATATCGGGATCATTACCAAAACTAAAATCAAATAAACCTTTATTATTAGTGCCTTTGACCACAGTTTGATTGCCTTCTAAATCTACTGTTCTTACGGTGCCATCTTTGTAAGTGAACACGGTGCTTCCAGCTGCGTTTATTGTTTGACTTACTATGTTTTCTGTAGGCTTAGACTTATCATATCCTCCACCACCAAACCAGCCACCGACAACATTTTTAATTTCTTTGGTTACAGGATCAAAAAATTGTGTGACATTTTTGGTAGCTTCGTTTATCAAAGGAGTAACACCTTTTTGCACAGCCTGCCCAACTGCCGCACCAGTGGTTGTGGCTATAGCCGCATTCAGTGTTCTACCGATTACATTATTGCCTAACCCTGTTCTATTTAGAGCCTGAAAAATTGCTGCCCCAGACACAACTCCTGCACCAACTCCTAAAACGCCCGACACTGTTGATGTCACCAGACCAGTTGTTGCACCACCCACTGTTTGTGTTCTATTACCAACCTGTTGTGTTCTTAGGCCGCCTGTAGGTAAACTGCTGCCAGCAGCAGCTTGACTAGCAGACGACTGCGGATTGACATTGATTACAGGATTTTTAATATTCCCAGGTTCAATTCCCAGTAGATTACCTTCTGCATCTTCTGTTCTAACGGTACCATCAGCATAGGTTAATCTCACTGTAGGGGTGCCGCTAGAATCATAGGTCGTTTCTACATATCTTAAGTTGGTAGTAGGATCACTAGGATTATATTTTCCGTTAGTATCCCTAGAAGTAAATTCACTGATAGGCGATCCTTGTTCATCTAAGTAATATGCAGTTGTAGTACCTGTAGGAACTTGTTGACTGCCACTTGCTCTAATGGTTTGACCCGAGCTTTGCGCTGCATCTAAAATCGGATTAGATGTTGAAGTGCCGCCTATAAAAGACCCAAATCCTCTGGTAGCTGCCGTGCCGGTGTCTGATAACGATCTTTGAACGGCTTGGCCGACTGCGAACCCTGTTGCGCCTCCTGTAATAGAGGCAGCAAATGTGTTAGGATTTTGATATCCAGATCCTTGAATATAAGATTGATTATTTACCGTGGGAAAAATATAATTACCAGTGCCATTTAATACAGAATTAATTACACCGGCACCTAATTGTGTAATAGTAGAACCAACAACATTTTTTAAGTTTACCTTCTTTAAATTGTTGTATGCTCTATACATAGATAAAAGACTAGATACTACCCCGCCTGATCCATCCGTACCATCAGGTTTTCTAAGATCCTTTGCAACACCGTCTATTACACCAATTAATCCTGCATCACTATAAATGTTTGTTGTACTAGTACTAATAGGACTTGGAGTATTATCATAATGCAATAAACTAAATCCGTCAACATTAATAGGATTAATATAACCTGTAAAATATTTTACAGATTCAAAGGACACTGTCATACTGTTTTCTAAGAGCTGTGTGCTTTCCCTTGAATCTAATGCACCATGTTTCCAATTAGTGATAACTGGATTAATTAACATATATTCAGTAAAACGTTTATTGTGTAAACTGAATAATCTTATGTTAGCAAAAAAATTAGGTATGGATTGATTTCTGGGAGTAAAACCCCACCCCACTGTTGAACGCAAATTATATCTATATGGATTTCTATATTGATCTATACCGTAATCACTGTCTCTAAAATAATAGGTATAGTAATCATTCCAAAAATTAGTTATAACATCAGCTGCATCGTCATGAAAAACAATTTGTGAATTTTCATACAGTAAACCAGTCTGTAAAATATTTTTTCTATTATAGGCATTGACTGTTTTTGTATTAATCTGAAATTTAGGCAAATCGGCACGTTTTACCAACATGCCAGTTTCGAAACTTTGATATCTCTCGGCTATACTTAGAATTGCACCTATACCGGATTGAATGGCTGATATTGCAGGATCAAATGTAAAAATTACATAATATAAAAAAGATTGTTTGGGAGTTAATCTATAGTTATCAGCAAGAAATAATTTAGTCGCGTGATCATATGACCTAGTGAAAACACCAGGTTGTAAAGATTTTAATCCAGCATTGTAAAGAGCCATAAAAATATTTATGTCACAAAAAAACCCACCTAAGTGGGTTTTTCCGTTTTATTGTTAATTAACCAGTAATAGCACTTGCAGGATTAAATCTTGTAATACCTGCTGCGCCGACACCACCACCAGTAGTTTGAATTGCGTTATCGTATCTAATACTCATTGTGATTGTCACAGGATTATTTTCACCATAATTTAATTCGTTATAGTTCACATCGCTTAAGAAACATCCATATAATTGCCAAGTTTCTAATACAGTAGGATCTGTGTTACCATTGGCACCATCTAACATTTCAACTGTGGTAATAAATTTATAATCAATTGCACTGCTTGCACTGGCTTGTTCCATAAAGTCATATTGTTTTTGTAACTGTTCGCCGACCAGTCTAGTTACATTGCCACCTGCGTCATCTCGCAATGAGCATTGTGTAACTTGCCACTGTGGGCGACCTGCAATATAGACTCTACTGTTATAAACAGGAATTTCAATTGGTTCCATCTGTACCTGCGGTCTATTAAAAGACACAATCTGTTTTGTGAGTTCAGTTTTAGGATTTGATACACCAAAATTATCGAACAGCACTCTAAATCTGTACTGTAATTTAGGCATTAACAAACCCTGTGTGGTCGCACTTTGATTACCACCTAAAGGTACTGTGAATCTGGTTAATGAAGAAACTGCCATATTATGCTCCTGTTCCTACGGCTGCGGCCGATGCTAGGTTACCTGCTTGTATCTCACCAGGATTCTTCAATCTAATTGGAATGTAAATAAACTCTACATCCTTAGTTGGTTGTACAGCAACATCTACGTAAAGTTCATTACGTGCTATACGTTCTGGTGTATTATTACTTGTATCACAGACTGCAAGATAATCTGTAATACCTCTCTTTACTACTAAGTCATTCAATAGTCCATTTACTACTGCAAGTACAGCATTGCGAGTAATTGGATCATTTGGTTCAAAAATAAACGGTTGAGCTAGTGCGTTTAACTGCTGTCTCAGATAATTTACTAATCTAGCTACATTTATTCTGTCTAGTGCACTTGGTGTAGAGCTTAGTGTTTTCTGTCCGTATACTAACAAACCATTGCCTGGCAGGAATGTAAGAGGGTTAATCTTATTTGTATATAATACATCTCTTAATCCTTGTGTTACACCAATCGAAATAAATTGTCCTGATGTAGGATCAATATATCCAATCGAATTAAGATTATCTATCAATCCTCTTCGGGTACCAGCTGGAGCTAACCAAGGATAACTTAAATTATCACTCTTAAGTATGGTTCTTAACACAGCATGACTTGAGGGAACTACCACTGCTGTTCCTGATAAGTCATTGGTTTGTCCATGTGGATAGTATATACCAACATATGGGTTAACAGTATTAAGTCCGGTCTCGCCGGTGTTTAATGAATCGCTGGAATTTTGTGCCCAAGCTTGAATTGCTGTTCCAGTTCCAACCAGTCTTAAAGGTGTGTCACCTATAACAAATGCTGTATTTTCTCTATCTTCATTTAATGCAATCATATTTGGAATAAGTTCTGGATAACCAGGACATGTAATCAAGTTAAACTGATTTGCATCTTCACGTAGTGCAGTGCTGCTGTCGATAGCTGCTTTAAGAGCTGTAACTACAACATTTCTTGGAGCTTTTCTTCCAAAGAATGGAACTCCTGATGTATCAAATCCACTGGCAGTGACCCAAGTTGATTTTTGTGTTGGTAAAGTCTCATTGGGATAAGATTGAGCATTAAAGTAATTGCTCTTGTATTCTTTAACATTATATCCACTTGCTCTTGTGTTCCAAAGCAATGTACCTTTTGGATATAAAGTTGGATCTGGAGCATCTAAATCAACATAGTTACTTACTAGTAAATCAGTGATAGAAGTAATAGTATCCAATGCTGGGTTAACAGTATTAGCTGTGGCCCAACGAGCATCTGCAAAGATAATACCGTTCTGACTTACTGCATCTGTATTATCAATTAATACCCATTGATTTAGTCCAGAAACACTTTGATATCTATATAATTTTGGATAATTTTCTAAGTCACTAGTATCTAACCATAAATCACCATAAACTAGTGCACTACCATCATCTTGTGTAGTTGGTTCTGATGTAGATAAAATAGGTCCTGTGGAATTAGTAGCACTAAGATCGTATCCACGGATATCACTGGTTACTGTCTGATATCCTCTCCAAGCAGTGCCATTACTAATCATAATATCTGCACGAGTGGGAGTATTATAGTACCATAGTGTGCCAGTGGCCGGTTCAATGAATGGTTGACTTGACTTTGGTGTGTAAGTTACTGTTTCTAAAGGTTTCCAATTAGATGCAATCAATATTGAATCGCCCACAGCAGGAGAATTATAAATTCTTGTGCCTGTAGTGTTCAAACTGGCATTGGCCAAAGGTGTACCTGGGCCGTCTACCAAATATAAATCTCCACCTTTTTCGTGTATCAGCTGCATTCTACCTGTGCTGCTTAGTTGAGCTTTAACGTCAGGTATATTTGCGGCAGCAACTGCTTGTATGAAACCGTTGACTGTTGCAGTAGAAATTGTTACAGTGGTAGTTGCCGTTGTTCCTAATGTAATATTAGCCCATGTTGTAATTGTAAAACTTGCACCAACATTGGCAGCTGAAGGAGTAGTATTTCCAGTTGCAGTCATTGCACCGGTATTACTTCTTTGCCATAGATAATTTGTTGCAGTTACATTTCCGAAAGCATTATATTGATTGAATATTGTACCTTGTGTAACGTTTATACCGCCACCAGTTGGATCAAGACCGGATATCGCTGCAAAAGTATTTGCATAACTGTTTACATTTTTGGTGCTCCAAGTTTCAGTGGTTGTGCTGAACTCTTTGACTACCATGTTCATGCCTGAGTTTTGTGAGCTTGCCACTTGCCAGACACTACCTGATGGTTTGCCAACTATGGCATTGCCTGTCCAGGTTGGATTTTGATTGTAAGGAGCAATGACCAAAGCTGCTGCGGGATATGATCCAGCAGTAATACCTAATGTAGTCAATGGTGTGCCTAAGCTGTTTTGAACATTAACAAAACCTACACCAGATCCAGTAGAATCATTTGCTTGTGCATTACAACTAAAGGTCAGCTGATTATTAATTACTCTGCAAAGCACTCCTGATACACCAGCACTTGTAATAGCACTTGCCACTGCGGTAACATTTGCACCAGCGGATAAAGTCACCGGAGTGCCATTTACTGTGATTTGATTCGATCCCGAAGGTAAAACAGGACTTGTCACACTACCTACAATTGTTGGCCAGGAAATTTGCCAACCATTACTGCCGATTAGCTGCCATGTGTTATCATATCGCTTATAAAACACAGGATTAAATTCATCATAAGCATTGACAACATATTCGCCAATTGTACCAAAATTTACATTAGGAGTAAAATTGTCAGATGCTAAATTATCTGTAGTTGTGATTACATTTGGTGTTTTAGATACAAAACTCTGTGTACTAAAGTTCCATTCTTTAATGCCCCATGTGCTTGCACTAGCATCTAACCACAAATTACCATTTGCTGGATTGTCTAAAGGTCTACTGGTTGTTCCAGATAACGCTGCAAGATCAACATTGGCACGTTGTACATAAATTGTATTACTTACACCTAGTGCGCTGTAGGCAGCTAGTAAACCATATTCATTTTGTTCATCACCATTTATTGGTGCACCACCTGCTGTAGTTTGAAAACTTGGGGTACCGAATGTGGTTACCAAATCTCTTTGACTTGTTATTGTATATATTTTACCTGCATTTTCAGGTGATGTTCCAGCTGCATAGGCTGTTCCACCTGGTGCTAGTTTATTGGTAGCAGATGCGACTAAGACAAAAGCAACAGAACCCAAAGCACTAGGAGCATAATTGCTTTGATCTATTACCGTTACTTGTACGCCTGGAGAAACTAAAGCCATAATCTTTTCCTCATTATGTTAAAGATATTTATCGATTATGGCTAAAAAACGCTTTGTACTGAACCTTTCTGAAAGGTTAAATAGTTTTATGAGACCATACTGTTCTATTTGCAATCAAAATTTAGCTGCAATTAATTATATCAGCAATGGCAAAACAAGATACAGGAAAACTTGTTACTATTGTAATAAAAAAGGCAAAAAAACAAAAACACAAGTTCCTGCATGGTTTAAAGCAGGTTATCGAAAACGCTCAGTCTGTGATAAATGTGGTTTTGTTTCTAAACTACCCGAAAAGCAAATTTCAGTTTTTTATGTAGACGGCAATCTTAAAAATAATAACACCGTAAATTTAAAATCTGTATGCTTAAATTGTAGAGTCGAAATTTCACAATCTAAAGGTGCCTGGAAACAAAGTCCTATTACACCAGATTTTTAAGTTGTGCATAAAGTTCGTCGATACTTCCATTGTTTTCTATTACGGAATCGAAATTTGTGGTTGCCCAACTATATTCGCTGGCATGTATGTCAGGCCATGCTAGTTTCATTTTTTCGGGATAGTATCTAGCAGTAACAAACCATTCAGGATCAGGCCCTCGCACTATTCTAATCACACGACCTCCTGCATTCCTTATCGCTGTTATTTCATTGGGGAATCTACAATCGCTAATAACAATATTGTCTTGCTGTTTGCGTAATCTATTTTCTAAACTTGCGATCCAAACATCGTCGTGAAATCCTTGTCTACAGACTTCTGTGCCCCAAAGTTGTAGAACTAATCTTGGAGTCAGATCGGGCATGTTCAATCTTTGACTCCACCAAGAATCAATTTGTTCCCGCCATTCTCTTGCGTGTTTAGTGCGACCTTCTAATAACTCACGATCCCATCCAAATACTGCGGCTGTGGCATCTTTTAAACTAGATGCAAAGCTATCCCTACGAAATCCGTGAAAATTAACAAGATAATCTGCTGCTGTATCTTTGCCTGCACCTATTAGGCCGCAAATTCCAATGATCATAAAAACCTTTACTTTTCTATAATATACTTTACTAAATTAGATAAGTCAAGATTTTGTGTATCTTTCAAGGATATAAAAGGTATTCTAAAAGCATCTCCAATTCCATTGTCCAAATTTTTTCTCATCATTGAACACGGATATGTAATATCTTCATTTCTATTTGTTACTTCCATAAATCTTTTTACAATATCTTCAATTTCAGTTAGTTCATAGGTGATTTTAATTATTTTTAATTTATCATGTGGGAACATCTCTTTTAGAGTCTCTAATTCAGGTACAGAATATAAGTGTGTTAGTACGATATTCCATTTTAATTTGTCTAACTTGTTATACTGATTAGAATCTATTATTATGTTAGCTAATGATGGTGGAAACCACAAAAAATCTAAATGAGGTTTATAAATGTGATAATTGTTTGTAGGTGGATTGTTTTTATAGAATTTATCAATTGAAAATATATGAGGGTAGTTTTTGTAAAGAATATAACCTAGTTTTGCTCCCATTGATCCAGAAGCATAACTAATAATACATAATTTGTAATTCAACCAATTACCCAGGTTAACGGTTGACTGCCGTCAACATAATTCTTAAGATCTTCTTCAAGTTTTTCCATTTCTGCCTGTGCTTCTTGCAGTAGAGTAGCACCATTCAATTGTGTTCCTGCTTGAGGACCAGCAATACTTGCAAATTTTCCTCGTGCTTGACCTAGTATACTTTTACAAAATGCCAACGCATACTCTTGTAACCAAGGATAAACTTGCGGATCACTGAGTAACATGCTGTCTGGTTTATAATTAAAAATCCAAAGAAGCACACTTTCAGTGTTATTGAGTCCGTCAACTTCAGGACTCCAAATTTGAGTTTGGCTGAGATTGAATCCCGAAACCGAAGCAGCTCCTAAAGATTGAGTCGCTTGTACCGTAATCACAGTATTAGTGTTATTTACGGATACCACAGTGTATTGGCCACTGTATCCACTGACAGGACAATTTTGTATGTATAAACTATTTCCAGCAGCTATAACAACAGGCTGACCTAAAGTGATGGTAATTGTGCTACCTACCGCAGTACCATTACTTGCTAAAGAATTAATTGTAAAATATGTGTGGCCATATTCTGGCATTTTACGAACTAATGTTAGTTTTTTAGTAACTCTATTCCACGTGTAATTCATATAACCACCGAACATGGTCATAGCAAGTTCTTGATATTGCGTGAACAATTCATAATTCAGTAATCCACCCACACGTCCAGCAACTAACATATAGGTATTTAGATATCCTGACGCAAATGGTTCAAATTGACTTGCAGTTGTTCCTGTGGTGCTGCCTATACCTCTACGAAAAATCTGTCTGACTTCCATTATGTAATTAGGTAGTATATACTCCTGTACACTGGGCAATAAATCTAAAAAGGCATAACTTTCTTCAACTGCATTTTGTGCTTTCTGCCTATATTTTGTTAAGGCTTGCTTAATGGCTAATTCGTAGTGCTCTTTATCTAATTCTACATCAACAATTTGATCACCCAAACGTAATCTAATGTAATCTATCATTTCATTACGTAGTTGATTTAAAGTTTGAATATTACCAGCTGCTGCTATGGCACTGGCTTGACTAATTGGGCCCGGCCCCCCTAGATTTTGTGTTCGTAAAGAAAGATCATTTTGAAGATTAGATTGAATAACGACGTTTGCAGTTGTCATAAAAAAGTCCTGTTAACCATATTTAGCTAACAGGACTGCGATTATGCTGCCTTTAATAATACAATTTCTGTGTTTATTCGCCCGTTAAGTTTAGTTTCAGTAGCTTTGATATCATCCAAAAATTTGCGTAACAGAATTTTTCCAGCTTTAGCGAATTCTTTGAGTTTTTCCTCTGGTTTACGTAGGGTTTTACAAACACTTTTGTCGGAATCAAAATTAACAATACTGGTACCTTTTACACTAAGCTGACTGTGTGCTGCTGCTACATACTTGCCTAGCTTACGACTTTTAGTATTATAAATCCACAACTCTGTTGCGCCAATTATTTCAGCTGGATTAATACTGACTAATTTTAGTTCTTTGAAATCTTTGGCATACTTTATTTTTGCTATAAGTTTTTCTTTTGTGGGTGCTTTTTTTACTCTTGCTTTTTTGGTTGCTTGTTTTACTTGTCGGTATTCGTCTAGAGCCAATAATACTAAATCCAACCAAGCGATAATACGTTTAAAATCTTGAGACTTGTAGTGTTTGTAGGCTTCAGTCAGTTGACTGTCTTTTTTACTCTGAGCAGCTTCAAGTTCAAATTTTTTGTTGTCAAATACTTCACGGTACTTGTGTAGTTGTGCCTGCGGAACTTTGTTGGCGGCTAAAAAATCATATGGTTTAAAGTTTGGCTTAGTATTTTTAATAATTTCATCAAACATACCTTCCATTTCACCAATAAGCTCGGCTGTGCGTTCAGCTAACCTATCTTGAATAGTGGGTTTATATTCCGACGCAGGTTTAGGTTTAGTGGTTACTTCTTCAGGATCAGGTTCTATATCCGATATTGCTGATCTAATTGATTTAGTCAGAAAGTCTGTATGTTGTTGTTTAAATGGCATACCTGCTTTATGTGCCATGATCAAACTACATACTGTCATTGGAATACTTCTATCCGGAGCACGTTTAAATGCTTTTATTTCCACTCGTGTAAAAATTCCTGAACGTTCAGCCCAATCCTCAACGTGTTTTTTTGTGTCTTTTTGATTATAAAAATAATTGTAATAAAAGAAACTTTTACGCAGTAGATGATCAAAATCCTCATCGGACCATTTATCGGCACCCTCGGGCCATTCCGGTTCTCCCCCTGTGTACTTTTCGTCGGCAAACAAAGGATTTCGTACTTTGGGAGGTTTGTTTTTGATCTTAATACCGGCAACTGTGGGCATGTTTATTCCTTTGTCAAATAGGCTATTGTGATATAATGTTCCAGATTTTCTAATGCAGTCTGAAATTCTAAGAACTTCTTATTATAGTTATCTGTGATCCTGTTTAATCTTCTACATTCTACTTGCTCTTTGCCTACGCTACTGGCCAGACGAGTAACTGTAGTATACATCCAAAGCAATTCTACTTTGGCTTTACTTTGCTTAAACTTGGTAATATCATCATTACACTTGTACATTCTTTGAATTAAATGTGAATAGATTTCAAGCATCTGCACAGTATACTGCCTTTGGCTTTTATTGTCAATCTAGCCATAAATACAAAATCAGCAGGATTGGATATGCCCAGACTTAGTATGTGGCGTGAAAACCACACCAACGATTATAAATTTTTTGATAAAGTTATTTCCGAACAATTTACCGTGGGCGGGACTGGAGTGCTTTTACACAAGTATTTGGGCACATTTCCTCAAGCCAATACCTATGTAACTTCTAATACAACAACGTCTGGCGCCACGCTGCATTTTGCGAATGTATCTACGTTAGAAGTAGGACAAACTGTACAGGGTGTGGGTATTGCTGCAAACACTGTAATATTCAGTACAAACACATCAGCTAACACCATAACACTAAGCAGTAACATCACATCTAATATCAGTAGCGGACAAAATTTAAGCATTTTTTGGAAGGATGCAACCAAACCAATCTATCAAAATCAGAGTGCGTTAAATATTCAAGACTTACTTTTTTTAGAAAATAGAGATCGAAAATATGATACTTCCGTCTATACTCTTCGCGGCGTTTACACTGTGTCTGACAATGATTTCGATTTGCAACAATTTGGTATATTTTTAAGTGCAGACACAATTTATATCACATTTCATTTAAATGATACCGTAGCCAGTTTGGGAAGAAAAATATTGTCCGGTGATGTAATAGAACTACAGCACAAAAAAGATTATTATCCTTTGAACGCAGACCTTCCTGCACTGTTAAAAAGATATTATGTAGTACAGGATGTTACTTTTGCAGCCGAAGGTTTCAGTCAAACATGGTGGCCTCATTTAATACGTATTAAGATGACTCCATTAGTGGACAGTCAAGAATATAAAGATATTTTATCTCAAATTACAGGTGAAGGCAATCTTACACCAGTAGGAGAATACTTGTCTACGTTGGATAAATTAATTGAAATTAATGATGCAGTTATTCAACAAGCCGAAATAGATGTTCCTAAAAGCGGCACAAATGTTGATACACTATATGTAGAACCCATTAATCCAGATGGCACTCCAGGCGATCCTACTGGTCTGCAAGTAGATCTTACAAATCTTACCGTAGATAGCAGTGTAGATTTTGCAGCTACTCAACCCACTACACCTGATACAAATATACCAGCCTATCTCGGTGGTGATGGAACACCACCAAATGGATGGCCTGTGACGGCTGGTACCAGTTTTCCCACAAATCCAGATTTAGGGGATTATGTACTACGTACAGATTATGTACCTAATAGGCTATTTAGATACAACGGAACCAGATGGACTAAAGTTGAAGATGCAGTAAGAACCAATCTAACCCCAGGACCAGACAACACCACACAACGAAGTTTATTTGTAAACAATACTCAAACTTA